>Ga0181344_1000453_pt1 | contig 16424 bp, 28 predicted proteins | sample Su13VDMLBDD_FD_130098 | JGI IMG/M metagenome (GOLD analysis project Ga0181344, IMG submission 130098) | Freshwater viral communities from Lake Michigan, USA - Su13.VD.MLB.D.D | ecosystem: Environmental > Aquatic > Freshwater > Lake | place: USA: Michigan | collected 2013-07-15
AAGACAGGGGGGGTGAACCTGTTGGCTAAAAAAACAGCCTGTGAGCGTGACCCTTTCGCGCTGTTACACGACTGGCAAGCACTCACACAGTTCTCAGGATTGAAGGCTTGATCTGGAGCATGCTTAATACTCAGTACATGATCGACTGTAGTGGCATCACCTTGACAGTAGGCACATGTATAGTTATCTCTAGCCAGTATGGTAAGCCTGAAAGCTCTCCATCTTCTGCTATCTCTAGGGTCATTGACCCTTCTAGTATTTAATGCCATTAGATCTCATCATAACAGTTGCTACATACCCACCATGCAAAGACTTCAAGCAGCTCAGACTCAGGTGTCTCTGTATCACATCGACTGCATTGAACAGTAGCCTCTAGATCTAGTGCCATCCCTTGTCCTTCCAATGCTGGTAAGCCTTGCATGTATCCGCATTATAGCGATGCGCTATGTAATCCAATCCCCATTGTACCTGCTTATAACCATCTACTTTAGATAGATAGATAGATCTTCCTTGAGGAATACCATAATGAGATCCGTTATGTGCTTTAGGATTCCATGCACTTTCTTTCCCATAAAGCTTTGCTAAGCATTGATACTGCTTATAATCATAATCTAATTGATGTAATGCAAATTGCTTATAACTTATGTATTGCACTGGTTTAGAGCCACCTGCGGCAGGACTGCTAAATAGAGCTATCCCAATAGCTACTAGCACCCCGCAAGCTACAGCCCCACGGGGCTTGCGGTGAGCCTTTGAGAGGCTCTGCGCCGTTAGCGTACCATCGGTGTCAAATTGATTTGAATAAGTGCTGGTCAGATCGGTGTGTCGAAAGTTATCCACAGGGACTCCTTACTTGTCGGTTGAGTAAAAGCCCTTGCCCTTGAAGTGTGTAGCTACTGGAGCAATCACTTTAATCATCGGTTCATTGCAATAGGTGCAAGGTATTACTGGTCTATCGTGCCATCCGTGATAGATCTCTTGACTAAGATTGCAGGATCTGCATGTGTAGTCGTAGGCTGGCAAGTTAAACACCTCTGTATCATGTAAGACCCACAGTCTGTGCAGCGGTCAATGTCTGCTTCTGTGGGTTCGCTGGATAGATGACCATACTTTAATTGAAGTAGCGGTAGGAGATCGCCTAATCGGATAACGCATGCATAGTCCTCTGCGTTCTCACCTTGTCCGTTAAGCCTTAAAACTGCTAATCCCAATTCCCCCGAAAGAGATGTCCTAGCCTTAAGTTGTGCCATGTAAGCCAAAGGCTGAAACCCTGTACGAGCTTTAACCTCGACATCAAATGGAACATTGACGATGTCCTTACCGCTACCTCTCCCGACAGTTGCACCACTCCACACAGTCGATAGGTACTGTGCGACTACGCGTTCTGTACGGAAGCCTCTGTGTTTCCTTGCTTGACTAGCCATTAAATGTTACCAAGATAGATGGGAATGGAGCTGGGTTTATCCCTGCCCCGAACTTTAAGCGACCCTTAATGAACTGTAGATCAGCATTAGGCAACACAAACTCATGAAACCATTTTGTGTCTGTTCTTGATGGAAGCAACATAACCACAAGGTCATCATGTAAAGCTGCCTTCTTCACCCAGTCATAGATTCCCCTGCCATAAGGCGGATTAACCCATGTACGCCCCACCCATTGTCCTGCTAAGCCATCACGCCTTTCTGCATCTGGATGGTCTAAGCCAAACCATTGTTCGCATAAGTGATTACTCGAACTGGCAGCAGCATCTAGCTGGAAATTATGAAAGCCGTTAGCTTGATGCCAGACATCGGCTGGAGTAGCCCAATCATCTGTGGCTGAAGGCGGCATGTATGGATTAGCCATTTACAGCCTTACATTTGCGGCATTGCCACGCGCCTACGATTGGTTGATCGTTGTGGAACTTAATCTCTGCAACGATGTCATGTGCTTCTGTAGGCTCATTGCACAGCTGACAGTTAATAGTGTCAAATAGTGGCACATCTTCTAAGTTAGTCCATGCACCTGTTGTCTCATCGAAGTATTCTACGAATCCCATGTGTGTAGCTCCTCAACAGTAATAATTTCATGTTGCGCTAAATAGCTGTATTTAATTCCTTTTTGAGCATGCAGTTCTAATGAGATGAATCGACTAGGATCTAAATCCCGATCCTTAGCGAACTCATGGATGAAAGTTTTAGCAAGGATGTTCATTATGCCCACGCCTTCTGTGGAGCGAACTTGCCGTCTGAGCCTAGGTTGTACCACTTCGTAGGGCATCGATGTGCAGATGACACAGCTGAGTTGCAGAAGTATCCGCCCCATGCCTTGCCATTCTTCTCGCCCTCTTTCCATTGCATGTGACCATGTTCGCACGATGGAGCTTCTACAGCTTCAGGTGTTCCCATGATTGCAGCAACAGTCTCCATAGCCTTGTCAAGCGTGACAGGCGCATCCACTACCTTGTTGTACTGACCCACTGGAGTTGTCCAGTAATCCTGATCTTCAGCCTTGACTTCCTGAACAGGTGGCTTAACTGGCTTAGCAGCTACTACCTTTGTCATCTCTTCGCGGCTTGGTCTCTTTCCTTTAGGCGCATAACCTGCATTTGCAAGTGCTCTGCCGATTGCCGAAGTCTCACAATTCTCCAGTGCTGAAGTCTGATTGACCCCTCGACTAGTAACTGTTTCCTCAGCGTACCCTGTCGCCCATGCAACGCCATCTTCAGCATTCTTAAATAGATAAGCTTTAACAATGTATCGAGTAGCCTCGACAACTTCCAACTCAGTTGAAATGCGGAACGCTGGATAGTCCTTAATAAACTTTTCAAGTCTCACCTCTACTGGCTCGTAATCGGCTAAATTAAACATAGAGTTCACTCTCTTCTGTAGCTAGTTGCCCTGCGATGCTGGCATAGGCTGCCATGTCGATCCATGTGTCGATCTGTTGGGCTGATTGATTAGTCCTTGCAAGTTTAACGAGTACCATAATCCCTGCGACCTGATAATCATGGATCGGTGTTTGTAGGTATGCTGAGAGCAGCATTGCGGTGTGTTGCATGTTATCCGTAGGGTGACCGTACGAAAGCCCACGCTGAGAGATCGTGTCTGTGGCTGTGAGGAGGATTTCACTGGCTTTCATTCCTGCCCCTTGACACTGCGCCCACGATGGTATCCATCTCGAACGCCCTTTTTATAGGATGTGCGCTGGACATCGATTGCGATTAAGATGAAGCCTATGATCATGCCTAACATGCAGATCAATAGAAGCTTGTCTGTGTTTTCCATTACTTGCCCCCTAAGTATGTAAAAGCAGCGGAGAACAAGATAGCTGCACCAATGATTGTAAAGGCAAAACCAAAATCTCCTCGGCTTGGTTTGCGAGAGTTTCCCTGACTAGATTTAGCACTCGCTGCGCCCAATACCATTACGCCACCGCCACATAATTGTAGCTGCGTACCCAGTTCTGGGCTTCTGCCAAAGTTGTGTGGTACATCTTGGTGTTCTCGATTGCGATCTCGAAGCCATGCTTAGTAGTAGCTTCTGCATCAATCTCTGCTGAGAACCAAGTGCGATTACCGCAATTGCTAATAATGTAAGCATTATCGGAAGTCTTATAAGACCATCCGTTAATTCTGTTAAACTTGATCATTGTATTTCCTATCCGTATCCAATGCCCTTGATTGGCTTACAGGATTAGTGTTTCATAGCTATCCGTCAAAACCTAGCCAATTTGGTAACGAAACGATAACGATTATCTAGGTCTGCCGTAGGACTTTCCAGCCACAATGAATGTGCCGTCCTTTTCAATGTTGATGAGATCAACCTGAACCTTAGCCTTGTTCACATAGATGATGGCGAAAGCCTGTTGCCAGTTAGCTACGCCCTTGGTGTAAGCAGCTTGCTTAAAGTCCATGAGATTGCCTACCTCGACACCATGCAGGACACGCCCTATTCGCCCCCCAGAAGCCTCTGAGAAGGCTGATCTGCCTGCTCTGTGAGTATGTCCTGAAATGACATTCTTGCCATGCCTACGAGCCGCCTCAAGGGCTGATAAGCCACCTTGTGGCTTTATGGGTGTGTGATCTCCATGGACTGCAATCCAGTTAGGCGCAATCGGCATTGGGTTCTTGTGGAAGGTAATACCTAGCTCATCGAACTTCATGAACTTCTCAAAGCGAAGCTCTGGCAATGCACCAAAAGCAGGCACTTTAGCCATGATGATGTTATACAGGCGATCCGTATGATTCGATCTTATGCAATCTGTTACGCCTAACTCCCATAATAGATCGACTGCCTCATTGCGGTCATCGTCTAGGGTCTGTGCGTAGCTGCCCATGCGACCTTCTTCCCACTTGCTTATCTGGGGAAGATCGATCTCATCGCCAATGGTAACAACTTGGTCTGGCTTGAACTTCTTTATAAAGCTTGCAAGGTTACGAGTTGCAACCCTGTCATGGTAGGGAACTTGGAGATCCGATACTACGACAATTCGCTTAATAGTCATCCTCATCATCCTCGTAATCCCCGAACTTCTCAGGGTCGATTGGGTCTGGCAAGATCCAACGAGGATAAGAGGGAACATCGGTAATCATAAATAGAGATAAGCCTTCACTAAAGCCAGCCTTGCGCAATGCCTTGTAGTACTCATTAAGAGCAATACAGTGCGCCTCTAGCTTTGAGTACCCTTGATCCTCTAACGCCTTAGATGCTTTTCTTGCCATAGCACAATGCTACCTGTCAAGCAAGATGTTGTAGATCTCATCCACTCGCGTGTTGAGTCTTTTGATCTCTGACAAAAGGTGAGTGATCACATAGCCAGACAACCCACCCAATGCAGCAATGGTGGCGATGTAAAGGGTGAAGAAGTCTGCCTGTGTCACTTCTTGTCTACCTCGTCAATGGCTGCCTCTAGTGCATCAACAATGATGTCTGCTGCTGACTTACGAGCGCGGTATGACTTAATAGCTGTGCGGATTGCTGGAAGGATTGCAACACCTGCAACGCCAGCGATGATGAGAAGTAGATTATCCATTTGATGCTCCTAACATAGGTACTTGAAAAAAAGCACCATCATTGTCAGCCTCTTTTTTAAAGCTAACATGCATGTGCTTAGTGTGTTTGTTAGCCCCTGTGTACTTGCGCCACTTCCAGTTAAGGATGCTGGAGCAGATTCGTCCATCAAAAATGATGTAACTAATACGCTTGTCTGTTTTTGACTTGGATAAGGTGCGTAACTGATCAGCAAGATCTCCCATGACATCTGGCTTTCCGCCTTTGTGGAGATCTTTGTCAACATCAATGGCACGAACCCAGCCCTGCTCATCTGGATTATGATCAGACTTGCGAGCAGCGTGTCGGGTATCACCGATCCAACCATCCGATGTGCGGTCACGATCCGCGAAGGAGTCATCAATCTGCTCTCTTAATTGGATAGCAGCTTTAGAAAGTTTAAGCTTCATCCAAGTAGAAGGGCTGCTTCTTCTGCTGTTATACCTAATTTAGACAACAATTCAGTTTTAGCAGATTCTTTTGCATCAATCTTTGCTTTTAATTCAGCAGCGATGCGCTCGTTCTCAATGCGATCTACTTCTGCTTGAGCATGATCTGCTGCTGTGTATTCAGTTACTTCATCACCAATTTGCTTAAACAGTTTTTCCATCTTAGGAGTCCTTTAGTCCATAAACACGATAAACACCTGACAGTGTGCCAGCTGCTTTAGAAAAAGTCATAGAATCAACATTTGTTACTGTGCTATGCCACAAACCGCCTGAAATACCGCCCATTTGTGCTGACTGACCCGTTACATTTAACTTGCCTGTAGTGCCTTTAGGGTTCAAGTAAGTAAAGGTATAGCCTGCTCGCTCGTAAAACTCGGTTTGACCAACTCTCCAAGCATTAGTTGATCCACCTTGTACGGCAACATAAGAGCCTGTATAAGGTTGCTTTGATACACCATAAAAATAATTATTACTTGTATCATCTGTGCCGCCTACGCGCGCTCTAATTAGCAATTCGCTATCTGTCGAAGCACCCGTAAAATCAACGATAATCTCATAATTACGATAGGTGCTTGTAAAAGTATTGGTTGGCAGACTAAAAGAACTTACTGCTGTAAAAGTCGCTCCAGTTAAGAAAACAGATCCACCACCACCTGCTGCAGGTGTTGCCCACTTTAAGCCTGTTGCTGTAGTTGAATCAGCTGTTAATACTGTGTCGTTAGCTCCTACTGCTAAGCGAGCAGGTGTGTCATTTGCTGTAGCTGCAATGATGTCACCTTTAGCATCCACGATTGAGTTCTGGATTGCGTTGCTGTCATCCTGTGCAACCCATGTGAAGTCCATGTCTGTGTTGCTTGTCTTAGATAGGACTTGACCAGTAGTGCCACCCTTGAGATCTGCCATAGATGAGTCAATAGCATCTACAGCTGTGCGGATGGCAAGTGCGCCATTCTTTACGAGGTCTGTATTGTCTGGCTCTGGCCAGCTAAAGTTGGGACTTGTTGCCATTTATGCTAGTGCTCCTGTCGCGTTGTTCCAGTCAAGTGTACCAGTTACACCTGTCCAGATTGTTGAAGATGGTAGGACTGTGTCCCATTGTGTGGTAGAGAGTGAGAACTCTGTTGCTGTGATGTAGAGCGTGATGTCCACAAAAGTCGGAGTAGCACGAAGGGCGACATTCTCCACGAAGCCCTCAAATGTACCGCCTAGCAAGTTGCTTGGTAGATTCTCAATAAGGACTGGCTGACCGAAATAAACCCCAATAAGACTGTTAAGCATTGTGCTTGGCATGTCGGGATTGTCTAGGCGGAAGGTAATCGCTCCAAGTGAGCCTTTAGGTACACGCCTTAGATTAAGCTCTCTATTGGCGATCTCAGTGATGTCTGTCAAGCCCTTGATGTTTGACTCAACCGAACGCTCAAAGAGCCCGTAAGAGGCTATAGAGGTCGAATCTGAGGTGCTGTAGGTGCTGGCGTATCCTGTGCCGTACTTGTAGATAAGGCTGTTACGGATGCGAGAAACCTGAGTTTGTGAAGTGATGGAGCTTGGGGTTGCATACGCGCCATCGAGGTAAGTATAGCCATTTGCTGCGAGGTCGTTAGATCGGTGGTCTGCATCTGCATAAGAGACATCTCCATCCTTCTCTTCGTACATCTGACCAAGGGCAGAGGTAGCAATCTGATCGACTAGGGTCTGGCTCTTAGCCGTAGGGCTTGCAGCTTGGCTAATCATTGTGTAGAAGCCAGAGTCCACTTCACCAATGTAAGTCTCAGCATTAGCCCAAGTGACATCGGCTGGATAGGTTGCCCATGTAACTGTCGGAGTTACTTCGTTCCAGTTAAGGTTAAGGGCTGAACCCAAGATTGCTGCGATCTGTGCGCCATCTAACCCTTCTGCAAGGGCTGTGTTATAGACAACCTTGGTGAGCTTAGCCAGTGCGCCAATTCCAAGGATTTTGCCGGTGGTAATGTAGCCAGACTCTTCAGGGCTACGCACTCCAATAGAGAAGTCAGATACCTCGCCACCGAATACAGTCACATAAGTGCCAGATGAGTTCTTTAGTTCTAATGTGATTGGCTCTGTGACATTGATGGTGAAAGGCGAATTATCTGTGTTGATAATCTCCACTTGACAGTAACCAGCCGTAGCCTGTCGATCAATGTCTAGGCGACCAGATGCAAAGGAGACAGAAGTGACAGATGTATAGACATCATCACCAACTGTCACACGCCATTCTGGAAGCCATGTCATAGGATTGTAAGTGTCCCTCTGTCTCGCGCCTGTCGTAGCACATTGTCAATAGCTTCTGCAATGGCGTTAGGATCTCCCACGCCTGTGTTCACAATAATAGTGTTACCTGCTGAGGCAGATTCATTCTGTCGGAATGACTGCAAAGCGCCAGAGTTATCATACAAAGGTGATGTCTGAAGCGCGGCAGTTTTAGCGGCTGTGTCCATGTCTAGAAGGTCTGCAAAGGCATTAGCGCGAGCTGCTGCTGCATCCGCGTATTCTAGGATAGCCGCAATAGATCCACCCTTAGTGTCAATAGGTGCGATGTAATCTCCTACTGGGATTCCAGAGCCTAAAGATCCACTTGTAGGTATCTTTGCGTTAGATTGGCTATTAACTTTGCCTAACTCCGTGAGCAACTCACGAATCTTGCGTAGCGCTTCATCTAGGTTCTTCTGATCAATTAGTTCCTTAGGCTTTAAGCCTTCAAGGATCGACTGGATGCTAGCCAGTGTTACATTCTGACCAGTCAAGGCAGAAAGTGACCGCAAGTCAGCATTTAGTTTAGCCGTTGCATTGATGATGGCTTTTTCATCCTTAGAAGCAATAGCATCTTCTAACTCAAGCATTGACTTCTTGACATTGAGGCGAGCAGTATCGTTAGCAATCTGTAACTGTTGAGCAGATGTAGTCGCCTTACCTAAAGCCTCTGCCTGAGATGTCAGAGCTGCTGCAATCTGGATCTTGTCTAGATCAAAGACATTCTCACCCTTACCTAAAGCAAGGTTAGCCTTGTCGATAACACCTTGTAACTTCTTAGCTGTATTCTGCTTATTGAGTAGAGCAAGTCTTTCTTTCTCTCTCTTTAATGAATCCTTCTCAAGCTTAGCCAGAAGTTCTTGCTGCTTCTTTTCTGTAAGCGTGAGTTTCTGTTCTTCCTTCTTATCTGGGATGTTTAGGTTCATCCCAACCTGTGCGCCAGCAAAGCCAGCAAAGATGTTCTTAGGAAGGTTCTTAAGATTCTTAATTAAGGTAGGTATAACGCCAATAGTGCGACCAGATTGAACTACTACCTTGCTAAGGGCTGTAGCAATAGTCTCGATGGCATAAGCCGCATCTGCTGCATCTGTGCCACCGCCTACTAGGGCAAAGGCATCTACTAGGCTTCCACCAATAATCTCAGAAGCATTGGCTGAAGCAACGCTGAGAACATCAAACTTATAAGAGGTAGTGTCAAGGTAATCTTCAGCAGCGCCAGCTGATCGCTTGAGGATAATTCCTAAGGTCTCAGAGAATGACTTAGATGAAAGTTCAGCTCTAGTTAAGCCTGTGTTGTATTTAATCAAGCCCTTTGTAATGCCTACATAACCCTTACCAAGATCCTCGGTAACAGTGGCTAGATCCACGCCAGAAGCGCGACTGATTGTGATTGCGTTGTTAAGTAATTCTTGAGACTTAGTTAATGAGCCTGTAGTTGTCAATAGTCCTTGAAAGGCAGGGCGCAAGATGTCATCTGAGACTGCGGCTGATCTTTCTAGGTTAGAGATGTAGTCAGCAATGGCAGGGTTAGCAAAGCCAATCCCTAGATTCTCTACTGCTCGGTTAAGTCGTAGTGCGGCTGCTTCATCATCTGCAAAGGCTTTAGCCGCTGCCTTGCCGTATGAGGCAATAGCAGAAGCACCAAAGGCTAGACCTAATCCACCTGCAAGCTTCTTAGCAGTGCCAGAGAGTTTTCCTAGAGCAGTCTCGGCTTGCTTAAATCCTTTAGCATCAAACTTGGATGCAATGTTAATCGTCTCTAGAAAGTTCATGCTGCGCTCCTTAACGAGTTAGCTCTGGATCGCCTTAGCAATTCCTGCTCTGCTGTCGTGATTGCTTTGTTCACAATGCCTTCTGCTCTACCTTTATCTTGCGCCCAAGCTTTGAAGATTAATCGACCACGACCCTTGAGGCTTCCTGCCAAAGGTGGCAACTGGCTAATAAACTGCTCGCCAGCCTTAGGGTTAGTTGAGCGAGATACGCCACGCGATGCGCCACCTGCTTTAGCGCCTACCCATGCTTGACCTTGAGGATTAGTACGACCAGCAGATTCATAGATCGCACCTGCGCGAGAGTTGTTAAACACGCGAGCCATAGAACTAAAGCCTCTAGAGTTAGGCTTAGATGCTGAAGTTGTATAGCCAATCTTAGACTTAATTGTTGAAGCGTTATAGACAGGGAATGTACCCTCGCTGAAAGATCGACCAGCCCAATTACTTAAAGGTGAAACAGATGGAACAAAGCCCCTAGCTGCCTTAGCAACTGGAGCTAGTCCACGCTTCATCTCTGTCTTAAGAGACTTCTCTAGATCTGGAGCGAATCGTCTTAACGCTTTACGCAAGTCAGCGTTTCCGCGTAGCTCGATTTGCATCGCTGACCTCTTTCGCTTCATCCTTAAGCCCTTGCACTAATGCATCGAGCATGACCTTATCTAGATCTAATAACTGCTGTGGCGCAATCCCCAACCTAATGCTCAAGCGAGCAATAAGGTAGGTGAATGGAAGATCGCGCTTTAAGCTAAAGGGTCTGAATCAAGCACCTCGACACTTTTAAGTGTCTCGATGAAATCCATACCGAAAGGCTTAACAGACTCACCTGACCTGCGTGTTATTTCCCAAGCTAACCAATAGACATCCGACTGCTTTTCTTCCTGCCGAAAGGCACGATGAAAGCCCATCTTGGTGTGCAACTCAAAGGCATACTCCACTGCTGGAGTAATCTCGCCTTCGATAACGCTTCCGTCTTGTCGAACTATCTTTAGTTTTGCCATGAGCTTGCCCCTTTGTTAGTTATTTAGAATGTGCCTGTTGTTGCTACTGCTACTGTTGAGTTAGCAGTGAATGTGATTGACATTGTGCCAATGTCACCAACAGCACCATTGATGTCTGTTGTGTTATTGATCAATAGTGAGACAGTGTAAAGAGGGTTAGTCGCTGAGACTGCTGTTCCCTTTGTCTGTAGGAATACTGCTGTGACAGTTGTTCCCCATGCTGCCTGAAGTGTTGCCAATACATTAGCTGTTGCTGTGTCGTTTAGGAAGTCGATTGTCACTGTTGATGACTCTAGACCCTTAACGAACTTGTGAGATGAGTCACCCATTGCGGTTACTTCTAGCTCATCGAATACGCGGTTAATTGTAACTGCTGTTACATGGTCTGAAAGATCGACAGAGTTAATCTTCACACCTACATTGTTATTTAGAAATACAGCCATGAGATTATTCCTCGTCCTTCTTAGTAGTTGCTGGCTTTGGTGCTGTTGGTGCTACCTGCCCGATTTTGATCAGGAAGGCTTCGTTTTCTTTTTCCCACTCGGACATAATTAACTCCAACTCGTTAGGATTGATACTGACATCTCACAGCTGAGTAGGTCACCCGAAGCAGCATTGAGAATACTTGGTGCGCTGATTGCGCTTACATTATAGGTCAAAGATGATGCTGCGAGCTTTGCGAACACGCTACAAACAGTATCTTCTATGCCGTTAAGATTTCCCTCATTATCAAACAATGGAACAGTCATAACAATCTTGAAGTTAGCCATTGGGCTAATAGTGATGTGTTGGTTATTGCTAGGAACAATGTATTCTGAATCTGGCGACACAATAACGCTGTTCGCTAAGACGACACTTGGTGGGAACGCGAAAGTCTGCCATTTCGAGTTATCTACTAAGGCAGTTGCTAATGTCGTTCTAAGTGTCGTGATAGGTGCAGTCATAACTACCCGATCATGCTGGTAGGCGCAAGCGCGTGGGCAATCATGCCCCTGATCTTCGCCAGAAGTTGCGCTGACATCCGATAAGGGGATGGCTGGAAATCGACTGCATTTGAGCCTGAAAGGGTGGCTGTCTTTGCTTGCCAGATTTCAACAGCGATCATCAAAGCTGCTAACTGTATTGCTGGATCTAAAGACCAATCGACATCATCCTGTGCTGCAACCTTACCGAAAGGGCGCACTAGGTGATAAGGGCGTTGTCTGCCGCCCTCTTCATGTGTGTAAGTAATTGATGTTTCACCTACAGCAGTAATTGTGTAAGTGCCATCAAACAGATCATCATTGTCTGAAACTACAACAGCTTGACCAATGTAGAACTGACCCTTTTCTAGGCTCTCAAAGTAAAGAGTGCGTTGATCATCATCTGCTGAATGAGCAATGTTGTAAGAGTCGTTATTCCACAACATAGGCAGAAGCACGACATCTGCTGCATTGCAGACTTCTTGAATTGTAGCGTCAGGGTATAACGAACCCACGCCTAGTGTCGATTTAAGCTCGGCAACTGTGCAAAGTGACATTCCAATTCCTTTCTAAAGACTCTAGGGAGTCAGAGGGCTACTGACCCCCTAGAGCGACTTAGTGACCTATTTTTATTAAGTTAGGTTGAACTTACGAACACCCTTACCTGACTTAGCAAGATAGATTGCCAAGTATCCGTAAAGGTTGATCTCGATCTCGCCTGATGTCAATACATTCACGCGAAGTTGTGTCGTTGGTGATTCCCATGTGTAAACAGATGATGGAGCAACCAAGAACATTGAGTTATCGACAACACCTGATGTTGAGATGTTGTGATCAACGATTAGGTCTGTACCAAGCACGCCACCAACTACAGATGTAGCTACCGCGTTACCTGATGCATTCTGTGTAGCACCCTGAGCTGAATAGAGGCTGCGTCCAGTTGTGTCCGCGAATCCTGCAATAGCCGCCCAAGCGTCTGTAGAGGCTACTAGCTTGTTAGCAAAGTCTCCACCAGTACCCTTGTACGCTGCTGCGCCTTCTACAGATACGAATGACTGTAATCCAGCCGCTGTTGCTGCTGTAGTTGCTGCTGTTGTACCTGATGATACATAAGCTGCTAGAAGTGCTGCATCTGTTGCCTTCTCGTATGCCTTGCGAAGTTCAGCCATCATTAGTTCCATAAATGCTGGAGATGAGCGATCTACAAGCTCGAATGATACGCGCTGTAGTCCTGAGAACTTTTCAATGCTTACTGTGTCATAAGCAGATGTCATGCCTGTCTCTGATGGTGCAGAACCTTCGTTAGTGTCTGCAACTGTTGGAGCAACATCTGGAGTAGATGCGTTGGTATAAAGGCGTGGAACTGTGAATGACATTCCATCGATTCCTGCGAGTGAACCGCGTGTTGCTGCTTCAAATGCTGGACGACCTGTGAAGGTGTCTGTGATGAAAGTGTTTAGGTGAGATGGCAAAGTCAAACCTGTATTTGTTGAAGTCGAATCATCTGCTGCGCGAACTACGCGGCGTGACTCATCATCGCCTAGTGCTGCCTTCATGCTTGCTTCTAGGTATTGTGCTGAAGTGATTGGTGCAATGCGCTCACGCACATGTGTAGTTGCTGTCACTACAGTTGGACGAGCAGCTTCTACCGCTGCTGCTTCTACTGCTGGTGCTGCAACTGTCTCTGGAGTATTCTCCACAGCTGTCTCGCTTTCTGTTGTGTTTTCTTCTACGACCTCTGGAGTTTCCTCAGCCGCTACATCGATAACTTGAGCAGACTTAAATGCTGGCTCTGTTACCAATGAAACCTCTAGCAATCGAGCAGCTGATACAAACATCACATTGCCCTTCTGCTTTGACTTGATTACTTCTACGCCTACTGAAAGACCTGATTGCAGACCTTCTTCAGCAAGGATAAGAGCTTCAGATCCACGATTAGATCGTGAGACCTTGAACGATGCATAGATCCCATCTTCTTGCTCTGTGAATTGTGTTGCCTTGCCTAATGGCTGGCGTGTGTCATGCTGATTAAGAAGCTTGACAGTCTTTGGATCTTCTGGAAGTGCAATCGCGCCCTTCTCGAATACGACCTTACCTGCTGAAGTGTTACCCACTTCGCCTGTTCCTGCTGGAACGATCTTGCCTGAGATTAAGCGTTCCTCAACATTGGCAATGAGTCCAGATGAGAAGGTGATTACTTGGTTTTCCATTTATTCGATTCCTTCACTGCCGTTAGGCGTTAGATCTTCCATCTCCATAGCTTGTTCAACTGTGATCAAGCCCAGAGATAACATTTTTTCAATTACTAGCAAGCGATCCATTGGTTCAGTCTTTAAGAATGATGAATCAACATCAAAGCGAACAGCATTACCGCGAGCAGTGATGTCATCCATTGAAAGACGATCCTGAATTGCATTTACATAAGGAGCGACAGATAGAGAGTAGAACTGCTTGCGCTCGTCTAGGACATTTGCGTATGTCATCGATGAATTGGCTTCAGCGCTAAGAAGGTAAGCTGGGATAGAACACAGGCGAGCGATTTCAGTTGCTAGGAACTGTTGCGCCTCGTCATACATCATGTCCTTAGGTGAGAATGATGTTGGTTGGTATTCCAAAGTAGAAGTCAAGTAAGCAGTGCTGCGATTTTGACGAGCGTTCTTCCATGCCGCTAATAGTCCAGCAATTTCCTTAGGATCTAGATCTGCACCATTATTGCGAAGTACGCCAGAAGGCATTGGAGTCTGTGCTGCGAGAACACTTGCTTTGCGTAGATCAATAGCTGCGCGGATAGTTTCGCTTCCGCGCTCAAGGATGCCTTCATCATAAGCTTGGAAGGTAACAATGCTGCCTAATCCTGACATGGGTACAGCAACAGCATCGATAAAGTATTGAGTGATCGTCATGCCGTAAAGATCTGTAGTGAATGTTACTTTAACATTAGGAATCCACTGGAAGCGAGATGGACGACCATCTTCTGCATACACTTCTGTAACCTGCCAGTAAGCAACGCCATACATGATCAATGAATCAACTGTCCACGCCATTGTTACAGAGCGTGGCTGGTTCAGTGCTGGCTGTTCAACCCATACTGGATTGCCTAGTTCTTCACCTGTGGACTTGCGATAAAGGTTAAGAGGTAGATCTCCAACAACTCCAGCAATCAAGTTGCGGCATCGCGCTACTGAAGGCACTGACATTGCTTCATTGCGAGAAACGCGTGGAAGCACATAGTTGTAAAGCGAGCTTAAGTTCTCGCCCATAATAGAAGGGGCGTATTGCGCTAAAAGCGATGAACGCTGATCATTTGAGATTGCTTCAGTTTTGCGGAATAGACCCATAGTCATAAAGTGTAGCATTTGTCAAGCAATTAGACAATGTGCTATGGGCGTGTCTAACCATAAATCTGCGGCTTAGGTTGAGGGAGCATTAACTTACTTACGACCATTGCTAATCCGATAGGTGCTGAAATGTCTCCAGCACTCTTTCTCTTAATGATTCTCCAAGCGCTATCGTTGGTTTTAGCAGCTGTGTTGGTGAACTGGTCAATGAGTTCGCTAGACCCATTGTGAACGACTCTCAGATTAGTTAATCCTTCTAGCAAGTCTCCACAGGCTTTATAGAACTGCTGACCTGACACATCCTCGACTATCACACCTGAGTTAGCCAGCCTGTCTGCGATTGTCTGTGTCGCGTACTTATCAAAGCAGACAAGGCGCGGCTTATACAGATCTACCCATGACTTAATGCTTGCAGCCATCTTCAACTCATCGATTGCAACCTGTGAGCTGTAAGTCTCCATAATACCAATGCCAATTCTGCCATCTGGAAGCAACTGACCTGCCACTAGCGAGCCATTGCGCCTACTTGGTGAGACATCGAACCCAAATACTGTATAAGCACCTACAGTCATCTCTAGAGTGCTGTCAGACGAGTTTTCAAGTACCTCAGTGCTGAAGGGACAACTTAAACTGGAGATCCACTGGCAAAGGGTCTCGGTTCTTGCAGCTTCCATTGTTGAGGATGCGATTGTTTCCTCGATGGCTTCCTCACTGATCAGATGACCTAGAGAAGGGTTAGCCATTGCCCATGCTTTGCGATCCCAGATGTCACAGAAGTCAGGTGCGCTGTATTCGTAGAAGCCTAAGCTCTTAGGTGGCTTATTTAAGCAAGCCTCATGTAGATCGTTAAGCACTTTGCTAAACGCATCGCCAGCATTGCTAGTAAAGAGTCTCTGGCTGTTCTTACGAGCTAAAGTAACGCTCTTAGCAGCATCCATTGCTGCCTCAGATACCTCGCGTAGCTCATCGATCCAAAGGAAGTCACATGTGCGCCCACGCGCTCCATCAGATGTCGCTGCTGCTACCTCTAGCTGCGCTCCAGAAGCAAGGATAATGCGCTCATCGCCATTAGTCCTACGGATGCCCTTCTTAATGTCTCCATCCTTAAGTTGGACTCTTAGGAAGTCATTACGCTCGATGATGTCAGCCATGATGTTAAAGGACTTCATCGCCATAGCTCGATTAGAGGACATAATCAGGATGTCCTTCTCTCCAAAGCAGAATAGCCCTGCTAAGGCTCTCATTCTGGCAAGGTGAGACTTTCCTGACTGCCTAGCAATCAGCAATAGGCTTGTCTTGCGGATGAACTGGTCATCTTTGTCCACAGAGCATAAATCATTGAGGATAAGTTTCTGCCAGTCGAGCAAAGGCTGTCCAATGCGCTCTGCAAGCTCTGCAACCTGTTCGCCTTTAGATTTACCCTTCAGCCACGGACTGTGGAGTCTAGGCTTGACATCCCCAACAATCTTCTTGGGCTTTTTGGTTTTAGTCGTCATCGAATCGGATCAGGTCTGGACTTAAACGGACTATCTTGGACTGGCTTGGACTCAGTCGGAGAGAGACAGTTCGAAAAGACAGGGGGGCCTTCCCTCCAGATCGGAAGAGCA
>Ga0181344_1000454_pt1 | contig 16386 bp, 40 predicted proteins | sample Su13VDMLBDD_FD_130098 | JGI IMG/M metagenome (GOLD analysis project Ga0181344, IMG submission 130098) | Freshwater viral communities from Lake Michigan, USA - Su13.VD.MLB.D.D | ecosystem: Environmental > Aquatic > Freshwater > Lake | place: USA: Michigan | collected 2013-07-15
TTTCTAATTCATCTAAAGGCATTGCGTAATTGTCGGCCATACCTTCAATAGTTAAATATTCGTTAAACCATTCTAAATAAATTTCCTCGTTTGTTTTTTTGCTAAATGGTTTCATCTTTTTACTTTTTTAAATTGTTTATATAATTTGCTACTTTATCGGCTACTAAAATAAATACAACCGAACCTATAAATATAGTACCCATTACGGATACGCTGAAAATTAATATATCTTTTATCATTGTCTTATTTGTTTAATCGTGGTAAATAATTTCAGTTCCTTCAATCAGTTCGGGTATAAGGTAGCTATCCCATTCTCCGCTCTCCACCTTATCCTCTGCGTAATCGTTTGCAATAGCCTTATCTATGTTCACATAGGGGCAATCTTTATAAACCTCGTAAGGCTCTCCGTATCCGTCTACTGAAACGAATACATCGTTATAATAAATCTTTGTTGTTTCCATTGTCTTATTTGTTTAAGGGTTTAAAAATTACTTCATATCCGTCTTCAATACGGGCTTTTATCCAATACTCTAGTTCTGCTAGTTCAAAATACTTGTTCCAATCTTCACCGCTATGGCTAAATTGCACTACAGGTTTTTCCCACCTGCCGAAGGTTCCAAATTTAAAAAATATTTTTCTCATACTACAAATAAATGATAGTTTTCTTTCCGTTGTCGTAATAAGCCAATTGGTTATTATCTTTTGCAATACGCTCGGCCTCTTCGCTTGTTGTTACCTTGATAGAAATATCAAAATACAAATCATCATTTTCCACCCAAGCACCTATAAAATAGCGTTGGTTTGTTACGCCACCGCAAAGGATATGGGCCTTATCTTTAATGTAGCTAGCAATATGGTATTGCAATTGCGGTATCCAATTGTTTTTTAAAATGGTTTCGTGGTTTGCTATGCTCACCATAAAGCCATCAGTAGGGTTAAGTTGTCCGTTCAGTAGGTTGTAACTTGCACCTCCGTTGTTTAAGATTGATTTTTTGAATTGAATTAAGTTACTCATATTATTGGTATCGGTTAGCCTCTACTCCGAAAGGTTTTAGGGTTTAAGGTTATTTGTTAGGTTTAAAAATAAAGGATAATACAAGCCCGTAGAATAATACTACATTAAGGGCAAAGAATAGTGCTAAAATTGTTTGTAGGGTTTCCATATTGTTAAGGGTTTATAATTACTCGGCACAAATTGCCCAAGCTTCTTGTTTAAATAATTGTGTTTTAGTTAGTCCTAAGCTATTAATAATAAAGTTAGCTAATCTAGTGTTAATATTCGGCTCCGTAATATTGCCCGAGCCTATTTGCTCTACGATATATCTAGGCTCCATACCTAGTACACGGCTACAAAATTTAACATCCTGACCTAGAAAAAATGATTTGCTAGTGCCGTTGTTTTTAGTTAATAGTAGGCTCCACGTGTGCCCGAAGCCGTAGCTTCCTCTTTCGATTTGAATTGTTGCTTTCATTGTTTTATGTTTTAAGGTTTTCAAATATGATAGTTTGTTTTTAATTATGCAAATTTATTTTAAAAATTATTTTGTATGCTTCCCCAAATTATAGCCTGATACTCGAAGCCCTTAAGCCCTAGGCGTTTGGCCTTTCTAATTGTAAGGCTTTCTAATTGGTCGTACGCTAGCTTCCCGATGGCACCCATTGTTTGCCCGAAGCAAGCCCGAAGGTGCCAAACATCTATAGTAACTCGGTCTGCATCTAATTGGCCTACATTACGTACAAAAGAATATGTTTTACGGCTATCGTTTGTTATTTCAGTTTGGCCGTTGGCAATTGCGAAGGCCTTAAATTTGTTGGTGTGAAACGTACTAACTTTTATATCGGTCGGGCCTAGACCTTTGCTCACCGCATCTAAAACTGATATGGTATCCTTTAAATTTTGTTTCCACTTGTTACGTGGACTAAGGGCTGAAACTATAGAAGCTACTAAGCTAGACGTGGTGCCGAATTGTTTGGCCGTTTCCACACAAAAGATATTGGCTTCCTGATACCACGCTAGGCCCTCAGTAATTTGTTCGTCCGTAGCTAGGTTAAAATACTTATCTAAGTTTTTAGATACTTTTAATAATTGGTTGTTTGTTAATTTTTTCATTTTGTTGTTTTTTAAATAAATGTTGTTTTTGTTTGTTGATACAAGTATACGGCGGGCTTTTCGATTCTGCAAGTAAAAAGTGTAATTTATAATGATTCTAAATAAGAAAATAGGCTAATGATAGTACAAACAAAGATTTGGCCCGTAATTTATAATGATTCTAAATAAGGAAAGGCCCTATTCAGGTACCTAAATTTTAGTGTATATACTTATAAGCTCACCGAATAAAAATCTCTATATACTACTACTAAGGTACAACAAAGGATACAAAGATATGGCGGTATTACCTCAAGGTATTATATTACAAGGATACAAGGCCCTGAAGGAAACGAAAGGTAAAGCCCTGATAATTACACCACAAAGGTATTTAAGTTCGGCACGTGGGCTTATATAAGGCTTAAACGAAAGGCCCTTTAAGTAGAAACGAAAAAATTGGGTATTTAGGTAACCTGAGGAAGGGATTATACCTACTTTCTAAAGTCACGTTCACAAAAATAAAAACCTCAAATAAACGCTAGAAACGAAGGTTCCTTTTACCTTAGTGTATTTTACTAAAAATCTTAGTAAAGGCAAAAAGTGCGTTTAAGCATACGTGAGTACAGCATACCCACGGGCTGAAGACCGAGGCTTAGTGTATTAAACGTAAGATTCGCTCTTTCAAGCAATGATAGTTTCCTTATATACTAAAAATGTTAGCAATGTAGAGTTTTCGGGACGGCCGATACTCTAGCTAGCAATGATAGTTTCCCTACAAAGAAAAAAGTATAGGCACAAAAAAAGGCCGTACAATTAAGCACGGCCTCTAGCATTCGGGTACCTGAGTTTACTCAACCCAAAGGAAGTAATCGTAATTGAATTTCATTTTGTCACCTTCGAAGTTATGGTTGTATCTTAATAGATTCCATTCCATATCGTTTGAAGAACAAGCTACGCATTCCTGAGTATAAACCATTGTGCAAAGGCCTAGCAATGTATAAATATCTAAGTAGTTTTCGGCCTCAAATTCAGCTACAAATGTAGGCTCTACGCCGTCGGTATATTCGCCGTCCATACGTATGTTATTAACCTTGCCTAATTTCATTCCCGCCAATTCTAGCATACTGCTAAATGAAGATAATAACTGACATCTATCAGCAATTGGGTTATTGTTTCTTCCGATGTTAATTGTGTAAGTTTTCATAGTTTGGTTGATTTTTAAGGGTTTGCTAATTTTTTTAGTTTTGCTAAAATTCTTAGTATTCTAGCCGTTTTTTTTGTTGAACAAATATACTACGGGAATGCATTAGAATTGTCATAGAATTGTCATAAAGTGCAAAGGAATGGCGGGAATGGGCCGTAATTTGGCATAATGTTTCAGGTAAGGCCGTTTTCTAAGAAGCAATGATAGTTTGGTTCCCGATAAAACTAGGGCCTGAAGCCGACGTAACGTATTCGGGAGGGCCGATTTTTCAAGCAGCAATGATAGTTCTCCTGAAAAAATATGGGTATAAAAAAACCCCCGACCTGAGTCGAGGGTTCAAACCAACACTTACTAATCAACCACGAAAAGTTTCTTTGTTCTTGCGTCTGCTCTCCCGATGAGCTCGTGTCACTGCATCAAGGGAGAGTCCTATGAACACCATCACTATGATGGGGAAGAGTCCATAGATAGTCGCTTTAATTATTTCCAACATACCACACAACTTGAGCCGTCCCACTTCTCCCCGTTCAGGTACCACATACCTTTGAGTTGGTTGATGCGTACATTGGGGAGAGCGTTCAACCTATCTTTAGTTGTGTTGGTCGGCCAACCACAAGTGCTTATCTCAAGCTCATTGGGTTTGGCTACATCGAACAGCAGGCCCAACCCGTGTCGGCGGGACGCTATCTTGTTTCCGAATAGGTAGATGGATACTGAATAGTCAGTTACTCGTACCTCTGTATTATCTCTCTTGAAGGGGGTACCATCTATAAAGGCCTCTCTCATTAATTGGGTTATCTTTTGCATATCGTTAAGGGTTTATAAAGGGGAGCAGATGCTCCCCTGATTAATTAGTTATTAGATTTTAAAATGATTGCTACTAGTGTACCATAGAATAGGGTAACACTGATGGTAAATAAAACTGCTAATACTGATTGAATAATTTCCATAATTTTAAGGGTTAAGGGTTTACTATTTTACAATTAGGTCGGCTATGATGTTTACTATAGTTACTAAAACTATGAAGCCGAACACTATGAATATTACTTTGTTATCTATTTTATCGTGCATAACATTAAGGGTTTAAAAGGGGGGCGTTAACCCCCCGTGATTAATTGATTTGGTTAATTATTTAGTGATACTTTATAGTCTTCCACCATCTGACTTAATTCAGGTAGACACTCTTTAGCACTCTTACCCTTAAGGCCATAGTACTTCTTAATTTGTGTAAAGGTTACCTGTCTTGACTTAAGGCCCATAGCCATCAGGCTTAAGTTGTACTTGTGTACTGCTAGCTGATAGCCAAAGTAGTCAAGGCTCTTGTTATCAGCGATAACTTTAGGGGTGTTTAGCTCCCCGTTCTTTACTTGCTCTTGTGCAATTTCAAAAGGTGTTTTCATTGTGGTTGTTTTAGTGTCTATGCTTCATTGCTTTCGACACCACAAGTATAAGGACTTTATTCGACATACCAAAATATATTGCAAATTATTTTCAAAAGTTTTCCACATTTTATTAACATTCTTCTTCAGGTCGGGGGGAGAGGGCCCAACCCCCCTTTAGTATATGAGCTCATAGTCAAGAGCTCCCACGTCGGGAGGTGTTCTATTTCATCAGGGGAGAGGGGGAGGGGTAGTACTTAGTGTACAACCTACACTAAGGTCGAGGGGGGCGGGGTCTGAGATATCAGCTTATCTTGGGGTGGGGGGTGTGTGTTTGTATAGGGATAACCCCTACGCTACACAATCACTAACAAATCTGCCACAGGGACCAGTACCCCTTTAGAGGTATTGTTATCCCCTCCAAGCACATCACGTTTAGTATTTAGGTATTTACGAGCTATAGACTTGAGCTCAGTTGTGGTTTTAAGGATTATGGTTTCCCCTACTACTATGGCGTAGTAATCTGCCTGGGTTGTGGCTATGCCAGATGGTTTATTTCTTGAGCTATACTCAATGAATACGTTACCTGTCTTTAGTGTGAGCAGGTCTGTTTTAACTTCTATCCTCTTATGGTGGAGGATTTCTGATAGCTTTTGTTCACTTAGTACGCCTAGCTCTAGGTCGTACTTGAAATCACTGTTATAGTTCAAACTTTTTTTCTATAGTATTGTACTCTTCCTGGTCTATATCTACTAGGGTATACTCGCTCTGTCTTATGAGCTCACATATCTCTACACGCTGGGGGAAGGATACGGTGTCATCGAAGAGCACAGCACCTTCTACCCCATCGCTATTATTCATCACCTTCAGGTATCTCGTTATCATTGGGCTTTATTCTAATAATTACTGTTTCTTCTTCTAGGCTTAGGTATAAGCTGGCGAGCTCTTCATAGGAGAAAATGAATGACTTTCCTTCTATGTAGATGATAATGTCTTTAATTGCTTCTATCTTCATATTCCGTAACTGTCTTTAATATACTGGCGAGCTTCTCCATAGTTCTCAAAGGTTCTAAGGTAATCAAACTCACCTGGTGTTACTATGGTGTATATTCTTTTTATTGCCTCACCATCTAGGTTATATATTACTTTCTCTATAATTTCCATTTCTTTATACGGACAATTTAAACAACCATTCCCACAACAAGAGCCCCTCTTTAGTAGAAAGGCCCTTGTCATAGGTTTATTAATACTCACTCTTTTGTAGCTTGTATCCTTGTATTAAGTTATATACTGCTGTAGTAGCTAGTAAACCGAATACTAAACAAGACATAATGTAGTTAGTAACAGGTGTATCTAAACAGCATAATACTTCTGTAAATACCCAGTGTGCCAATGCAAATGCTGTAAATCCTAAAAAATAGTGTAATAACTTCATATTAAATTAAAATTAAGGTGATAAATGTGGCAGTAATAACAGATATGCTTGCTACTAAATACCATAATTGTTTTTTCTGTGGCTCTGACTGACTACCATAGTAGTATTCATACTCCCAAGATGCGTTTGTTCTCTTTCTCATTTTTTTCTGTGAATTATTTGTCTTAATGCGGTTCTAATTTCTTTTAGTTCTGCTTCTTTTTGTTTTTTCATAGTCATCAAGGCATCAATCTTCTTTTGTCTTGATATTTCTTCTGCAAATGCTTCCAATACCTTCATTTTATTATGCAATATCTTTTGATTCAATTAATGTGTAGGTAAAGCTGTTGCCGTGAATTTTTTTAGACTCATTACAAATCTTCATAAATTCAGCAAAGTCTTTTGCAGCTTTAAATACCTGACATCCTTCTGACCAGTTCTCTACAAACTCAGACTCTGTTTTTGGATTTGAACGGTGAATGTTAATTCCAAATAAACCTTCCTGGATTACGGTCTCATCAAAGGTCATATCCTTGTTCTTATCTCTATATACCTTAACTGGCTTTTGTTGTTTTAGAGCTTCGTATTTACCTTGGTGTAAATCAACTCGGTGAGAACCTCTATATTGGTTAGGAACCAAGCGTGCTACTCCATTAGGGTTGTGATACTCTTTTACAGCTTTTGTACCAGGGTCTGTGGTGCATTTCCAGCAATGGAACTTTTGTTCACCATTTAGCTTGTATGATACAGTGATAAAATCATCAAATTTGTTTGTTACTGCTTTACCAGTCGAAGAAGTTCTAACACCTACGATATTAATATCATAATTAGTATCAGAATCGAACCACACATAGCCCTTGGCTTGTATAGCTTTTTTAATTTGCTCTAACGTGTACATAATCTCTTTTTAATTAATGTTTGTATAATTGTAAATAACCCAATCATTGTTGATACCACTGAACCTATAAAAAATACAGGTATGCACCAAATTGCAGCTAAAGTTACAACCAAAGCAATGCTTATTGGATAATATTTTATTCTTGCTGCTAAATCTACAGGGTATAGTGCGATTACTGCAAACAAATTGAATGCATCATCGAATGGTTCGTTGGTTTTATTAATCTTCTTCTTTGCCATCGTGTATTGCCTCTCTTAAATGTTGAATAGATAGGATGTGTGATAAGATTTGGTCGTTATAACGCTCCTTTGATTTATCGTGTATTGCTTCGTTGCGTTGAGCACGTAAGTTCTGAACTTCATCATCCAAAACTTTAATAGCATTTAATATGCCTTCTTTGTAATATTTTTCTTCCATTAGTCTACTTTTGACCAGTTAAATGTTAATTGTCTGTTTATTTCGCTTTCGTAAGCTTCAAATGGCTGTAATTCAAGTACAACCTTGTCATTCTTTATTATGTGTTCTGGAAATCTGCTAAGTGTATACAAAGGTTCTTTTAAAAGTTTGTTAGCTTCATCACGAGTTTTTACTTTAGACACGATAAAGAACCCATCTGTGTTAGTAAATGTATCACCTACTATATACTTACACTCAAGGTTCTTTAATTCTTTTTTAGACACCGCCATAGTTAGCCAATTTCTCTAATCTTTCGGATAGCTCCTTACAATTTTCTTTTACTAAATAACGCTTGCCACCATCCATTACTATAAAGGATAATGACTCGCTGCCAGTATACGATTCAATCTGTGCCACATATAATGGGTTAATTGCAACATCTAATCCAGCTTCGTCTGTTGTCTTATAGAATTGTAACATAATGCTAAGGTAAGGACTTATTTTGTTATATCAAAATAAAATTGTAAATTTGTTCAATTTATAATCATTCTAAATAATGAACATTAAGGCAAATACTAAATATATACTTGAGCATCCGTACACAAAGAGGGCGATAGAGGAGTATAATAACGGAGATAGCAGTATGATTGAACAACTCATATTTGAAGTTCAATTCCATACATTTGATAAAACAGCATTGCTATGTGCTCAAACATACGGTCTGAATAAGTGGAACAACACTTGTGTTATTAAGGACCTAATAAGAAACGTAGAGCCACCCAATAACTTATCTATATCACTTTCTATTCCTAAGAAGGTTAGTAAGTAAAAAACTAAATTAGTTATTATGTATCTTTGCATATCAATTGATATTAACTTAAAAAATTTTATAAAATGGCACAAAAAATAGACCCTAAAAAAACTGAACAAGTTAAAAAAGGTATAAACTTATCTAAGTCTAATGCGGAAACAGGTAAAAAATTATTAACTGGTGGTACTACAGCTAAAGCTGTTGTTGCTGCTATTGATGTACCAGTATTTGATAAAACAAAAGGTGGTGTTCCTACCAACCCAACAGATGCTGATAAGTTTTTTACTGGTGAAATTAAAAGACACGAAGGATTGTTGAAAAAATTTAACGATTTAAGAAATAGTGTTGCTTCTAATACACCAGAATACAAAGCATACGAAAAGAAAACAAAACAAGTTTTAGATGCAATGTCATTTTTGTCTAAACAACAAAATGCACTTATTGAAAAAGTTGGTAAGAAAGAAAGAGAACAGATGGGTCAAGAAATGAGAGATTCATTGAAAACCAGAACTGCTATGGATGTAATAAAACAAAAAATTACAAGCAAAGGTTCTGGTTATGTAGGTATGTAATACTAAACCATATACTAAGAGAAGCTCACCAAAACGGTGGGCTTTTTTTATGTAATTTTGTATTGTAATGAAAGCTAAATCAAAAATAGGTATGGGCTTTAAGAAAGCTGCTGCCTCTATCGCAAAGAAACAAGGTCTGCCAATTAAAGCAGCAGGAGCTATCCTTGCAGTTGGTGCTCGTAAAGCATCTGCAAAAGCAAAAGCAGCTAACCCAAATCTTAAAAAAGTATTAATAGCTAAAGTAGTTAAAAAAGCAAAGTAATGAAAAAACCAACAGTAAGTAAAAAAGCAGGAGCAAACAAAGGAACTCCAGTATCATTAAAGAAAGCTAACGCTATGGTTAGCCAATTCGTTTACAAGCCTACTAAAGGTGCTAAAAGAGGTAAATAAGATGGCACAAGTACAAAAACCAAACCCTAAGAATATGGTTAAAATTGGCGATTTAAGAAAAATCGTCAGCAAACTTAGATATCGCCAAGCTGAACTTGAATCTATGCTTGATGGGGTTTCAGAAGTAGATAATGATAATAAACCATTATTTATTGAAAGAGATGCTAATGAGGATAAAATTGGAAGATATTCAGCTATTCTTAAAAAGCACGATGCCAAATACCCATCTCAAGATATTATTTCTAAGGCAATTAGAATTGGTAGAGCTATTAAAAACGAGTTCTAATGGCAAAGGCTAAAACCCAATCAGTCGTTAAGAAAATAGAGAAGGCTAAGGTTGCAAGACCAGGTCGTCACTCTAAGAAGAAGTCAAGCAAATTAAAGACCTCTAAGAATTATCTTAAAAAATATAACCGACAAGGAAAATGATGAAAAAGATAAACAAATTAGGCGTAGAGAATAGCCTATACAATAACATCCGTAAGAAAGCAGAGATGAATAAGAAGTCTGGTGCTAAACCAAAGGCTCCTACTAAAGCTATGCTTATGATGGAGAAAAAGATTAAAGCAAAGAAAAAGTAATGATTTATGAACCACACAATAGGGTTGAGGTTTGCTCTCCCAAAGGTGATGGCATAATATGGTTAGTTACTGACTACGGTCACGAGACAGACACCATATATACTATAATAATAAATGATACTGGTGAGCTTTGGCAGTTTAGACACAAAGACATCATAGTTAAAAGCAATATAACATTCGGAAGAAATGAAAACAGCTAAACCAAAGACAGCAGCTTGGACCAGAAAAGAAGGTAAGAACCCTACTGGTGGTCTTAATGCTAAAGGTGTTGCATCTTATAGAAAGGCTAACCCTGGAAGTAAGCTTAAAATGGCTGTAACCACTCCTCCGTCTAAATTAAAAGCTGGAAGCAAAGATGCTGCAAGACGTAAATCTTTTTGTGCAAGAATGTCTGGTATGCCTGGTCCTATGAAGGATGATAAAGGTAGACCTACAAGAAAAGCTCTGTCTTTAAAGAAGTGGAACTGCTAATGGCTGCATTCCTGTTTAAAATCTGGCTTTTATTGTTTCTTTTGATGCTTGCTTCGTTGTAGAGCATACCTTCTCTATATCCCAGCAGTTCTATAAACCACCAAGTTTCGTTAACATCTAACAGTGCGTACCCCAGAACTGAGACTTTCCTCAGACAAGCCCATCTACCAAGCTTTGTTTTCATACCACCCAATTGTTTCTATCTGCTGGTCGAGAGTTCAATGCTATTCCTTGATTGCTCCCACTTGGACAATTGTTGTTAGTGCTTTTATAGTCATATTTTTGATTGAGCTGTTCACCCCTATGCACTTCTCAGTAGTAGACTTCTGAACTGAGGAAGGTTACAAACATAACCATAAATTTTTATAAAACAAAATAAAAAATAAATTTGCATATGTCAATAGTATTATGTAGCTTTGGATATTGTTAAATAATTAATTGATAAAAAATGAGTACACAACAAAATGAAAAGGTTTATGTGAACGGTATGTTCGTTAAAACCCAAAAAACAACCTTTGGTGATATCATCAAGATTTCTGTTAAGGTAGAAGATGTAGTTAAGTTCTTACAGGACAACAGCAACAACGGCTGGTGTGATATTGACTTATTACAGAAAAAACAAGTTGACGAGAAAGGTCGTACACACACGGCAGTTCTAAACAACTGGAAACCAAACAAAGCAGCAGCTCCTGTAGCAGCAGCAGAATCCGATTTACCGTTCTAAGTATGGCCATCAAAAGAAGCTTAAAGGCTCAAGCCAAGAAAGCAAGAGAGAATCAGATTAAAGAAGTTAATACTATTATCCGCACTGCGGTAAAGAACTTTGATTTTTTGAGCACACTACTTGTTGAAGGCAATCCTGAAGAAACATATCATAAGATTATGGATTTCAGAGAAGCAGTTGAGAAGATGGTGGAAGAGATTAATGAGGAAACAAAAAAAGGGGAAGCTTAATGCGACCCCTTTCTCTTTGCATTACTTACAAAATTACGCAGAAGCAGCTGCTAAGATAGCAGATACAGCTTGTGTAACAAAGTAAGAACCATTTTGCCAGTTGTTGGCTTGGTTGTAAGTATAATCAATTTGAGATGCGATTGTAGGGATATTGAAAGCAGACGGAGCAGCTTTAACACCTTGAATACGGTCAACATTGATTAACACTTGTGCAGTTGCTGCTAGTTCGCCTTCTAAAGGAGTAACCCAAGCAGATACAGAAATAAGTTTAGCCATTTCGGTTAAAGTTAATAGGTTAATAAATAAATTAATGAATACACAAAGATAAGGATAATATGATACGAGTTTTGACATTCGCACCACAAATTACAGATGGTACAAGTTTTTATAGGTCTGGCGGCGTTTTGCCATATTTAGAAAAAGAATATTCCGATATTCACATTAAAGACCTTTCTGGTAAAGATAATTTAGATTGGCCAGATTATATTTCATATGATGTAGCTGTATTTCAAAGACCATTTATTAAACCACATTTAATCACAATCAATATGTTAAAGTTAATGGGATTGAAGATTATTATTGATTATGACGACGATGTTTTAAATGTTCCAATGCATAATCCATTTTATGGCAACTATGAATCGAACAAAGAAACAATACAACAAATAGCTCAAGTTGCTGATGAAATTTGGGTATCTACAATTGGTTTAAAAGAAACATTTTCAAAGTTTAATAAAAACATTAAAATTGTACCTAATGCTCATAATGATTATTTATTTCCAACAAAAAATAAAGTAAAATTTAACGGCAAGTCAAAAAAGGTTGCATATAGGGGTGGTAGTACACACGAGATAGATGTTTATTCACAATTAAATGATTGGATTGAAATAATAAACAAAAACCAAAATACTGAATTTTATTTTATGGGTTCAAGATTCCCATATTTAGAAAGCAGATGTGGTGATAACTATCTAATTATACCAGGAACACATATTTTAGATTACTTTAGAAATATGCGTAAGGTTAATCCTAATATATTTATTTATACATTAGAAGATAATAAGTTTAATCGTGGTAAAAGTAATATATCGTGGATAGAGGCAACATATGCAGGAGCTGCTGTTATTGCACCAGAGTTTTTACCAGAGTTTATTAAACCAGGTATATCTAATTTTACTGGCTCTTTAAAAGAAACATTCAATAAAATTAAAGGAGATAATCAAGTTCTTAAATTAATGAACGATTTATCTTGGGATTATATACAAGCTAAACTACTTTTATCGCACGTAAATCAAGAAAGATACAATTCTATTGTAGAAGTCAAAAATCGTAAGTAAAAAGTATATATCTTTGCATATACAAAAGGAAGAAAAATGTCGTGGAACACAAAAACAAGTAAAATTTACCCACTTCGTATCAAAAACTCACAAAGATACAAAGCACAAGTAGTGGCTAACAGCAAAGGAAGGAAGCTCTCCGAACACTTACACTGGTTAATTAATCAATCGGTTACTAACTATGAGATGGAGTTTGGAGAAATTAATGTACCAAAAGAGGAAGAATAATGAAAACACACGGAGAGAACTTTATCGTTCAATACGATAAGGGTTCAATTAGAAATTATGATTTAGGCTCTGGCATTGTAATTGAAATTGCAGCAGAATGCAATGTTGATATTAGAGGAAACTCTGACCAGATAGGTACTATTGTATCTGCTCCTGCTGATGAAAAGTTCTTTAAAGATGGAGATACAGTTCTTACACATTATCTAGCTTCAGCAGATAGTGGTCGTTTTAGTTACGGTGGTCAAGATTATTACAAGGTTACTAAAGCTCAAATGTTTGCAAAGATACACGAAGATGGAGAGCTTGAGCCAGCAGAAGATATTTATTTCTGTAGTGATATAGTTGTTGACTCTACTACTGAATCTGGAATACTAACAACAATCGATGGAAAGAAAAACGAATTGTTAAGATTAGTAATTACTCATATCCCATCATCTATTAATAAAATGTGGGCAGATGATAAAATAAATGTAGGAGATGTAATTATGCCATTTGATAACTACAATTACAGGTTTACATATAATAAAAAAGAATATGTAAAAATTGAGCACAAGTTTATATCAGGTGTATATTTAGATGAAAAAAAATCTACCTAAATCAATTGATGATATAGAGTTTGTTCCATTTGTAGGTAGGGATATTGATTTAAACACAAAAGGAAAACCATCTGTATATCTAAGAAATGTAATAATCCCTTATTATAGGAAGGTAATAAGGGGTCTTGAAAAGGAAATAATATCATTAAGGAAATCAAAGAAGGTTCTGCTTGATAGGAAGAACAAGCAGATTGGTGAGAAAAGGTGGCTAACATACAAGAGCAATCAAAAGAGTTACGCTGTTCAGCAGAAAAAAGTTAGAGAGAAAGCTGTTGAATTAACGAAAGGGAAAGTAAGAAAGTCTGCATTTGAGAAAGCTGATTTATTAGCAAGCGTATATTACTTACCAGTGTATACTAAACTAGCTAAAGAGCACGGGTTAAGATTACAGGAATTTGTGTATATTGTTTATACAAGTAACTTTAAATACCTAACAATTGCTGATTATAAATCATTCTTTGGACAGTCATTTAGTATGACGCATTTTAACGCCTGTAGAACGCTTCAATTTATTGATTGGAGTAAAAGTACCACCAATAGTTATTTCTTGTCTCTGAAGGGCAGAAATTTGATTAAAAAGGTACAAGAAGAAGTAGAAGTATTTAAGGATGAATAGACCAGATTTAAAAGGATTAAAACAAGGGCAATTAGAGTATGTTGAATATTTGGAAAAAGAGCTGTCTACTTTTCAGAACGATGGTGCAAAAAGGTTACTCTTTGAGCTATCTGGTATTGCTGGAGATTTTGCCAATGACATTAGTTCTATCAGAGGTGGGGCTATTGCAGGCAAGTATATTAATGACGATAAGTCTGATGCAATGATTGACAAGGTTATGAAGCTTGTTGACAAGATGGATAAGTTTAAAATGCTTGCACAGCTCACCGAACCAGAAGAAGAAGACAAGGCTAAGACTAAAAAGATTATTAGAAGACCAGAGGATTTGATACGTGGCAATTGATAAGGAATTAATAGATTCAGCGTTAGATAAATTTGAACGCAAACGTATGTGTGGGGAGATTAGTGTTGAACTTCCTGCACCTCCCCTATTCAGACAAATAGCTAATTACGATAAGGACAAAAAGGCTCAGAAGTTTGAGTACATACAGGTTCCAATAGATTACGATGAGCTTGATGATGATACGCAAGGTGATATAGCTATACGTGAATACGACAGAATAAAGAATGGTTATTGGTTTTTCAATAATGGTAATCTTGAGTATATTACAGGATACCACTATGCCTTTCTAAACTATATGGTAATAGATGGTGAGCAGCCTTTGTTCACCGATGCACAAAGAGATTTCTTTTATGTGTGGGATGCAGTGGAGAAAGACCCTAGTTGTTTCGGACTATGTTTAACTACACCAAGACGATGGGGAAAGGGAGAGGTGTCAATCATCATTGCATACCTACGCACAATTTTAAATCAGTTCTCTCATTGTGGTATACAGTCCAAAAACTTAGATGGTGCAAAAGATTTGTACTCAAAACTTGTACAAAGATGGCAGCGTATGCCCGCATATCTTAAACCAATTGATGAGGGTGAATCTAACCCTAAGTCTGCTCTCCGTTTCTTTGAACCTGGAAAGAGAAGTACCAAAGCACAGAAGAAAGAATACACCACAGCATTAAACTCTTGGATTGACTATGCAGCTACAGTTAAAACTGCATATGATGGTCAGAAGTTAAAGACATACATATTTGATGAGGCTGCAAAGGCTGAGAATGTGGATGTTGAGGAATGCTGGAACGTAGTAAGGTTCTGCTTGCTTAATGGTTCACGTATTATAGGTAAAGCATTAATAACAACAACAGTAGAGGATGGGGATTCATTTGAGGCATCGGTTCAATACAAGAACATATGGGACAAGTCAAACCCTGTCGAAAAGCTTGAAAGCGGTAAGACGCAGTCTGGATTATGGCGTTATTTTAACCCTGCGTATATGGGTTATTATGGAGAGGATGATATTACTGGTGTTCCCTTTATAGACGATTATGGTTACTCACGACAGGAGCTCGCCAAAGAATATATTATGCGTAACAGACAAGGTCTTGATGACCGTCAGTTAGCATCAGAAAAAAGAAAGTTACCGTTAACTGTAGAAGAAGCTTTCCAAACAGATTCAAGTCAGTGCCACTTTAACGCTATAAACCTTACAGACCAGCTCACCTATTTAAAAGAGTATGCACCTAAGGGCTTAGTTAGTCGTGTTACATTCTATAGGGGTATAGATGGCAAAGTAACTTGGAGGCCAGACCCTAATGGTAAGTTCCAAATGTGTTGGGATTTTAAGACTAAAGAAGAGTCAAATAAAAACATCATCGAGAATGGCCTTAAGAAGCCGTCTAACGCATCATCTTTTGCGATTGGTGTTGACCCCTTTGCCAGCACAATTATAACGGGAGAACAAGGCTCTAATGGCGTAGCATACGTTTATAGGAAGCACGACCATCAGGACCCAGAGGATAGCGGCTTGTGCGTTATTAGATACTCTGATAGACCGCCACTTAAATCTATATTTCACGATAATATTATTATGTTATGTGAATACTTTGGGTGTAAGGCTAATTATGAAAGCGATGTGGAGGATTACTACGAGTATTTTATTAATAAAGGATATAAGAATTATGTAATGTGGAGACCTAAATCCACTATAGACCCCAATAGAAAAAATAAAAAAGTAAAGTATGGTACCCCATCAAAAGACCCGTTTGCTCTTCAAAAGCACTTTGACACTATTTATGATTACGTTGAGCTCCATTGTGATAAAATTTATTTCACAGAGCTTATAGAAGATTTAATAAGTTATAAACACGCCAAGCGTACAAAGTATGATGATACTGTAGCATTTGGTATGAGCTTGTTAGCTGGGACCGAAAATGTCAAAGTTGAAAACGGTAAAGGTAAGAAGCTTGTTTTTATGAAATTTGCTCAACCAGTAAAGGGCTTAGGTCATTGAAAAACAAACGATTTAATTGGTTAATTTTGTAAAGAATTTATATTAAGGATTAATGGCTCAACAAAACTACTACGGACTCCCCAACCCTTTATCTCCAGATGCTGAAAA
>Ga0181344_1000456_pt1 | contig 16380 bp, 28 predicted proteins | sample Su13VDMLBDD_FD_130098 | JGI IMG/M metagenome (GOLD analysis project Ga0181344, IMG submission 130098) | Freshwater viral communities from Lake Michigan, USA - Su13.VD.MLB.D.D | ecosystem: Environmental > Aquatic > Freshwater > Lake | place: USA: Michigan | collected 2013-07-15
ACTGTGAGTACCACAGGAAACGAGCACAACTGTGGCGTGATGAAGCCTACAAACAAGCAGGGCATCCGTTGCCTGAGCGTGGATGGGTTGGGCTGACGGATGCGGAGATAGCAGAGTGCTTTGAGTTCATCGTTGAAGAGGACACGCAAGCAATTAAGTTTGCCCACGCCATTGAAGCCAAACTTAAGGAGAAGAACACATGAAGCCCGGACAAGAAGCTTGCCTGCGAATGGCGCAGTACCAGTACAGCTGCCGCAATCAAGACATGATGTGGCGCTGGCTGTTTACTTGGGCAGCATGGTCTGATGACACCGACTTCTTCTCAGACCCAAGGATGCCCGTATTTAAGCCCAGAAAGGCCAAGAAGCCCTGGAAGCACCTGACCAATACAGAGACGCTGGCAATCATCAAGCAGCTCCCCAACTGGCAGACAGACCATCTAAACACATTCATCTTCAAGGTGCTGGTTGAGGACAAGCTGAAGGAGAAGAATGGATGATTGTCAGAAAGGTAAGAGGCGAAAACAAAATTAGCAAGATCATTTTGTTGGCAGCTGAAATAGCAGTGGCTCGCAAGATGGGCGTCTCGGCTGAAGAATATATCAAGGCAAGGCTTGATCAAATTGCCAAAAAGCGCAGATGGAAGTGGTACTTTAACAAGGAGAAAAAATGATTGAACTGGTTTGGGATGATGAATCGGGCGAAGGTGAAGTAAAGATCACCAAAGAGTTTTTGACTGCCCACCGCATAGTCCAGCTCGATGCTCTTGTCGATTGGATGACGGAGCTTCAAGAAATCTACGATGCGATGGTGGTAATCCCATGAAGATCAGGACTAACCGCCGCCGAATCATGGCCAAGATCAAAGCCAATAATCAGTATCACTGGTTTGTTGCACCGTTTATTAAGAGCGCAGAGCAAAAGCGGATTACCAATGAAAGAATTAAAGCAATGGTAGATAAAGCATTTCCGGAGTTGAAAGGCGTATATGTCAGAAGCTGAACTAAACATATGGGAGAGGGCACTGGGTTGGCGTAAGCGTCAGATGATTCAGCGCCAGCTTGACCCGATCTCCAACAAGATTCGCAACGATACTTTGGAAGAAGTGGCAAAAGAGTTTGACGCAATGAAGAACGGCGGAGACACAACGGCAGGGTTTGCCATCTATGTAAGGAGTATGAAACGATGAAGGAATCAAAGTATTGCGAGCATTGCAATGCCAAAATGGTTGAATACAAGCATTCATTTAGCAAAGCCTTGGCTATCGGTTTGTGGCGGTTGTATCTGACAAATGCTGAAGTCAACATCAAAAATTTAAAGTTGACCAGAAACCAATGGGACAATTTTCAAAAGCTTCGTTACTGGAGTTTGGTTGCGCCATGCTATCGGGATAGCGGTAGCAGACTAAATGGGGTTTGGAAGATTACCGAATCTGGTAGGGAGTTTGTAGAGAAAGGCACTGCAATCCAGAAATCTGTGTGGACATATCGAGGTAAGACAGTCAGGTTTGAGGGTGACACAGTGTTTTTCTTGGATGTTCACGATCATCAATATGAACAACGAGAGGGCTATTCAAACAATGCTCGGCCTCATGACGATCAAGAAGGAGTCTAAAAAGTGAATGGGTTTGCAAAACAACAGCTATCAATCGGAAGTAAGCAGCCGGTACATCAATACAAGGAGTGCAATAACTGCAATGAAATAAAGCCGCCAGAGGGTGGCATCCAACTTAGCCATACAAAATGGCACTGCGCCTCTTGCTGGGCAGGCCGCGCATCTAAAAGAGCATCAACAAAAGGAAAACAATGACTACAGACATCCCTTTCATCGAGAGAATTAAGCTTCAAAAGATCCGTTTGGATGGTGGCACCCAGCCCCGCAAAGAGATTGATGAGCCCATGGTTCAGCATTACACCGAGATATTGCTTGAGGGCAAAGACAAGTTTCCCCCTATTGAGCTATGGTTTGATGGCAAAGACTATTGGCCAAGCGATGGCTTCCATCGTTTCTTTGCACACAAACGCGCTGGATTCTTAGATATTGAATCCAGTATCAACCAAGGCACTAAGCGTGATGCGTTTAAAGCCTGTCTAAAGGCCAATAGTAAGCATGGCAAACCCCGCACACCTGAAGAGCGCCGATACGTGGTTCAGATGGCCTTGGAAGACATAGAGTACGGTAATGAGTCTGACTTTATCATTGCAGAGTTGTGTGATGTGTCTATCTCTACAGTAGGCCGTGTTCGTAAGTTATTAGGCTTAGAGAAGACAACAACAGTTGATAAGAATGGACGCAGAGTAGATGTGTCTAAGTCAGGCCGGCCAGTTGCTCCCCCTCCACCGCCCCCTCCGCCAGAGTACACCGAGGATGACAAGTTCCAAGAGTTGGCCATCGAGCACACGGCCATGGCCGAAGAGAATACAAAACTCAAAGACTTGTTGGCTGTTCGTTCATTGCCTGTTTCAGAAGAAGCCCGTGAAGAAGTTCAGCAAACGATTGAAGAGCTGCGCGAGCAAGTCAAGACCCTTGAGTTCCAACTTAGGACAATGACCCAGTCACGCAATGAGTTTCAGAGTAAGAACGCTGAGATGATCAAGCAGATGGCCTACTGGAAGAAGCGCGCTGAGAAGGCAGAGAAGAAATAACCCGAAGCTGGGCGGTATCCCAGCAGGAGAATTAAATGCTTACATTAAGACCGCATCAAGCGGAAGTCGTGGAGAAGCTCGCTCAAGGCTTTAAGGATGGCCACAGAAGCCAGCTACTCTACGCACCCACAGGGTTTGGAAAGACCGAGGTGGCCATGGCAATCATGCTTGAAGAGGCCAAGCAGCTCAAGAACGTGGCCATGGTCTTAGACCGGATTGTGTTGGTTAACCAGACCAGTACGCGCCTTGGTGGTTACAACATCAACCATGGCGTCATGCAGGCAGACCATTGGCGGTATCGGCCTTACGAGAAGATACAGGTCTGCAGCGCACAGACTTTGGAGAGTCGGGAGAACTTTCCCGATGTCTCTATGCTGATCATTGATGAGTGTCATGTGCAACGCAAGCAGATCATCCAGTTCATTAAAGACAGACCAGAGATGAAGGTGATCGGCCTGACCGCCACACCTTTTACCAATGGACTGGGGGATACTTACACGAACGTGGTCGGGGCTAAACCTACGGGTGAGCTGATCGAGAACAAGTGGCTTACCCCGTTGAAGATCTACATTGCCAAAGAGATCAACATGAGTGGGGCAAAGAAGGTGGCTGGCGAGTGGTCACAAGACGAAACCACCAAGCGCGGTATGCAGATCACGGGCGATATTGTTGAGGAGTGGATCAACAAAACCATGCAAGTGTTTGGCAGGCCGAGGAAGACAGTCGTGTTTTGCTCGGGTGTTGAGCATGGTAGGGACTTGGTTAGGCAGTTCAATCAGGCCGGATATAACTTTGTTTCCATCAGTTATTTGGAAGATGATGAGTACAAAGCGGCAATGATCGAGGATTTTGCTCGCCCAGATACGCTAATCAATGGTCTGGTGGCCACAGACATACTGACCAGAGGTTTTGACGTCCCTGATGTGATGATAGGCGTGTCTGCGAGGCCGTTTTCCAAGTCTTTCAGCAGCCATGTGCAGCAAATGGGACGGATTATGCGTCCCTACGATGGTAAAGACTTTGGTTTGTGGTTGGATCACTCAGGAAACTACCTGAGATTCCGCAAAGAATGGGACACTTTGTTTGTAGAAGGCGTGACTGAGCTCCAAAACGGGGCTGAAACTGCGAAGAAAGAGCCAGACGAGAAAGAAAAGAAGGAGGCCAAGTGTCCTGCTTGTGGTGCATTGTGGGTCTGGTCAGGTCGGGAATGCGGTGAATGTGGCTTTGAGAAGGCCATGAAGCAGATTGTCAACGTGCCGGGCGAATTAACAGAGTTAGAGATAACCAAGCGAGAGGTTTTGTCGGAGAATCAGAAGTTCTACTCTGAGCTGTTGTACTACTCCAAGATGCGCGGGTACAAGGAAGGTTGGGCAGCGCATAAGTACAAAGAGAAGTATGGAGCATTTCCGAGGGGACTTCACGCAAATCCGTTGGCAACCAGCTCAAAGACCAGTGGCTGGATTAAATCCAAGAACATCGCATGGGCTAAGTCGAAGGCAAATAAATGAGCTTTCAAGACTTTGCAAGAGCTCATGGCCTGCTGATTAAGGATTTGGTGTTGGATCGTTGGGTGAGGGTTGGGACTGAAGACCACCCTAGAAAGCAGAACGGGGCTTACATCTTTGATGGCCACAAGGGGGCACTCATTAACTTTGCGGTGCATGACAAGCACATTCTTTTCAAATCAGAAGAGCCGTTTGTTCCAGACCCGAACGCACACAAGAAAATGTTGGCTGCCAAACAAGAAACCGAGCTGCGTCAGCGCAAGGCAGCAGACAAGGCCGCATTTATTCTGAACAATGCGGTGAAGGATCAGCATCCGTATTTGATGAAGAAGGGGTTCCCCGACAAAGGTTTGATCTGGAATGGCCTGCTGGCATTACCTATGCGGATTCATCAGAATTTAGTTGGTTGCCAACTAATATCTCAGGATGGCACAAAAAGATTTCTCTCAGGTCAGCGCACAAAAGGCGCGTCTTTAATCATCGACAACAAGGGTCGGAACATCTTGTGCGAGGGGTTTGCGACTGGAATGTCGGTGCGTAGGGCAATGAAACACCTTCGGGAGAGATACACCATCCATGTATGCTTCTCAGCAGGGAATATGCTTGAGGTGGCCAAGGGTCTGAGTAACCCGTTGGTGATCGCAGACAATGACCCAATGGGGGTAGCGACTGCCAAGAAAATAGCCCCGCACTACTGGGTAGGCGAGGCCGGTGAGGACTTCAACGATACTGAGCAGAGAATCGGGACTGCATCCGCAGCCGACTCCCTGCGCGGGTTTATTTAGGCCAATAAGGGTAATACTTTCCCTCTGCGGTAAATGTCCACATATTGGTTTCTATGTTTTCATCTGCCGATTCGTCAGAGTAGTAATACTCAACATCTCTGCTTACTGCGCGGACAAGATTGTGTAGTGCATCGTCAAATGCGGCTTTGGCATCGCCTGTGCGTTTGAATTCATCATAGAAGTGTTGGAAGAGTTCGCAGTCAAGCCACAAGCCTGTGGGCATGGCATCCCTGTCCTGTTCAGAGAGTTTGATCCCTCTGAAGTGGGATTGTTCTGCGTTTGTCTTCACATAGCCCGTAACATCCCCAAGATTCCAGTCTCGCACGTTTACATTGAAGTGGTCGCAGAATGCGTTTAGGGACTGCTTGGCTTCGTCAAACCAAGGATACTCCAAGTTTGTCCTGTACCAGTCACGCGCATTTCTCTTGGCTTGATCGTCCAGCTCATGAAACTGGAATATTTGTAGTTCAACGACTTCCATTTGTAATCTCCTCAAAGTTTGGGATAAGTTGTTCAAATTGTTCGAGCACTTTTGCTCGCGTCCCTGTCAGTCCAAAGTCTCTTTTAATGATTGAGTAGCAACTGCGTCCTGAATGGCGCATTCCTTTAATCTCAAGTTGTAAACCTTTCCGCAGCGTAAGCATTCGCGCGACTGCAATTTGGTCGGGTGTATCCAAGATCATGCGTCCACCTCTTCGGGCTCAGGGAATTTGTTTTCCACTACTGAGGCAATAAATTCCCAGTTAATGCCGATATTGGCATCGTGGTATTTGTTCATCCACAAAAGAATCTCGCGGGCTTGATCGTCTGTCAGCCAGTCATGATCGCCTTGGACATCTGAAATGTGCCACTTCTCGATGTGCCAGTCAGGACTGGTCAGGGTGAGAATATCCTCGACCCTTGGTATCTCTTGACCCTCGGGCAATTCAAATTCAATAGTTACTTTCATTTCATTCCTCGTTAATTGGTTCGTCAACATCTGACTGGGTGTAGTGGCCGAGCACTACTGGGTTGTATTTGGATAGCACTTCGTCTATGCACTTTTCGCAGACTCGGGCAAGGGGAATGCCCTGCCCATCGCTTTCCCACCAAGAGTATTCCCCTTCGTGTTGACAGTTTTTAGTCCAAGACATATTCATTCTCCAGTGTAAGTTTCAAGTCAGCTTCATATTATCAGGTGATAATATCAGCCACCCAAATTAGAGGGTGAATGGGTGAAACCACTCTTTTCAAAGTAGTTGTAAATTTTGATAGTCATCTCGTCCATAGCAGAATCTTCCATCTCAGGGTCATCCGATGGTTCGGGATAAAACTGGGTCATCTTTTCGCAAGTATCTACACCATCTGCGTAGAAACCGATATAGCCCATGCCCTGTTCGACATACGTGGCCTCTACTACAAAACCCATATCTTCGAGGGCATAGTAGATTTGCATAGGTGGTGCCCATGCAGTGTCAAACACCATCGTTACTGCATTACCCTCAATCGTGTAGGGCTCGTCTTCATACTGGTTGTTCATATCCCACTTGGTGCCCCATTCACCTGTGCAGAATGAATACCAGTCTTTGTATCCGTATTTCTTGAGGTTCGCTGCCTGTTCAATTTCGAGAGCAGCCTGTTCGGGTGTGTCTTTGCCTAACCACCCTGATGTGATCATCAAGGCCTCGGGAATGGGCTTGATCAAGTTAAAGATTCCTGCACTTTCTCCAGCGCCTTTTGCGCGTTCGAGCTCCTGCACGATCTCTGCGAGTTTCTTCTCAGACTCAGCAGTAGTAGCAACAATTTTCAATGAGTTGGCACACCAATTTGGCATTTTGTTTCTCCAGTTAAGTTAAAGGACGAATTGCGGAAAATCCCGCCCAAAGCCCCGACCCGCGAGGCTTCAGGAGTTACTTTGCTTCTTTGGCGAATGCCAATGCGTCACGCCACATCCCGCGCGCGTCAGCCAGTCCTGTGTAGTAGCAGGGATAGTCTTCGCAGAATTTGTCGTGGTCATGTAATGACTGCAGGAATTCGTGAACTACCTTTTCGTCTGCGTCTGCAACATTGCGTAGATAGGCATCCGTAAAGGCAATATCTTCAGCAGTCAGTTTGCGTTGAAGGTGGTGAACATCCTGCGTGACCAGTAGGCCATCCTTGTCATAGACATTGATAGTCAGGTCATTGTTGTCAACTGAAACGCAGACATAGCCGTATTCTTGCTTGTCTCCAATGTCAATTACATGGGTATTCATGACCATGTTGTGTTTAGTTTCAATCATGCTGATTGCTCCTCGATGTAGGCGGGATTGCCTGTTTGCTCGCGATAAAACTTTGCTGATTCTTCGGCAGCAGACTTAGTTTTAAATTCGCCTAAAAGTGTTTGGTTGTGGTTTCTTACTTCGTATTTCTTTTCCTCGTCTGTGTCTGTGTTGAGCTCAACGAATGCGTATTGCTCGTCATAAATGAATGCGTCATCTACCATTGAAATGTTCATTCGATTCCCTGCGTCCCAAATCAAGACATCAAGGTCTTGTGGCAACTGGGTGAGTTGGTTGATCAGCTCGGATACTTTCATTTCATTTGCTCCTTAACAAGTTTGATAATTTTTGCGTGTGTGGTTTTCTTTGGCGCAATCATTTCAAAGTAACGATCACCGACTCGGGCGCACCATGTGTAGAGGTCATCTGTTTGGCACTCAATGACTCTGAAGGACTCGGTTGACCCTGCTTGCGTCCAGTCTGCAGGCATAAGGACTTCGAGCAATTCCCAAAATCTTTGGCGCGTAATTTCCTTTGGTGGTTCACCTCTGTTAATCCGCATGGCCTCGTAGCGTTGACGCGACTGACGACTGTCTTCGTCGGCCTGTCTGACTCGTTCGAGATAGCCTGTGTCGGCTTCACCGATAGCGTGGTCTGTCTGCTCATAGCCAAGAAGGCCATAGGCCTCATAGGCCTTCTCCCAGTTTGGGTATGTGCCAATGACTCGGCCTGATTCCTTGTGGACTATTTCGTGTGTCATTTGATTTCCTCCTGTATGTATTTGTCTGCTTCTTCCTCGGTATCAAAGCCAAGGTAGTCTCCGTTCTCGTCTATGTATTCACCGGCACGATCCTTGCCATAGATTGCCCAAATATCGCCTACTTGCTCGGATTCCCAATACTGGGGCTTCATCAAGCCTCCGTCCCTGTAAATTTCATGCACTATTTTTAAGACTTCATCGTCTTCAATGTTCAGAATGTAAGAAATGTCGTTTGGGTGGTTGTCTTCCAATAATTCGATGATTTTTGCTTTTAGTTCTGCGTGTGTCATTGCATTTGCTCCTTCTGTGGTTTGGTGGTTTTAAGAATGCCCTTGGCGAATTCAATATCCAGTGATAAATGCTCGACCCATGACCCATCTTCGATGTAGCGGTCAGCAGACTGGGTAAGGTTTTTTAAGGCCGTTCTGAGATAGACGATTTGTTCGCGTTCTGTCATTTGCGTCTAGCCTCCTCGCGTCCTTGGTTGAACAAGTGGATATACCACTGGCGCGACTCTGTGGTGGTCAGCTCCTTGAGGAGGGTGTTGAATTGTTGGCGCAGGGCTTGCGCCCTGTCAGCCTTTGCCATCTCGTAACACCATCCGAGGGTAATGACTTGTGACTCGGACATCATGACATCACCCACATGGCAATGAAGAAGGCAATAACGGGCACTACCAAAATGATCAGGAAGTGTGTGCCTGATAGGACTCGGGCTTGTCTGCGCTTGAGCTCGAGCTCCTCGCGCAAGGTGGTGGTGTGGCGGTAATACTTCATGCGTCCTCCAGTAATGTGAGCTCGATCTTCCTGAGTTGGTCAGGGGTAATGTTCATCCAGTTGGATTGGCCTTGTTCTGAGTAGAGTTTGATCTTGATCTGCCCGCACATCTGCGGAGGCAGGGGCAGGGCTTTGATCAGTTGGGCATTCACGTATCTGTATTCAACGTCTGTCATGGTTCACTCTCCTAAGTGTTTGAGGGTCTGTAACTGTTGTCCGATTCCCTGACCCTTGAGAGGGAGGCGAACATTTGGGAAACCTTTAACGGCACTCGCGTAGTCAGCTCCTGCAAGGACTGTGATCTCGCGGTCATATGCACCTAGCATCTTTAACTGGGCTTGCACGATCTCTGCCCACTCAGCGCGTTCGGCCTTGGTCATGTTGCAGAGGGCTTTGTCATAGGGCGCGTATTGTGCGTGAGGCATAACAACACCATGAAGAGCAGAGAGGATGATCACATCTGCTTCAGCTCGTTCAGAGGCGCGTAGAGCAAACTTGAAGGCTTGACCTTGATAGAGGTCGCGTCCCTTTGCAGGGCGGTCTAGCTTCTTGTTACTGCAGGCTATAAGGTAGAGAGGCTTCATTAACTTACTCCTTTAAATTGATTGACTAACACATGAATAACGATTACGCCATGTCATGTGTTGACCTGTCAAGAGTTTTTTATAGGTTTTTTTAAAATATTTTGTAATGACAATTTAGGCAGCAGAGCTCATGCGCGTGACGGAGCTCGTCCATGGGATGTCACTATGAAGGGACTGGATGCGGTGATGGAGCTCATGACCAGTCCGGCCTGACTGGTTTGCAAAGATTCGCGGGGTCTGTTATGTTCGGGATTCCTAATTCATACCCATGAAACAACCATGCCCCAAAAACTAACTCGCACGCAAATCAGAGAAGGCCTTGATACGATTCCGATAGAGACTCTACTAAGTAGCGGAGAAGGCAAGAGGCCAAAGCTCACCAGTAAGCAAAAGGCATTTGCTCACGCCATCGCATTAGGTGAGACAAAGGCAGAGGCGTACAGACAGAGCTATAACCCAAGGCCTGCCAAGTCAACCATCCTCACCGCACCATATAAGGTAGCGTCCGATGCTAGGGTTCAACGTGAGGTCGAGGCCTACAGACTGGCTTTAGAGGCAGAGAAACATAGAAACCCTATTCAACTGAAGGCACTCTTGGTGCAACAGCTCGTCCAGCACTCACTTGATGATGACTGGCCACCCGCACAAAGGATGAAGGCTTTGCAGATGATTGGCAATCTGTTTGAGGTCGGGGCTTTTCTGGAGAGGAAGGAGAGCACGATCATCCACAAGAGCTCAGACATACGAACCAGACTGCTTGAACGACTGGGCAAGGTCACTGATGTCAAGGCCAAGGACGATGCACTGACACTGCTTGAGGAGATCAAGGGCGGTGATGGGTCTGTGAATGCGCCATCAGACACACCCACCGCAGGGGCATCCCCCATTGCAGGCGGGGCGCACACGGGCGACCTAACGCATACTGTTCCACTCATTCAATCACCATTAAAAATGGATGGGGGGGGTATACAAAAAAATCCCGACACCGTCTTGGACTTTGATAAAGAATGACGCCCCTTATGTTTTGCATACAAAAAGTGGCGGGGTATATTATCAGCTGATAATATGAACCTTACTGATTTCTTACAAAATGATTCAACAAACTTACGATGCGTGTATAGGGGCGTGTATGACTGAGAAGCAGAGGACTGTGTTCCTTGTGATAGATGAGTATTGGAGGAACTTTGGTTATGGGCCTTCTATAGATGACATTATGTTTCATACTGGGGACAGAGGGCGCGGGAATGTACACCGTGTGGTAAAGAAGCTCTGTGACCTTGGAATATGCCGGCGGGCTAAGAATTCTGCGAGAAGTGTTAGACCATCTTATTTAAAACTGAGGAACTTACCATGAACTATGTAATGGATACTGGATATGCGATTAAGGTTGGCCGTGCAGCTATGGGGCTGACTGTTAAAGAGTTAGCGGAAAAGTCTGGTGTTGCCCAGCCTACTATTTCAAGAATTGAAAATGGCAAGAACTGTAAATTTTTTACGGCTCACAAGTTATTCCAATCTTTAGACAGGGTGGCGTTTGATTGGAAAGAAAGCGAAGTTGTTGTAACAATTAAACGATGAATAAAAAACAAGAGATGGAGAGGCAGGAAGAGGTTGACCTGTTTGTCAGGAGGGTGATGAACGCCCTTAACATGACGAAACAAGAAGCCTCCGAGGCCGCAAAGAGTTTCTTTGCACTACCTTCTAACGAGCAGGCCGCTTACCTAGACGACTTAGACGCATTAGAAGCCAGCCAACAAAGGGAAGAAGCCTTTGATGATTTTGATAAATTCGCCCATGCGATGTGGCCGGGGTTTATTGACGGACGCCACCATAAAGTGATGGCTCGTAAGTTTGAAGAGATCGCTACGGGTAAGATTAAGAGGCTGATTATCAATATGCCTCCTCGGCATACAAAGTCTGAGTTTGCCAGTTATATGCTGCCGGCTTGGTTTTTAGGACGGGATCCTAGTAAGAAGATCATCCAGTGCTCGAACACCGCAGAACTCGCGGTAGGCTTTGGCCGTAAGGTTCGTAACTTAGTAGCCAGTGAGCCGTTCTCTAAGATATTCCCCAATGTTAATTTAAGGTCAGACAGCAAAGCAGCTGGCCGTTGGTCTACCAATAAGAATGGAGAATACTTCGCTATCGGGGTGGGCGGTACGGTAACGGGGAAAGGCGCTGATCTACTGATTATTGATGATCCCCATTCCGAGCAAGAAGCCGCCCTTGCATCTGGAGATCCTTCTGTCTTTGATAAAGTCTATGAGTGGTACACATCTGGGCCGCGTCAACGTCTCCAGCCTGGAGGGGCGATTATTGTCGTGATGACACGCTGGGCCAAGAGAGATCTGACTGGCCGGATCCTTAAGTCTGCTGTGGAAAAAGACGGTAACGATGACTGGGAGGTAATTGACTTCCCTGCGATCCTGCCATCGGGAAATCCCTTATGGCCAGAGTTTTGGAGCCTTGAGGAACTCGAAGCTTTAAAGTCTGAACTGCCTGCCGCCAAGTGGAACGCCCAGTACCAACAAAGCCCGACATCTGAAGAGGGTGCGATTGTTAAGAGGGAGTGGTGGAAAGAATGGAAGCATGATGATCCACCTAAGTGTGAGTTTGTGATCCAGTCTTGGGATACGGCGTTTACAAAATCTGAACGGGCCGACTATTCCGCTTGTACGACTTGGGGGGTTTTCTATCTAAATGAGAACCAGAATGACGCCAACGTGATTCTTTTGGATGCGTTTAAAAAGAGGATGGAGTTTCCTGAACTAAAGGAGAAGGCGTTTAACCACTATAAAGAGTGGGAGCCAGATGCTTTTATTGTTGAGGCCAAGGCTTCGGGAGCGCCGTTGATTTATGAACTGAGGGCAATGGGAATTCCTGTTTCTGAGTTTACGCCGTCAAGGGGTAATGATAAGATGGTTAGGATCAATTCTGTATCTGATTTATTTGCCAGCGGTAAGGTATGGGCGCCAGCTACAAGGTGGGCTGATGAGTTAATTGAGGAGATGGCAGCATTTCCCAATTCAGACCACGATGACTTGGTTGACTCATCTACGCAGGCTCTGATAAGGTTCAGAAAAGGCGGGTTTATTCGATTGCAAACTGACGAAGAAGATGAGATTCGTTCGTTCAGGCGCAAAGTCTCTTACTATTAAGGATACATATGTCCATTGAAAAATCACTGTACGCCGCCCCAGAGGGTTTAGAAGGTCTTATGGGTACCGAGCCCGACATTGAGATTGAGATTGAAGACCCTGAGTCTGTCACCATTGAGATGGATGGGATAGAAATTGAGCTAATGGGCGGTGAAGAAGAAGATTTCAACGCTAATTTGGTTGAGTTCTTGCCTGATTCGGTGGTTGCTGGGATAGTGACTGACCTTGTTGGCGACTTTGATGATGACGTTAACTCCCGCAAAGACTGGATGCAGACCTATGTAGACGGTTTAGAGCTTTTGGGAATGAAGATTGAAGAGCGCGCAGACCCTTGGATCGGTGCTTGCGGTGTTTACCACCCACTTTTGTCTGAAGCTCTGGTTAAATTCCAAGCTGAAATCATGATGAGCACGTTTCCAGCTGCTGGGCCCGTGAAGACTCAGATTATTGGTAAGGAAACGCAAGAGAAAAAAGACGCCGCTATCAGGGTTCAGGATGATATGAACTATCAACTGACTGATGTGATGACGGAGTTCCGGCCAGAGCACGAAAGAATGGTCTGGGGACTGGGATTATCGGGAAATGCGTTCAAGAAAGTCTACTTTGATCCAAACCTAGACCGTCAGACATCTATTTTTGTCCCGGCTGAAGACTTAGTTGTCCCATATGGCGCCTCTGATCTGAACACAAGCCCTCGCGTTACCCATGTGATGCGTAAAACAGAGAACGATCTACGCAAATTACAAGTCGCTGGCTTCTACGCTGATATAGAACTGGGTGAACCTAACAATACTCTTGATGATGTAGAGAAAAAGATCGCCGAGAAGATGGGTTTCCGCGCTACGTCTGATGATCGCTACAAACTTCTTGAGATTAACGTCAATCTTGACTTAGAAGGCTACGAACACAAAGACAAAGACGGTGAACCTACGGGAATTGCCTTACCTTATATCGTTACAATTGAAAAAGGCAGTAGTAAATGTCTGGCCATTCGCAGAAACTGGAATGAAGGCGATGAGTTGTACACCAAGCGTCAGCATTACGTCCACTATGGTTACGTTCCTGGCTTTGGTTTCTACTGTTTTGGCCTAATTCACCTTGTTGGCGCATTTGCCAAGTCTGGTACGTCTATTCTGCGCCAGTTGGTGGATGCAGGGACGCTGGCCAACTTGCCCGGCGGCTTTAAGACCCGTGGTCTACGTGTTAAAGGTGACGATACCCCCATCGGCCCAGCTGAGTGGCGCGATGTTGACGTACCAAGCGGAACTATTGCCGAAAACATCATGGCTTTGCCCTATAAAGAGCCGTCACAGGTTCTGGCTGGTCTGTTAGACAAGATCGTTGACGAAGGACGTAAGTTCGCCTCGGCTGCTGACATCCAAGTTGCTGATATGTCTGCCAACTCACCAGTGGGCACAACACTGGCGATTCTTGAGCGCACATTAAAGGTGATGACAGCCGTTCAAGCGCGTATTCACTACTCGTTTAAGCAAGAGCTCCACTTACTGCGCGACATTATTAGAGAGTTCACACCTCCTGAGTACGCTTATGAGCCAGAAGAAGGTAGTCGCAAAGCCAAACAGTCTGATTACGACATGGTGGATGTTATTCCAGTGTCAGATCCTAATGCGGCCACGATGGCCCAGAAGATTGTTCAGTATCAAGCGGTTATCCAGCTGGCCCAGATGGCGCCACAGATCTATGATTTACCGCAATTACATAGGCAAATGCTGGATGTTTTGGGTATTAAAAACGCCCAAAAACTGGTGCCTTTACCTGACGATGAGCTGCCAAAAGATCCAATTACAGAGAACATGAACGCCTTAAAGGGTCAACCAATGAAGGCATTTATCTATCAAGACCAACAAGCCCACATTGCAGCTCACCAGATGTTCATGCAAGATCCTTTGATCATGAAGACTATTGGCCAGAACCCACAAGCCAACGTGATCATGGCTGCATTGCAGGCACACATAGCCGAACACTTAGGTTTCCACTATAGACAGTTAATAGAGAAGCAAATGGGTGTGCCACTACCGCCTCCAGAAGAGAAATTACCAGAAGATGTGGAAGTTCAATTGTCTAGGTTGATTGCACAGGCCGGCGCGCAGCTGCTGCAGCTCAACACTGCACAAGCACAACAAGCACAGAATCAACAAATGGCGCAGGATCCAATGATCCAGATGCAACAAGCAGAGCTACAGCTTAAGGGCCAAGAGGTTCAACGTAAGGCGCAGAAAGATGCTACTGACGCCCAGCTTAAACAGTCCCAGCAGCAGATTGAGCGCGAGCGCATCATGACCCAAAAGGAGATTGATATGGCTCGGCTTCAAGCTGACATGGAGAAAAACCAAATGAGTTTGGCTGCTGACAATGACAACGAAAAGCGCCGTATGTTGGCTGATCTTATAAAGGGACGAAACAATGGTCGATAAATATTTAAAACTTCTATCGTCAAAGATAGATGACAAAGTTTCTCAACTCCAAATGTCTATAGCTGATGGTAAGGCTGAAGATTATGCGGAGTACAGAAGGATGTGCGGAGAGGTTAAAGGTCTACTCACTGCACGTTTATACATCATAGACCTACAGGAAAGAATTACCCACAATGACGATGACGAGTGAGATTTCAAATCTCGACATAACCAAGGCCGTGGATTTATCCAAGATCTTGAACACAAAACCAGAGGAGAAGGCTAAACAACTTCCCCGTCCATCTGGTTACAGAATTCTTTGTGCCATACCTGATATGGAAAAAGAATATGGAGATTCCGGACTCATTAAAGCGGAAGAAACTCTCATGATTGAGGAAACCCTGACTACTGTGTTATTCGTAGTAGACATGGGCCCAGACTGCTACAAAGACGAAAGCCGATTCCCATCTGGCCCGTACTGCAAGAAGGGTGACTTTATCTTGATTAGACCCAACTCAGGAACCCGACTGGTCATTCACGGCAAAGAATTCCGTGTGATCAATGACGATTCTGTTGAGGGCGTAGTAGATGATCCTCGCGGTATTCGCCGCAAATAAGGAACAACATGGCAACATTCAAATTTCCAGATGAACAGGATGACGTAAAAGTCACAACTGAAGACGATCAAACTGATGATCAGATCATTATTGACGTAGAAGACAACACGCCGGCGGAGGATCGCAATAAACCTCCGATGGATGAAAAAGTTAAAGAAGAGCTTTATAACGATGAGCTGGAAGACTATTCCAGTAAGGTCAAAAAGAAGTTAATCCAAATGAAAAAGCTGGCGCATGACGAGCGCCGCGAGAAAGAAAATGCTTTGCGCGAACAGCAAGAGGCTATTGGTTTTGCTCAAAAAATGATGGAGGAGAACAAACGCCTCAAGTCAAATCTGAACAATAGCGAGAAGAACGTCTTAGCTACAGTGCAACGCGCAGTACAAATGGAAGTGGAAGCGGCCAAGAAGGAATATCGAGAAGCTTATGATTCTGGCGATACCGACAAGGTCATGGAAGCCCAAGAACGTCTAACTCAGGCCACGTTAAAGGCGGATAAAGTTAAAAACTTTAAGCCCACCCCTTTACAAGAAGAAAAACCTGTAGTACAAACAGCTCCACAGCCTACACCACAGTATCGGCCTGACCCCAGCGCGCAAGCATGGCAACAGCAGAATCAGTGGTTTGGGGAAGATGAAGAGATGACCAGTCTGGCGCTTGGCTTACATGAGAAGCTTCGCCGCGAGGGTGTTCAGGTTTCATCACAAGAGTATTATCGAAAGATAGACGCAACTATCCGCAAGCGTTTCCCAGAGAAATTTGGTGAAGAAGCGGAACAAGAAGAACGCCCAGTGCGTAAAAGCTCGGTGGTTGCACCGGCTACAAGGACAACTTCACCTAAGAGGGTTCGTCTGAATCCATCTGAATTGAGCTTGGCCAAAAAACTTAATTTAACGCC
>Ga0181344_1000457_pt1 | contig 16342 bp, 14 predicted proteins | sample Su13VDMLBDD_FD_130098 | JGI IMG/M metagenome (GOLD analysis project Ga0181344, IMG submission 130098) | Freshwater viral communities from Lake Michigan, USA - Su13.VD.MLB.D.D | ecosystem: Environmental > Aquatic > Freshwater > Lake | place: USA: Michigan | collected 2013-07-15
AGCAACGTCCCGTCCGCCGAACTCTGCGCGGCGTCGGGGACGATGGGCGGGACGTTCGGGCCGAACACCTCGATGGAGTTCTGCTGGGCCTACGAGACCGACGGGGGCCACAAGGTCGGCGCATTGAGTGAGCCGTTCGTCGCGAAACTCACGGGCCAGAGCACCGCGTTCGAGATCAAGTTCCGGACATGGGACGGGCAGTCCGTCGCGGCACCCGCGTACGCGGACGGCATCGACCAGGTGATGAACCCGTTTGAGGGTCTGCGGAAGCGGGTCTACTTCAACCAGAACTTCAACCGCAGCACGGGCGTCCGCAACGCAGGGCTGCCCGTGTGGCGGGAGGTCACCCTCGGGAGCACCGCCGTCGTCCCCGCCATCCCCGGTCTTGCCACGAGTGAAGACCCCGTCCGTGTCGCCGACACCGTGGACTTCTACATCGTCCGACACCCCGACCAGGTCAACCCCGGCAACAAGAGGTACATCGAGTTCGACGGGCTGCACCAACGCTTCCGCCCGTACCCGCGCCCCATCGGCAGCGACTTCGTGTACCTCTACGCCCCCGGCACCGAGGCCCCGGCGGTGAACGACGCGACCGAACGCCAGTTCCGTCGGTGGGAGTGCCGCTACTACCGGAAGCCTCACCGCCTGGGGTTGCCGACGGACGCGTTCGAGTTCCCCGTCGAGTTCCACCAACTCGTCGTCTACAAGGTGCTGCACGACATCTACAGCAAGCACGACAACCTGAGCCAGGCCACCAACTACCAGCGCAAGTACGACACCGAGATCAAGCGTCTCGAGAAGCGGTACGTCGACAGCATCGACACCGACCTCGTCCGTGGTCAGTTCGGCACCGGCAACCGCGTGTGGTCACCGTTCGACCCGTCCTCTCTGCGGAGGCTCAACTAGCATGGACGCGCAGACGTTCCCCGAGACCGTCGCCGGCGGTCTAGACCAACGGTACTTCCCGGCGGGCAACGCCGCTGCACTCGTCGAGAACTTCCGGTACGAGCCGTCGGGTGGTTGGCGCAACGACCGTGGGTGGGAGCCGCTCATCCCCTACGACCCGACGGAGTCCTACACCCTCGCCGAGTTGTCCGACCTGTACCAGCCGTGCCGCTTCCTACAGGTGGTACAGCGGCACCAGGGAAGCGAGGAGTACTACCTGCAGGAACGCAACGGAAATCTGTTCTTCCAGTACGGGAACGTCGGCAACCTGCCCAGCAGCAACCGGACCGTGTACCTCGACAAGGGTCGCAACACCCCGCGCTCGGATGACCCCGGCACGCAGGCCATCCCGTACGGCCGGATGACCGTCATCATCAACGGCTACGACAAGGCCCTGAAGTGGTGGGGCCGTGCGAAGACGGAGCAGTTCGGGTTCTACCAACGCCCGCCCGCACCGACCCCGCTCGACGTGCAGGTCGACTACAACCAGGACTCGGTCTTGCCTCCGACCGGTAGCCCGACGGACAACAACCTGGACGGCATCGCCGTCCAGTTCCCCGTTGACTCCATCCTCGGGCTGGGGGACCCCACGGGAGGGTCGGTCAACACCTACTCGTACAGGCGCACATACATCACCAGCACCGGCAGTGAGTCGCCGTTGTCCGACGCCTGCACCGTGACGTGGACCGTCCCCGATGGGGACACGGCCCTCGACGTGGCCAACCAGAAGAAGTACGGCATCATGCTCACCGGCCTCGATCCCGGTCCCGACGGCACCGTGGCCAGCCGCATCTACCGCACGAAGAACAAGAAGGACGGCATCACCGGTGCCGGGGACATCTTCTACTTCGTCGCGCAGATCAACGAGAACAACACGACCTCGTACCTCGACGTGTCGCCGGACAACCAGCTCACGCAGGAGGCACCGACATCCAGCGACAGTACGACCATCAGCACGTCGTACAAGTACGGTGCCGCGTGGAACGGGTGCATGTGGTTGGCGGGCGGGGAGTCAACCCCGACCCGCATCATCTACTCGGTGCAGGGTCTCCCCGAGCAGTTCCCGGCGTTCAACTTCTTCGACGTCGGCGTGCGTGACGGTGGGCACATCACCGCCCTGTACCCGTACTACGACGTGCTGCTCGTGTTCCGCGAGCGCAGCATCGACGCCGTGTTCACGAACTCCACGGGAGACGGGTTCACCTGCACGACGGTCAAGAAGGACACGGGCACCACGGCGACGAACAGCATCCGGCTCATCCCAGGGTACGGGGTCGCCTTCCTGAACAAGGACGGGTTCTGGCTCGTCAAGGGTGGTATGCGCGGCGGCGCGGAGATCTCCGTCGACAACCTGTCGGCGAAGATGGAGAAGGAGATGGGGCGGCTCAGCAAGAACGCCCTGCAACGCGCGTGTGCCGCGTACTCCGACCGTGAGAAGGAGTACTGGTGCATCTACCCTGTGGACGGGCAGACAGAGTGCAGTCGCGGTGCCAGCCTCAACATCGTCAACGGGGAATGGTCGCTGCGCGGCGGTGGCAGCGAGGACGCCGACCACCAGTGGGACTTCACGCAGATCGCCGCCGACCAGAGCGGATACTTCATCCTCGGCACCCGTCCGAAGTTCGACGCCGCCACCCCGACGGACAGCATCGCGTACCCCGGCCTCGGCCTGCAGGTCTGGTCGGGACGCCCGAACTGGGGTGACGACGTGACCCTCACCCTGCAGAACGAGAAGTACGTCCCGACGTACGTCCCGCACGCACAGGGGCTCAGCGTGTGGACCTCGACGTGGTACGACTTCGGCGACGACAGCGTGAAGAAGCGGGTGCTGTCCGTCGAACTCGACGTGCTGACCGAGGGCGACAACGGCATCGAACTGCTGTGGGCCGAGGACTGGGGGTACACCTTCACGTCCGCCGGCGAGGTGTGGCCCCAGGTTGGGGAGGTCAAGGGCACCGTCAAGGAGCAGGCGACCTACAGCCCGTCCGTCGTCGGTGCGGGGAACGTCGCCGAGTACGACGCGTCCTACTGGGAGGAGCCCCGCGTCACCCGACTTCGGTGGGACGTGCGTACGGGGTTGGTGTCCCACTTCCAGTTCAGGGTGCAGACGGCGAACCACATCCAGATCGTCCGATTCCAGATGAACTACATCGGGGGTGCGGTCAAGACACCAAACACCCGCGCACCCGGAGCGAGGACCTGATGCCCAGGCAGTACACGCAGCGTGCGTTCATCAGCGGGAACATCGCCAACGCCGAGGACTGGAACGCGGAGATCAGCACCGCCGCATCGGAGTTGAACGGGCAACTCGACCAGAACAACATGCCGCTAGGGTCGGTCACCGAGACCGAGGTCGCACCCGCCACCGTGGTCGTCGATGTGAACGACGTAGCCATCGCGCACAACCGCATCGCCCACACCTACATGCAGTCGCAGTCGTACCACACCTCGTCGTCGTGCATCGTGAACGAGGTCAACAACTCCTACAAGACGACGTGGTCCAAGACGGACTGGCAGTTGGGGTGGATGCGGCTGGCCGAGAAGCGGAACGTCACCATCGGCGGCACGACCTACTACGCGGGTTCGGAGGTCACGTTCGAGGCCAAGGAGGGGATGCTCGTCGGGGAGTGTCTGGTCGACACGGACTGGCGTTGGTCGTACGTCGCCAAGCACGTCAACGACCCGTACTTGGCTACGGTGGAAATCCGCGATGAGAACTTCATCGAGGTCGGCGTCTTCGTGAACGACGTGTGCTGTGCGCGCACCGACCTGCAGTGGGCCGGCGGTCGGTTCACCTACGTCCTCCCGTTCTCGACGCCTATCGGCACGACGACCGCCCAGGTGGACATCCGCTTCCGGCTCAATTTCACGAACGTGAAACTTCCCGTCGGCGTCATCATCGACGACAACTGGATCAACCCCTTCCACGTCTGGGACTCGGGCCTCTGGGTCCGCAACCAGTACAGGTGAACCATGCCGACCGTCCCCATCACGACCGTCTCAGCGGGCGACCCCATCGTCGCGGGTGACCTGAACGCCGACTACGCCAGCGTGGCTGCGGCATCGAACACCCTGGACGACACGAACACCCGCACGGAGTGGGTCAGCCGTAGGCACGTCACCGTGGCCAACACCCCGGTGTTCAACCGGAACTTCAACATCGTCGAGGAGGCCATCAGCACGGGGTCGGTCAACTCGACCGTGTGGACGCAGGTCGTCATCGGCGCGACCCCGTTCCGCGTCACCTTCGGCACCCCGGTCGTGCTCGAGCCAGGTCAGGTGCTTCGCGCACACTTCGACTGCAACGTCGACAACACCATCCTCCCGGCTCCGCCCGACTTTGAACTCCCGGCTCCCGGTGACGCTGACTGCTATCAGTTCGCGTTCTATTGGTTCACGGGGGGGAGTGCCACACGGGTCGGGTGCCTGTCCACGTACTCGGTGTACGACCTGACCGACCATGTGAGTGCCGGGGCCAACCCGTTCAACTCGCAGATCACCGACCGTCAGCGTAAGCGTCAGCGCGTGAACCACACCCTGTGCTACATCAACACCACGAACGCGGACATCACCATCGACTGGATCGAGGTGCGCGCCCGCCTGCTCAACCTGTCGTGGGTGTCGCTCGTCACGCTGGCCCAGGGCACCCTCACGGTGTTCACGGGGAGGTACTAGATGCCGTTCACTCCGCCAAACGTCTTCGTGGCCGGCGACCCCGTCGATGCCGCGGACCTGCAGCAGAACGCCTCCGAACTGCGGCTCTACATCAACCGGGACATCGACCCCGCAGACCTCGCGGACGGGGGCGTCACCACCACCGACCTGGTCCGCGGCGAGTACTACAACGTCACGCCCGACCACCAGTTCATGACGGGGGACGTGTTCACACAGTTCGTGGAAATCGACCCGTTCACGCGGTCGTACCTCACGTCGCACTTCAAGGCATACGATCTGCTCGACCAGAAGTTCCAGGGCATCCCGAACCTTGCGAAGCGCGTGTTGCCGGAGCACGACGGGTGGGCGGTCATCACCGTCAGCGTCGCCGCCTTCGGAGCCGCGAACTACGAGCTGGAGGCGCAGAAGTACAGCAACCTCCTGTACCTGCAGGTCAGCAAGGACGACCGCGTCCTGACCACCGACTACATCCCATCGACGAAGGGTCGTGCGTTCACTGAGGACGACGTGGCCAACGACGCGAACCTGAGCGGGAACATCACGGCCGGTGGCTTCCGTTCCCGACGGTGGTACACCCAGCGGTACGTGATCCAGGTCAAGGGCGGGACGGTCTACAATGTTGCGCTCGTGATGGACCCGCGCTGTGATAAGGCGTACACGTCCGCGCGCAACCTCAACATCGAACTCTTCTACAGGTAGGGGGCGCACATGGCCATCGGTTCTAGTGTTGGTGCGGGGGTCGGTACGGGCATCGGTGCGCTCGTCGGCGGACCCGTCGGTGCCGCCGTCGGGTCGGGTCTCGGTGCCGCCGTGGGTGCGGGCATCGAGGCCATCCCCGCCCTCATCAAGACGGACGCGGAGAAGGAGAACGAGAAGCGGCTCGCCCAACTGCGCCGTCAGCAGGAACTCGGCACGCTTGGCCTGACGGACGCGGAGAAGTCCGCCCTGTTCGGCTCGCAACAGGCACAGGTGCAGGGACAACTGCGGCAGGCACAGGCGGGCATCCGCGCTGCGGGTGCCGCGGGCATGGGTGGTGCCGGTACGGCGGCACTCCAGCAGGCGCAACTCGCGGATGTACAGGCCGCGCAGATGGCACAGGTGTCCCGCAACGTGGAGGCCGAGAACCTCAAGCGCAAGCGGGAACTCGAGGAGGAGATCCAGGCCCGCATCGCCGCCGCATCCGAGGCCGATCAGCAGCGGCTCGCCGCCATCACGGGCATCGCGGGTGCGGGTGTGCAGGCGGGCTTCGAGCGTTACGGCCTGGAGCAGACCATCCAGGGGAAGAAGCCCAGCGCGTCCGAGGTAGCGGCGGTCCAGAAACTCTACGGACTCGATACCGCCGACGAGGCGAGCGGGTTCATCGAGTTCATGGGTCGCAACCCCAACGCCGCACAGTACGCAGCCCTTCTCGGGCAAGGGGGTCGTTGAACATGGCCATCTCGCAGGTCAGCCGTGGGGTGTACGTCGTATCCCCCGCACGGGCGCAGAAGTACAAGGACACCGCTGCGGGTGAGTACACCTCCGTGTTCACGAAGGAACGCGCGAAGCAGTGGGAACTCGCCCAGAAGCAGGCCCTCATGAACATCGAGGTGGGGGCCGAACGATACAAGCAGGAGATGGCCCTGTACCGCGACAGGGTCAAGGCGACCGAGGACCTGCGCGCCCAGTACGAGAAGGAGTTGGACGACATCCGGTCGGGACGGCTCAGTGCGGAGGATGTGTCGAAGCGCACGAGCGCACGGCTCATCCAGGAGGCACGCGAGGAGAAGGCCCGTCGCCAGGAACTGCAGGCGAAGACGGGCACCCGTCGTCCGGGTGGCACCGTAACGACGGAGTCTCGGGGCACGACGACGGGCACCGGGACGACCGCCCCCACCGCCGGTGCGCGGGCACGCACCGGACCGTCGACGCTGCCGACCGACCAACTCGATACCATCGGTGCGGCGGTGCGCGACGCCGAGACCGTCGCCCAGGCCGTCGCCGCCTTCGGGCAGTCCCGCACCGGCGGGAGGCTCCCGTCCGTGTCGCCCGACATGTCCGACCTGCAGAACAACACCCTCGTCGAGTCGTTGACTGACGAACTGTCTACGGGCACGGGGATGTCCCGTTCGGATGCGCGTGAGGCCGTCTTGACGGAGTTGCGGAATGTCCCCGGTGGTGGGGCCATCGTCGACAGCGCGACCCGCACGGTGGTCACGCCCGCCGAGCCGGCGGGTGCGGCCCCGACCAGCCGGACCGGGACGACCACCCGTACGACGACGACCACGCGCCCCGGTGACGTCCTCTACCGGCCCTACGCCGAGCTGGGGGAACTGCCCGAACTGACCCCCGAGGAGATCAGCGCCATCGAGGCACGGGTGGCCCCGGCCTCACGCGCCGAACTTGAGGCGGCGTTGCAGGCGCGGTTGGCCGCACTCAAGGTGGGCGAACGACCCGTCGCGCCCACCTTCGATTTCATCACGCAGGCGCGGGACATCGCGGCGGGACGGTTCGGCCCCACCCCGGCGTCACCCGCCTACCGCGAACGTCTCGTCACGCAGGGCCTCCTTTCGGCCCCTGACGACGTCCGTGCCGAGTTGCTGCGTCAGTACCGCACCGCCCCGACGACCGCGCCCATAACGCAACCGGGTGCGGTTTCCGGTGGTCCTGCGGTTGCACCCGCGCCGACCCCGACCCGCACGGAGGCTGACCTCCCGTTGGAGGCACGGCTGTTGCTCGCGAACATGGGTCGTGAACTTGCCGTGCCTGCCAGCGACAAGACCATGTTGGAGACCCTCGCGGCCACGGAACTCGCGCCCCCTGCCACGCTGCCCCGCGTGACGCCCCCCGTTTCCACGATGCGGCAGCCGCCCCAGGTTGCCGCACCCGAGAACTTCAACCTCCGTCCCGACACGTCCCGTGCTGCGGAGTTCGCGGAACTTGGGGTGAAGCCCGAGGGTGAACTTGTCGTGCCCGCAGGCGACAAGGGGGAGCCGCATACCTCCGCTGCGCGCAATACGCCCCCGCTGTCCATGCCGGGGAGAAGCCCGTTCCCCGGTTCTCCCGAGGCGCAGTTGGAGCAGGCCGAGGCTGCGGGTCGGTTTGCCACTTCTGTGGGGAAAGCAGAGGACGTCCGCAAGGTCACCAAGGCGGGCGTTGAACCCGAACTCATGGGCGTCAAGAAGGGCGGCCCGCCGAGCAAGGTGACCTACCTCCAGAACCGCATCGAGACGGCACTGGAACTCAAGGACAAGCCGTCGAAACTCGACCGCTTGTCCGCGTCGGGAGCGGGCAAGGTCGCCCGCGACATCTACCGCGCGAACGTCGCCAAGGGTGTGCCGTTCCAGCGGACGTGGGAGGAGATCACCATGACGTTCAACGGGAACGAGGACGCCATGCGGAAGGCACACGAGATCGCCCTGGCCCTCGACATGCTCACCACCGACACGGCACCGAAGGAGTAGTTGCATGAGTCCCGAGGAAAAGGCACGGCTCGCACGCTCGGTCGGAAAGGCACCCGCCGCACCCACCCCGACGCTCACATCCTCGCGCCCCGGCCGTGCCGCATCGGCCGGTGTGTCGACGACGCGCGTCGAGATGGATGTCGAGACTGCCGAGGACAAACTCCGCAAGGAACTGTTCGCCAAGTTCCAGGCGGAGATGGGACCCGCCACGAAGGAGGCCGTGCTCGCACGGGTCGACGAGGAGATGGCATCGCGCACCCAGCCCGCGTTCGTCGGTGGGTTCGTGTCCCCCGTCGTGCCGTTCGCCGAGGGCCGGCCGTCCAAGTTGCCCGAAGAAGAACCGATGCCAGTGGGTCGGGGACTCACGTTCGGTGAGGTCATCCGTCCGAAGGTGCGCGTCGCAAAGGCGTCGAAGGAAGCACCCTTCGACGACCTGAAGTTCGAGCAGTCACTGAAGGGGGTCACCCCCGATGAGGCGCGCCGTCGCCGTGCATCGTACGCGGGGTTCAAGTCCGCGTACGCCCGCATCCGTGCACTGAACCCCGAGACGTCCACCGAGGACATCGTCGCCGACATCCAGCGTCAACTGGGTGAGTTGCCCGCAGTGCTGCAGGGGGAAGGCGCGGCCATCGCGCAGGACCCGCGGTACGCACTCGGAATCGCCAGCGACCCGTTCGCGATGGCCTTGTCCCGGCAGACCAAGGTGGGCACCGTCCCAAAGTTGGAGCCGGGGCAGCTCGCCTTCATGAAGGGCATCTACGAGGCCGAACTGCCCATGCAGGTGGCAGCCGACCGCGAGACCCTGAAGAAGGAAGGCAAGGCACTCACCCGCAAGGAGAAGCGCACCACGGGTGAGGTGGTCGGCGGTCGACCCGTAGTCGAGGAGGTCGACGTGCCGACGGGACAGGTCGTCCCGTACACGCCGCAGGAGATCGACACCATCGTGTCCCGCCGTCAGTCGGAGGGGAAGTACGACGCACGCCCGTGGTGGGCCAACGAGGCCGAGCGTCAGCGCGTGCTTGCCGACCCCGAGAAGTATGCGAAGGGCGGACTTCTCTTCGAGAAGAAGTACGCCACCGGGGCGACGGTCGAGTCGCCCGTTGCGTGGACGGTGCGTGCCGCCATGTCGCCCATCAACGCGGCGGCGGGGTTCGTCGGCTACGGGTTCACCCCCGAGGACATCCAGCGTCAGAAGTCCGAGGGGCGTCCCGAGAAGTACAAGGGCACCGGGGTCGCGGAGAACATCCTCTACAACGTCGCGCAGGGCGGTGGGTTCACCCAGGAGATCGGTGACCTCTACAAGTACCACCCAGACCCGACGGTGCGCCGCTACGAGACGTTGGGCAAGGCGGCCGGGTTCGCCGCCGACATACTGTCGTTGGGTGACCTGGCCGTCGCGGCGGGTGCCACGGGTGGTGTCGAGGCGGGCGTCCAGGCGGCACGCGCCGCACGCTTGGTGGGTGAGGCGGCACCCGTGGCGGCGGGACTGCGGGCGGGTGCCCGTGGGGCGGTGTCGTCGTACCTCGATGCCATCCCCGGCCTCGGCAAGTTGGCCGAGAGACTGCAACCGGGAGACGTGCGCCTCATCTACGGCGGCAAGTTGGCCGACGACTTCAAGGCGGCGTCCGCATACAAGGCCGCATACGACGAGTCGTACAACGCCACCCTGCGTGGCACCGATGTTGCCGACGAGGCTGCAAAGTCCAGTGCCGCGTCCTACGCACACATGGACGCCCTCAATGCCGTCGAACGGCAGTACGGCAACACCAAGTTCTACGACGACGCCCTCAACAGCGGCATGGACATCCGCAAGTCCATCGACAAGGACTACTTCACCGAGGCTCAGCGCGCGTTCAAGGAGGCGGACGACGTGTCCCGCCTCGCGGACGACCTCGCCCTGGGTCGGCGTACCCTGACCACGGCGGAGGAGTTGCGGCTCAAGCCGTACCTGGCGGCAGCGGCGAAGTCCGACCCCGACATCGCCCTCGCGATACGGACCGCGTTCCAGGGTGCGGCACCGGGAACGCGCGTAACGGTGGGGTCCGTGTTCGACGCGCTGTCCCGCGTGGCGGGTGCGAACGCGGCGACGGCTGCGAACATCTACGCCGATGCCATCAAGTCGACGGCGGCGTTCGAGGCCGGTGTCAAGACCCTGGACACGCAACTGGCGTCGGTCTACTCCAAGGGTGCGCCGACGGTCATGTTGACCCCGCGCACGCTCACGAGCGCGAAGGCAGCGGACGAGATCGCCGAGGCGTACCGGGCAACCGACTTCTACCGGGAGGCCGTCACCCCACTGCAGGAACTCCCGCGTGTCAACGTCGACACCACCGGGAAGGTCACTCGCGGGTTCAACCTCTCCGACTTGGGTGACCCCGCCGGGGTCACGGCGCGGTTGCGTCAGGCCGTCAACGAGGCACGTCTGTCGGGTGGCCTCGCCGAACAGGATGCCGCCCGCATCATGGCCGGCATCGACCGTGGTGCCCTCGCCGCCGACGACCTCCGCGTCCTCGTCTATGCGGAGGTCGACGACCTCGCCCTCCGTGGCGGCACAGGGTTCACGCAGCGCGCAGTCGCCGAACGCATCGGCCGCAAGTTCCCGCGCGAGGTCGAGCAGGCCCGCCGCGTCCAGGAGATCACCGGGGAACTGTCCACGTCGCGACGCCTCATGAACGATGCCATCGCCAAGGCACTCCCGCAGAGCATCCGCGACACGGTGACGCGGTTCGTCGGTGGCAACCCGGCGTTGGACAAACTCGTGTCCCCGGTGCAGCAGAAGATCATCGCGTCGGCCCGTGGTCGGGTCAGCGCGCTGGACAAGACACTGCGTGATGAGTTCCAGCGCATCGGGTCGGACCCCGAGTTCGCGGGCATGTACGGGGTGACGACGGATGCACCCATCGACGAGAAACTCATCGCCCTCGGTCGCGGTGTCGTCGTGGGCGGGGACCCCGCCGTGGGTCGCGCCTACGCCGAGAGCCTGCTCGACAGCATCTTCTACGGCACGGAGCACGGCCCAATCGAGAATGCGTTCCTCGGGGCGTACGACTACGGACGCGCCGTGATGACGGACACTGCGGAGTACGGCCGCATGGTCGACGACATCGCGTCCCTCACGCCGCGGCAGCTTGCATCCCGTCTCGACAGCATCTTCGACGACGCGGCGACCATGGTGGAGCGGAACATCAACCCCGCCATCACGGATGCAGGGGGTCGGGTGCTATCCGTCCCGGCGTCCCTCGGGAAGGAGACGCTGGCCGTCGCCTATGCCCGCTCCCGCACCGGGGAGATCATCGCCGACGCTGCCGTACGCGTCATCCCCGAGCGACCGATTGGGGTGTCCGAACCTGCCCGTCGGGCCATCGCGGCACTGAACGCGGCGGGCACCGGCGTCGAGGGGGACAAGTTCTTCTACGCCCTGCTGAAGGACTACATCAACAGGCCGACCGACCTTGACGACCTCATCCTCGAGGTAGGTGCCGGTGAGTTCGGCAACCTGCGCGGATACCTGCTCGACGTGGTGACCCGCACCAACCCAGGTCTGGACCCGGCCCGTGCCTCCAGGTTCGCGACGGACTGGATGCTCGCTGCCGACCCGCGCACGGGTCGGATGAACGTGTACGAAATCATGGGTGACTTGCAGGACCAGGTCGACCTGATGCGTGCAGGGGGATTGGTCGCCGACGGCAACGTGGACATGGCCATCCGCCGCATCGACGACCTCATGGCCGGGCGCATCCAGCCGAACCAGTTGGTTGTGCCCGCACTGGCCGAGAAGATGCTGGCCGACATCGGCACCGAGCCGAAGTACAAGGCGATGCTGAAGGAACTGTCCCGACTGTCGGACCTGGCGCACGACGGGAACGTGTCCGCTGCCCGAGCGGCGAAGACCCTCCGTTGGGCCCTGGACTCGTACACGGCGTTCTTCTACTACAACACCCTGTCCCTCTCCCCGCGATTCCACGGGGTGAACAACCTCACGGCCCCGCTCATCACCTACTTCACGACGGGCCGACCCTCCAACTTCCTCAGGACGGGTGAGGCCGCAAACGTACTCATGCTCGGTTCTCCCCTGGTGAAGAACCCTGTCGCACGGATGAGCCCCGTCGTCACGGACAGGTTCGGGAACGTCTACACCCGTGGCGACCTGTACGACCTCGCCATCAAGGGTGGGTTGTTCAAGAGCCAAATCAACACGGAGGTAGCGGGGTCGTTCATTGAGGACGCCAACGCCACCATCGGCAACCTGTCGCGTTTCCAGAAGGGTAAGCGCGTGTTCACGGCACCGAGGGAGTTCCTCGGTGACCCGCTCGCGGTGTTCACGGACAACGTGTGGCGCATGGAGACTGTGACCGCAGCCCTGCGCGACGGCAAGACGGTCGACGAGGCACTCGACCTTGGGCGTCGGTCGCTCTACGACTACGGAAACCTGACGGATGCGGAGCGGTTGGTGAGCCGCAACTTCTTCGTGTTCTACAACTACTTCCGGCAGAGCATCGTGCAGTTCGTGAAGAACGCGGTGGACAACCCCTCCCGCATCATCCGCATGGTGCGGGCCACGGAGCAGCCCAGCAAGATCCTCGTCGGCGACCAGAACGCACGCGACCTGTCGTTCTACTTCCCGCAGGAGTTCGGCGTCGCCCGCATCGTGTTGGACGTCGAACCGGGGCTGGCGAAGAAGGAGGGGCGCAGCGTTGCCCTCCCGATGATGCCCCACGCGGACGCCCTCAACATCGCGGGCATGGCACTCACCGACCCCGTCGCCCTCATCGGTGGCCCCACACCCGAGGGTGGATACCGTGCGTTCGCGGAAGGTGCGCTCGCCAAGCGGTTGGGTCCGCTCACCAAGGCGGGTGCGGCACTCGTGGCATCGGACATCCCGATGTCCGACCTGCTCGAGGTGAAGCTCACGAAGAACCGCATCCCGCCCGAACATGCGGCCATCTACGAGATGCTGCCCGCCCCCGTCACCGAGTCCTTGTTCCGGCTCTTCGGGGTCACCCGACAGGACGCTGCCCCCGGCGAGGAGTCGTCCCTGTACGGCAAGTCGTATCACACCACCGACGACGGCTTCGCGATGTACGTCGCGTTCCTGAACGGGTTGCAGGCGACGGGCATGAGCCGGACCCTCACCGACTACGGGAAGATGATCGGGGGGATGGACCTCTCCGGCCCCTACGCCAGGACGCCTGGAGAGTACGCGGCGTCCGCACTGGGCGCGGCCACCTACGGCGGTGCCACCGCCGAGGACATCAAGCGTCGTCGGGCGATGGAGGCACGTGCTTCCGTGTTGTCGAAGGAAGCTGCTACAATGGAACGTGAACGGCTCCCGAAGAAGGAACGGGACTAGCGTTAGGTCCGCAACATCCCACGGAGAACGAACATGAAGAAAGGTGGCCCGAAGAAGACCCCCGTCCTCGACACCCCCCGCGCCATCCGGCAGGGGGAGCCCGGCTACGGCAAGAAGCGCAAGGTGGTCTACGTCAAGACCCCGGCCACCGGGAACATCAAGACCATCCGATTCGGTGATGCCAAGTTGGGGTTGGGCGTGAACAGCCCTTCCCGTCGGAAGTCGTACTGCGCCCGAAGCAAGGGCATCAAGGGCAAGGGCGACAAGACGACCGCCAACTACTGGGCACGCAAGGACTGGAAGTGCTGACCCATCAACCCCACGGAGGACACCATGTCCGAGTACGCACCTGATTCTGAGTTCGCCGAGACCAAGGTCAAGAACCCCGGCAAGTCCAAGGGCCGCAAGGGCAACGTCGCCCCCAAGACCTACTCCGTGCCCGACCTCATGAACGAGGGGTCGTACACGGACACGAAGCCGCGCAAGACCCACGGTGGCGGCAAGGGGTCGCAGTGGAAGTCGTCGGGCGTCACCGCCCCCGGCAACCCCGCCGAGGCCATCTACAACACCATGCCGAAGGGCAAGGCGGGCGGCACCCCGTCCATCTCCACCCTCCCCGGTCAGTACACCGGCGTGCCCAAGTCGGGTGGCAAGTGATCAAGAAGGTCAAGGGTGGCTACAAGGCCACGTCCTCGTCGGGGCGTCCGCTGTCGAAGAAGCCCAAGTCCAAGGCGGGCGCGATGAAGCAGCTCGCCGCCGTCGAGATCTCGAAGAAGAAGCGCGGCAAGTAGCCGCATCAGACCGCCATCGGTCGAAGGAGTAGAAGATGGCCGCAGTCGGAAAGTTCATCCACAACAGTGCCCACACGGGTCTCACCATCGGCCTGACGAACGCGTACGTCGCGGGCGCGCAGCGTCACGTCATCCCCCTCTGGCAGGACAGCCCTGGCGTCGTCGGCAACAAGCGCGCGGTGGCCCGCCTGTCCGCGCTCTGGATCAAGGTCGACACCATCGCGGGGGCCTCGGCCATCACGATGCGCCTGACGCGCGACCTGGCCGGCAACGACCCGGTCATCGGCGACACGACGGCCACGCTCAGCACGGGAATCACGACCCCCGCCGAGGGCGGCGTGACGTACAAGATCGACATCGACTACTCGCACGACGCCGACGCCAATCTGTACTGCCACATGAAGACGAACGCGGGCACGTGCAACGTGAAGCGCATCGAACTCTTCTGGGAGGAGTGAGCCATGCCCACCACCTCGAACAACGTCGACTGCTTCGCCGAGACCGTGTCGTCCGGCGGCGGTTTGTCCACGGACTTCGGCCTCGCCTACTTCGGCGACGGCACGGACGGGAACGTGACCATCACGAACCTGACCACGGCCACGCGGGAGCAACACTACATCAACCTGACCATCACCAGCACCGGAACGCTCAAGGTCGCTGGTTACCGAATCTTCGTGCGTGGGACGCTGACCATCGAGGCCGGCGGCTCCATCAACGATGACGGTATCACGGCCACGGGGCCGACCGGGGCGGCCGGCGTCCTGCCGAAGAACTACCTCGGGGGTGGGTTCGGCGGCGGCGGGTCGGGTGCGACGAACGGCATCGGCAACATCGGCTCCGGGTCGGGCGGCAACTCCAGCCTGAACGACCTGGGCGGCGTGCCGGCGGGTGGCGCGGGCGGTGCGGGCGGTGCGAACGCGGGCGGCAATGGCGGCTCCGCATCGCAGCCCACGCCTTGGCAGAAGTGGCAGTCCCAGGCGTTCTGGGGTGCGGCCAAGATCATGACCACCAACGGCACCGAGCGGTTCAACGGGGGCGCGGGCGGCGGTGGGGGCGGGTCGAACAACGCATCCGCCAACGGCGGCGGTGGTGGTACGGGCGGTGGCGTCGTGTGGGTTGCGGCGAAGACCGTGTCCAACGCCGGGCGCATCAGTGCGAACGGCGGCTTGGGTGGCCCCGGCACCGGCACGGCTGGCTCCGCTGGCGGCGGCGGGGGTGGTGGCGGTGGTGCCGTGGCCCTCGTCACGCAAAGCGCGGCGTACGGCCTCCTGCAGGCGAACGGCGGGACGGGCGGCATCGGCTACGGTGGCGGCAACACCGGGGTGACGGGTGCCCGTGGGTGCGTCGCCGTCCTGGTGCTCGCATGACGCAGACCTGGCTCATCTTCGCCGAGGACGCGAAGCAGTCGTACATCAACTGGCACATGGCACGCAACCCCGACGCCAACGGGTACTTCACGGGCGTCCCGCCGTTCCTACAGGAACAGGCGGTGGAAGAAGGTTGGGTCCTCACCCCGCCCCACGTCTGGGTCGAAACCTTGCCGGACCCGGTGGTGTGATGGATGGGAAAGCCGTACGTCCGCCCGAGGCAGGGGCAGTTCATCAAGGTCACCAGCTCGTCGAACTCAACCACTACCTCAACGGTCGTGGTGGGGGGAGACACGGCCTCTTTGGAAGCGGAGGTGGCCTCGCTGTCCGCCCAACTGACTTCGGCACAGGCGTCGCTGGCCCAGGCACAGGGTCAGGTCACGACGTTGACGGGTCAGTTGGCGGCGGCGCAGGTGCAGGCTCAGGCGGACGCAGGCACGATCTCGGGTTTGCAGTCCCAACTATCGGCGGCCCAGTCCCAAGTCACGGCCCTTTCGGCTCAGGTCGCTAACCTCACGGCGCAGGTCGCCGTGCTGTCGGCATCCCCCGTCATCAAGCTGTTGACCGTGAGCGCGACCGGAGGCGGCATCTATGTCCCCCCATCGTTCAATGACGTGACCGTGACGTTGGGTGCCATCCTCACGGTCACGCCGAAACTCCACACCTCAATGGCCACCTCAGGTGGAGGTTATCCGTAATGCCCGTAGCCACACCCGTGACGTGGACGATGACGGCGGCACAACTCGTGACGCCTACCACGTCGAACTTGTC
>Ga0181344_1000458_pt1 | contig 16316 bp, 37 predicted proteins | sample Su13VDMLBDD_FD_130098 | JGI IMG/M metagenome (GOLD analysis project Ga0181344, IMG submission 130098) | Freshwater viral communities from Lake Michigan, USA - Su13.VD.MLB.D.D | ecosystem: Environmental > Aquatic > Freshwater > Lake | place: USA: Michigan | collected 2013-07-15
CGGGTTTTGGTTTTGGGTTTTGGTTACGGGTACGGGCAATTGGTTGATACTATTGGGATGTGGGGCGGTTTAGTGGTTGCAATGTGGTCAGGTCAGGCAGTTGTGTGTATGTGGTTAGGGGATAGGTGGGTATTGGTATTAGAGAGGGGATATAGAGGGTGATTTGCCGTTCATCCATATTATATTGCCGTTCATCCATATTTATTTTGCGATATCAAAGTAAAAAAGTAGTTTTGATTTATATTAATTAACCAAATAATATTTTTATGCAAAAGTACAACGCAATCGTAAAAGTAAATTACGAAGGAATGAAGGGTAAAACATACCCCGTTCACGAAATTGTTAGCACACGAGTAACAATTAAAAAGGACAACAAGTTGATTGATTTCAATATCAACGAAGTAAAGTTAAAACTTACTAAAGAAACACAATTCACAAGGAATTTAATATTAAATAAAATTATCAAATAACCAACGTATGAAAAACACAAAAGCACCTTTCGACCTTTATCAAGTAATTACTGATAAGATATTGGAAGAAATTGAAAAGACCGGTAAACTCAATTGGGTAAAGGAATGGAATACCCGTAAATGCGGATACCCTCAAAACGGAATAACCAAACGCAGATACGAAGGCGTAAACTTTTTTTTATTGTCTATGTCGGATTTCATTAGCCCGTATTGGTTAACTTATAAGCAAGTTGAACAATTGGGTGGCAATGTTAAAAAAGGCGAAAAAAGTACGCAAATCGTTTTTTGGAAGATGAATGAATACACCACTACCAACACCGCAACCAATCAGGAAGAAAGCAAAAAAATACCAATGCTTCGTTATTATAATGTATTCAATGCAGACCAATGCGAAAACCTTACTATAAAGGACGATACCACGCCCGAAATTGAATACACACCAAAGGAACGCATTACACAAGCGCAACAAATTTGCGACCAATACGAAGCAACTCAGGGGATAAAGTACGAAATACAAGAAAGCGCACGAGCATACTACCAACCGCAAAGCGACCTAATTCGTATGCCATTGCTTGACCAATTTAATAGCGCTGAATCTTTTTATAGTACATTTTTTCACGAAATGGGACACAGCACGGGACACGCAACCCGATTGAATCGTAAAGAAGTTACTGAAACTATCCATTTCGGTTCATGCGATTACGGAACGGAAGAATTGACCGCAGAGCTTACCGCCTCATTTTTATGCGCTGAAATTGGGATAAGCAATGAAAACACGGAACGCAATTCAATTGCATACCTGAAGAATTGGAAGAACGCCATAAAAGCAGATAAAAAACTTTTCTTAATGGCAAGTCAAAGAGCAAGTAAATCGGCTAAGTTTATTCTAAATAAGCAAGAAGAAACGCACGAAGAATAAACCCCAAAGGACGTTTGGCGGTAACGTATAACCGCCTATTTTTAAACTTTAAATCTAATCAAGTGAACTACATTAAAAAAACTGAAAAAGATATATATGCAATAGTGGATGAAAATACGGATAGAATTTATATAAAAAATACCGATAAAAATTTTATTGATTTGAAGTATAAAGAACTAAAAGAAATATATCCAAATGACAATCTTTCAATTGTAACTTTTAAAAAATCTATAAATTTAATCTAATGAACTACATTGCAAAGCTAAAAGCTGAAAACGAACAACTGAAAAAAGGTATTGAAGAATCCATTGCGGAATTGATTGAATACCAAAAGTACTACAACTTACCAAAATTTGAAGGTACTGAAAACGATTACGCACATATCAAGACGGATGTCTATGTAAAAATTACAACGATTAAAATGTACTTGCAACACACCTTAAATACAATCTAAAATCTAATCAAATGAAAGTAAAAGTAAAATTTTTGTACCACGAGGGCAATAACGACCTTTTTGCCTATTTTCCAGAATTAAATTGGAACAACACCTCAAAGAGATGCTATTCGGGTAATGAACAACACGCCGGATGCAGTCCTTTCTATGCAATGGAAAGTAGAGAAGCCACGAAAGATGAATGTAGAAGCCTAAAAATTGAGTTAATTCATATCGGTTACCAATTGGATATACTTAATAATTGGGACGAGCCAACGCAATTTGAAAGAGATATAAACGAAATTTATTTTAATATTATTTAAAAATTTAATACAATGAAAAAATATTCACTTTGGACGATTGAACACGAAAGTATTTATATGGTAATGGCATATAAAGTAAAAGACACCAATAGTAGTAATGAAGTAGATAAATGGCTAGATGAAAGTCTTGACAATGGTGCATCCTTTTATAGAGAAGAAAACGAAGTAAATGCAAATTATATCCAATTATTTCAAAATTATTAATATGAAAAATAAACTTTACAAAATAGCTTTTTATATCCTTTGCTTTATGCTTGGATGCTTGACAATAATTAGCTTGGCAATGCCCGAAAACGGAACAATTTTTGCCGTAATAATAGCCACAATATTGGTTACATTTTTAGCCATATTAAAATTTGATGAAAATTAATTTGCTTAATCAAAATAATATTATTAATTTTAATTTGCTATAATGAAAAAGACCGACCAAATACGCAACCAAATTAGGGCAATAGAACGCCAAATTACATTGGGTAAATATAAAAACATATACGCAACCAATAACAAGTTAAAAACCCTTAAAATAAGGCTAGAACAAGCAAAGCAATACGAATTTTTAGCACAATAATTATAAACCAAAAACCAATTTTATGAAGTTAAAAGAAACCCTTATTTATTTGATTGAAAAGTATGGCGACTACTATGAAGAAGAAAGACAGTTAGTAGTTGATAGACTCAATGAAATGAAAGAAAGTGAACTATTGCAATCATTAGAAAATATGATAAACCATTATATAAACAAAACACAATTAAATTAAATTTTATGAAAAATGATGAATTATTAGAGCATTACGATAACTATGTTGAAAATTGCACTGATACTGAAATACCATTGACATTTGAAGAATGGCAAAGAGAATATAAAAAAGACTTATTAATTATTATAAACAATTAAATTAAATTTTATGAAAATTGAATTAAAAAATTTTAAACATTACGACCGATTGAGTGAAGAAACTTTATGCTTTGTCGGTAACATTTGGGTAAATGGGATTAAATGTGGCTATGCCGAAAATTCGGGTAAAGGTGGATGCACAAGCTACCACCACGAAGGAACGCAAGAAAGTAGGGAACTGATAAGACAAGCAGAAGAATATTGTCTAAAATTACCGCCTATTATTTATAAGGCAAGTGCTACCTACAATAAGGATATAAAAATTGATATGAACTTAACTAACTACATTGACGACCTATGTTGCGAATTAGTTAAAAAGAAAGAAAAAGATGCCATTGCTAAAAAATTAAATAAAGAGATGCAGAAAGGTATTTTAATAGGTATTGATAATGGCAACGAAATTGCATACCAAACAATAACCTTTAAATTACCATTAAGAGATATGTGGGAAAAACACCCTGATTTTTTTAAAAAGACTTTAGTTGAAAAACTTGACAAGTACAAGCCTAAAGGATATAAACTACTTAACACTAACATACCACAACAATTTTTAAACTTTTAAATTAAATTTTATGCAACAAAAATTTATTACAATTTATCCTGATGATTTTAAAAATATAAACGATTGGTATGCGGTATGCGACCAACTTGGAATTGATTATAATGCATTGTTAGTTGATGTGTATTATAACAAATTAGTATATGAAACACAAAAAGAAACAAATATTTTAGAACAATTAAATTAAATTTTATGAACGATTACAACGCAAATTTATTACAAGATGAACAACGCTATGAAATGAAAAAAGAATTTAAACTTGAAAGAACTTATGATGCCTATATTACTATTGAAATAGTTGAAAGGAATGGCAGATATTATGCAGAAGTAGAAAGGAATATAGACGATTTATGGCAAGAATATGACGAATATGAATGTTGGATTGATGAGCCTGATAATCTAATGACTGAAGAAAATTTGAATGAAGAAGAATATGACGCAATCATTGAAACATTTATAAAATATCTTAAAACTAAAAACTAAATTTTATGGAACAATTTTATTTTAATGTAGAAAGAAAAATAACTACTTGGGTAAGGGAAAGACACTCAATAACCGCAGAATCAAAAGAAGATGCGATTAAGCAAATGATTGTTGAATTTAAAGAAGATGAATTGGATTATAGCGATACTTTTATTGAACAAGAACATTTATACGATTGCGATACTAATATGGATATTGAAGATAATGACGGCAATGCTACTTGTGAATTGTATTTTGACGGAAATTTCGGAGATGTGTATAGGGAATTTATTATCGATAACTTAAACAACACAAAACAATAAATTATGGATTATTCAAGAGAATTAAAAAAATACCTTGCTAAAAAAATGGCAAAGGTAGACGAACAATGTATGGGTTCAACTTATCAAGACGCATACGAGTATCATTTATCAAGTGAATCATTTGAACTTTTAGAGTATTGGATGTCTTACTTTGGAGTATATGATGAAGAAGTAAATCTTTTACAGGAATTACACCCTGATAATATTTTAAAACAATTAAATTAAATTTTATGCCAAATTGGTGCAGTAACACCCTACATATTAGTGGGGATAAAGAACAACTTGAAATGTTCAAGCAAAAGTCAATCATTAAAAGCGGAATGAATGTAGATATATTCGTTATGGACGGATGTATACCTATGCCCGAAGAACTGAATATAATGGAAGGGATAAGTGATGAAGTAAAAGCCAAAAGGATGCAAAAATATGGCTATTGTAGTTGGTACGATTGGCGCTATGATTATTGGGGAACTCGAACTGATGCCCACGATAGTGAAATAGTAGAAGAATCGGATAATACCATTGAAATAGTCTTTGAAACAGCTTGGTGTCCACCCGTTCATTATATCGAGAATATAGCTAAAATGTATCCTTTGCTCAATTTTGACCTTTATTATATGGAAACGGGTGAATGGATAGCGGGTAAAATATCTGCAAATGGAGAAGATATTTGCCACCTTGTAGGCAGTCCTAAAAGAGTAGATGAACAAGGTAATGAAGTAAAATATGATGATAAAAAAGATAAATATCAATACATTAAAACTAAAGAATGGATTGAAGATGAAGATTTTTGCTCATATGAAGAAAACCCTTTTGTATAAATTAAATTAAATTATTTTGCAGTATCAAAATAGTTTTATATTTTTAAATTCTAAAACATTAACCAATGAACAACACAACAAACTTGTTTGCAACCGCAACAAAAGTAAAAGAAACAACCAAAAAGACCGACAAAAAGGTCATTAAAGCGCCATTATTAGCCGATAAGGTTAAAAGGTATGCAGAACTTAAACAAGCAATTGACACCGCAACGGGAGAGCTTAAAATGATTGAAGGCGACATTAAAAATGTAGGCAAAGACTTGTTTATGAAAGAATATAGGCAAGTAAAAAGCACACCTGATAATTTTAAGATACAAGACGAAGCCGGTTTTACTTGTATGTTTATAGTAATGGATAAGTACACTAGTGTAGATGAAACTAAAGCGGGTATTTTAAGCCAATTTGAAGGATTATTATCGGAGAATATAGTTTACAAGTTCAATGCTGAATTAGTCGAGAAATATGGCGCAGTATTGAGTGAATTGATACTTAATTGCCCTGATATTGAAGAAGAAGATAAAGGTAACCTAATTAGTGGAGAAAAGACCTTTGCAGTAACTAAAGGAAGTATTGACCGCCTGATGCAGTATGATAGTCCTGAAGCAGTATTTGAATTAATTAACCCTATTGTAGCACTTAAAAAATAATCTATATGCAAGTCAAAGAATTAATACAAGCTCTATATGAATTTAATGATGAAGATTTTGTTGTATTGTCCGCTTGTGATGAAAATGGGGACGAAACCGACCTATTCAATTTTTATATTGATGCAATACAAAATTGCGAAGATAACGAAGGCAAAAAGTTTACGGAAGTAAGAATATGCCAATTACCTAACCAAAAAATAGATTAAAAATGAACGAATTAACTAAAAGGGAATTTATTGCTACCGAACTGATGAAGGCATTGGTATCAAAGTACACACTAAATAAACCTGACGACCAAAGAACCCTTGCTGAATTGTCTATTCAATTAGCAGATACATTGTTAAACCAATTAAATCCATAATTATGCCTGAAGTAACTAAAACAATAATGTTAAGAGATACTATGTATCATATGTTTAAGAATGATACTTTGCCATACCTTGATATGGAAGATTTTATCCTGATGTGGGAAACATTGGCAGATAGTTGGAATGTACGTATTATAGACGATAATTGGGAAGATTTTGCCGAAGAAATCAATAGTCAAGCATCCAACAGACAACCCGTTTTTAATGAAATCTTTGACAAATATTTTTAATATGATACCATACCTGAATTTTAATTACATATATCCACCTCGTCCAGAATTTAAAATACCACCAACCGAATTGCATAAATTTGAAGGTCAGGAGTACCTAGCACAACCAAAGTACAATGGAACTTGTTGCCTTGTTTTTACCAATGGAGATGATGTTTATGTATATAATAGGCACAAGAATCCATTGAGTAATTTAGACATAAACATTGAATTTAACCAATTAGCCAAAACTAACCAATGGTATGTCTATGCGGGAGAATATTTAAACAAAGGAAAGATAGGTGAAAATGGAATTAAGGAGAAAGACAAATTTATCATTTGGGATGTCCTTGTATGGCAAGATATGTACCTGATAGGTGAAACCCTTGCAGATAGATTGCTACTACTTGAAGAAGAATATCCGTCAAATAGAATGATAGTTACGCCTGAAGGAGTAGAAAGCTATGAACATATATGTTTTACCAATATAGATAACATATACAAAGCCCCAACATATACGGGTGGCTTTACTAAACTATATGATGAAATAGTAGAAGTAGACCTATATGAAGGCTTGGTGCTGAAAAAAGCACACTCTAAGCTAAATTTTGGCTTTAACGAATTAAATAACAACGATTGGCAAGTAAAATGCCGTAAAGAAACTAAAATATATAAATTTTAAAATGTGCTAAAAAAAATATTTGCCTTATTTAAACAAGACGAGTACACAAAATCAATTAAAAATAACCTAAAACAAATAGACAAAAAGATAGCAAAATCAAAATGTTATGATGAAATAGTATCATTAACTAAAGAGTATTATTTGCTAGAAAAAAAATTAAAGCAGTATGAAAACCAAACAAATTAGCCTACAAGAGTATGCAGACAAAGTGGATAGAGATTATTTTAGACTAAACAAAAAGAACCCTTATGAAAAAATAACCCAACAAGCAATCAAATACCGCATTAAAACAGGTTTGCCATTGCCCGAAGTTATAAAACATAACAAAGTAGGACGAATCCATGTATTAGTCGTAAGACATGATTTTTAAACTAAAATAAAACAAATGGAAACAATTAGAGAATTACCCGCGTTTGAAAGACAATTGCTATTAGCAAGAGTATATCATTTTTCTTGGTATTCGGATGAAGCGTATGCTGAACTACTACAATACATTAATAAATGGGAAGATGAATGTAAAGTAAAAGCAGTACTTGCTCAACCCGAAGTACAAACGGAAGAAGAAAAAGAAGCAATGAAAGAAATTATTAGTAAAATTAAAACAATACAAAATGATTAAAGAAACACTTATATTTATATATGAATTATTATATTTCATTTTTATATCCCTTCCATTGGCGATAACTATATATTTGATTACAATTACTATAAGTAAACTTAAAAGAAATGTACGAATTAAAACAAACAATAATGCTTGAATGTGAAATTGAAGTATTAAGAGAAAAAATTAAGAAACTTACTCAAGAAATTAAAGAATTAAAAGAAAAGGTATGCGAAAGAGAACAACAAAAAACGGCAAATTAGTCGTTTCTGCAAATAGCAATGAACAACAGAAAGTAAAGTTTTACGATAAGAAAGCAATAAAAAAGGAGGACGTTTTAAGTCCTCCAATTTATCGCTTAAAAAACCAAAAAAATAATTAACTAAAAACTTTTAAAACAAATTGTATTAATATAGCTAATGCAGTACCTACTGAAATAACACCTAACCAAAACCATTTTACTTTTTTTAAGGACTGGTCGTGGTCGTCAACCTTTTCTTTCATTGACTTAACATCCTCTACAAGACCATTACTTTTGGTCAAAGGATTGCCTATTAATGCTTCTATTACTTGATTTAATTTTTTATCCATTGAGTCTAATTTTGACTCAACATCATCAAGTTTATTTTCCATAATTGATAGTCTTTGATCCATCAGGCTTATTTCGGTTTGTATATCCATTTTAGAACCATTAATATTTAGATAAAATTAACTAACTATTTTAATTAATTAATTAATTTTTTTTACACATATATAATTAGATTAATACAAAGCCATTCTTGTCAACTTTACCTGCTTTATGTAATGCTTGTAATTCTGCAATAGACTTGCCAAGTGTTTTTTGGAAATGTGGTGCATCATTAAACTTCCAGTCGCCACCCCACTCGTAGCCATATCTTTTAAAAATAGCTACAATCTCTTGCCAATCACTCTTGCCATCGCCATCAAAGTCAGTCTTTAAATCCCAACTTGCAGTTTCAAAAGTACCATTTTTATCTTTGTCAACTAACAAAACAATGTCGATAGCTAATCCATAGTTATGGTAAGACTGACCGCCTTTAGCCTTAGTAACAATAGCACCCGGCTTTGTTCTTCCTTGAGCAAACAATGCGTCCTGCTCTGCAAATGTTCTAAGCGTATAAGCAAAACGACAAGCTGCTGTTCCTGTTAAAGCTGCAACGATTTCATCATACATAGTTGACGCTTCTTCTCTTAACTTAGGGTGGAGCAATTGTATTCTTTCTAACGTTTTTTGGTCTTTCATTTTTATAACATTTTAATTGTAAAATATGTCAATAGCACTACCCAAAGGATTCCTCCAATGATTAATGCTCTCTTTTCGTTATTCGGCATTTTCTTTCTTTTTAAATATTTTCTCAACTGATGTTAAACCTAAAGTGCCAAAGGCTAACATAGCTACTGCTTCTACAAGTACTGTACTTGGAGCTATATGTTCTTCACTAAAGCTATTGTGGTACATAGTAGCACATAAAGTTACTACACATAATAAACCACATAAACGCTTCATACTAAATCTGCCATTGTCTTCTTGAAAAAATTGTTTCATATTATTTTGCTATTTGTGTGAATTGTAAAATTATAATTCCGATGAGGATGATTTTTTGGAGGAGATGAAACGCTTCTTCTTTTTCGTAGTCAATATCTCTGTATCTTGGGACGCGATAAAGTTCCTTACTTGCTTCGTATTTACCTTTCCAATAAAAGATTGTATCATTTTTAACAAGTAATTTTTTATAAAGTTCTTCATTTGTTTTGTTTTTAATTGCAACTGAATCGGTTAATGAATCTATTTTTTGAGAATAAAACTTGTAAAGCATATTGATTGTATCTGCTTGTGATACTTTCATTATAACCACCGAATCACCTCTAAAAACCCTTTTAACGGGGTATTGGCAATAAGACGTATGGCACAAGAGTATCAAGGCTAATGCTATCAAACTTTGCTTTAGTTTCATTTAATTCTATTTTTAATTCTTTGTTTTCTTCTTTTAATCCTACTATTTGGCTGATGGTTTGCTTTACTATCTTCTTTTGTTCCTTTGTAGCGGCATCTTGCAATGTGGCTTGGACTTGGATATTGGACTGCGCCTTTTTTAAAAGCATATCCAATTCTTGATCTTCTTTAGACTCCTCACTTACACCTTGAGCCGTAACACCACAACCAAATAAAAATATGAATACTAAGTATTTCATTATTTAAGGGATTTTATAGCTCCTAAATCATTTAACATTTTTAATTGAGATGCCGTTACTGCGCCTGATGAATCGCTTCTTCTCAATGCATCTTGCACTGCGTCTAATCTTGTTTCCACTTTATCAACCCTTCTGTCTTGCTTATCTGCATTTGTCTGGAATGTACTTCTTATATCTACATACAAATACCCCATAGCTATAATAGCTAAAAATGCAATTGCTTCTTTTGGATGCTTAACAAAATCTTTAAAGCTGACCGGCAATGGATTTGCAGATACATTTACATCTTTTTTTTCATCTGTCTTTTTTGTTGTTGCCATTGTTAAAATATTTTAGAGTAGTATCCTAATTGGAATTGTTTGTTGTTAGTAATATTTAATTGGATAATTCCTTTGTTAGCTGATTTGTAAATCAAGCCTCCTCCGTATCCAAAATTGTTTTCTTGCTTTGTCCCCATTATTCCCCAATATAATGATGCTTTTGGTGGTGGTGGTGGCGTGCGTATCTCTCTTACCTTCACAATAGTTTTTTGTGTTAGGCTAGCGTTGAAACTTCTGCCATATATCTTGTTTTGTGATATAGTGTCATTTATAGCTACTATCCCCTCTGGTAATGATAAAGTATCTTTAAACACGTTCTTGGCAAAGAAATCTTTTAAAATAGCATTGGTATCTACATTTACGAAACTTATTGTTGTATCGTATATTGTAGTATCATGTACTATGTCTTTACCTTTTTTCCATTTATATATAGTTGTATTTTGTCTTAAAGTATCTACCTTTTCTATTATAACAGGCTGTGTGTCTTTTAAAGAAATAGCCGATTTTACCATTAAAAAAATGATAAACAACAAGACGACTATAAATATATTTTTATACATATGTCAAATATACTGATGTTTGATATTTTTTATACAATTTTTTACGTTAACTTTTTTATATTAATTTTTTAAATTAAATTTATTAATATAAATTTGCTGTAACTAAAATCGGATTATGAAAATATTATATCTAATGTCGCATATCTCAACGGGTGGTATGCCTCAATTTGTACTAAAACGTATTCAAACATTACTTGACTATACTGAATCTTTTGAAATTTTTGTTGTGGAATATGAGGATTATGGTAAGCTGTTTCCGGTGCAAAGGAATCAAATAATCTCATTGTTGGGTAATAACTTTTATAGTCTAGATAGCAACAAGATGCGAGCTATGGATATAATTAGGGATAACGGAATAGATATTGTTCATTTGGATGAAATGCCAGAATCAATGGGGAATGATGCGCTTTTCAATGAATTATATTCCAACGATAGGACATGGCGCATAGTAGAAACTTGTCATAATTCTAATTTTAGACCTCTTGATAGTAAACGATACCATCCTGATATGTATGCCTTCTGCACCGCTTGGCACGAGGATATTTTTGCAGGAATGGATGGGAAATTTGTAACTATACCTTATCCAATAGATGATATTAAATCCTCAAATTATATAGATGCAAGAATGTTTCTTGGGTTTGAGCTACATAAAACCCATGTTATAAATGTAGGTTTATGGACTCCGGGCAAGAATCAAGTTGAAGGACTAGAAATTGCTCGTAAGTACCCTGATATGATGTTTCATTTTATCGGCAATCAAGCGGGGAACTTTATGGACTATTGGGAGCCACTAATGAAGGATTTACCTAGCAATGTGAAAGTGTGGGGGGAAAGGACTGATATATCTACCTTTATGTCTGCGGCTGATATTTTTATGTTTAATTCTACTTGGGAGCTAAATCCATTGGTATTGCGTGAGGCTATTGGTTACAAACTGCCTATTATTGCTCGTAATTTGCCTCAATATGCCGGTATGTATGATGATTATATCAACCCAATTGATACTGATTTAAATACTTTAAAATGTGAGTACAAAGTACCTACCGATAACACTTCATTAACTTTTGCATTAAGACATGAAGAAGCCTATAAAAAACTACTAGAACTGCCTATTAAGGAACAAAAGCCTATCATAATACAGCACTTTGTAGATAATCCATACTTGGAAATAAAAGGCATCAATATCACCAATAAAAAGGATAAAGACTCTGTATCAATCGTTTTGGCTCATCCTAATAACGATTTTAGGAAACAACTGCTTAAAAATTGCTTATCTAGTTTGAATACTAATATCATTTTGTCTGCAAATTTTTCAATAGAGGAAGATGCACAAGAGCTTTGTGATTATGTTATTTATACAAAAGAAAATCCTTTGTTATTTAAGAATGAATTTGCTAAATATAATGTAGCATACTATCATTGGTTTACAAATGAAAAAGGAGAAAAAGAGTACCAATTATTTGAAAAAGAACATGGGTATTGCGTATATACTTTAATGCGTAATGGAGTAGAATTTGCCAAAAAGTTAGGCTATAAGAAGGTAAACATAATCAATTACGATTACCAGCTCACCAAAGCGACAATAAACAATAATTTAAAAGAATTAGATACAAGTGATTTTGTAGTCTATAAATATAGCAATCTGTCTTATGAAGAAGATTCATATTGCTCGGCTTTCTTTTCAGCTAAAACAGATGCTGTCTTATCATTTGTAACGAAATTTAAAGACAAAAAAGATTACTACACAAATGGCACATCTTTCAATATACTTGAAGTTAAGTTCTATAACTTTCTAAAAGAAAACAACTACAAGGTTAAAGAGTTGTTAATGGCTGACTTGAAAAAGGATAACAAAGTTGACATTGAAGGAATAGACTATACAAATGATGTTCAACGAGATAAGGTTCTTTTAGACAAAAGATTTTATGTTGAATTTTACGAAAATGGTAATTGTGTCTACAATAATCATATAAATATTAATAATTGGGTAAAATTAAATAGACAATGGTTTACCGAATGGGAAGTTAAAATATGGGATCAAGGTAATTTGATATTTGAAAACAAGCTAAATCTTGAAGGCAAAAGAGTCTTTATATCGCTTGAAAGTAAATCATTGGGTGATACTTTAGCTTGGATGCCATATGCTTTAGAATTTAAAAAGAAACACAATTGCCATGTCATTGTATCTACTTTCTGGAATCATATGTTTGATTACCCTGAATTAAAATTTGTAAATCCGGGTGATGTGGTTCAAAACGTATATGCTTTATATAGAGTCGGGTGGTTTTATGATGAAAATAAAGAACCTGAATTGCCTCATACAATTTCAATGCAAAAGGCTGCTGCTAACATACTAGGTCTGGAATACAAGGAGATAAGACCTAGATTAAAGACAAAGCCTGTTGAAAAAATTAAACAAGTAGTTATTGCCATACACTCTACTGCGCAAGCTAAATATTGGAATAACCCAACAGGATGGCAAGAAGTAGTAGACTATTTGATTAGTAAAGGATACGTGGTTAAGCTAATATCTAAAGAAGGTATTGACTATATGGGCAATATCGCCCCAAATGGCGTAGTTGTCCACCCTAATGGTAGTATTGAGTCAGTTATGGAAGAAATGCTTAAATCGGAGTTCTTTATAGGCATAGGAAGCGGTCTTAGTTGGCTGTCTTGGTCTTTAAATGTTCCAACAGTTATAATTAGTGGATTTTCTGAACCTTTTGCTGAGATGGAAGATTGCATTAGAGTATCTGCACCTCAAGGGAAATGTAGCGGTTGCTTTAATAGGCATAGATTAAATGCAGGAGATTGGAATTGGTGTCCCGACCACAAGGGGACTGAAAGACAATTTGAATGCACTAAGTCAATTACTGCACAAATGGTTATAGATAAAATTAAAGATTTTATGGGCAAGACCCATCAAACATAGTAACGGATACCGTACCACCTGCTGATACAACTTGTCCGCTAAATACTCTACTTGTTGACGTTGCACTTACGCAAGTAAGATTAGACGCAGTGTCAATAACTTCAACTGAGTCATTGCTTACATTTGTATAAGATACAACAATTGTTTGAGATGCGCCTGTTTGTGTTGTTGAAGCAGATGCTCCATCTCCAGCAATTATTGGGAAAACTGCGCCATCTACTTGAACTCCATTTATAGTAATATTAGTAATATCGGTACCAGCAGTGCTATTAGTAATATCTACTCCTGCTGTTGCTGTTGAACACGCATCAATACTAATTACTACTGAAGCATCAAACCCAAGACAATATCCATTTAATGAAAATAAATCTCCTCCATCAAAATTGACAATACCATCAGGGTCCATATAAATATATGTACCAAATCCAAGTGTACCATACCAATAAACTGTTACTGAACCTCCTGTAGTATGATTACAAGCAGCTGTACATGTAGTAAATCCTCCATAATTACCGGGATATGAACCTGTAGTTAAATAATAAAGAGTCCCTGAATTTGTTGGACCGGGTGTTATAGTTTGATATGGAGGACATCTTAAACTTGTATATGTATTATAAGGTGATGCAGATTGGTTTACATAATAATTTGAATTAATAAATGACACAGTAGCAATACGATTCCCTGTTGCAGGAGTTCCCTTAGCAACTAATCCCATAGTTGTTAAATCCGTATATGTTACTAATGCATTTGTAGTTTTCATTACTTCAATTTAGCCTCAAGTTCTGCAATACGTTTTTCTAATGCTGCTATTTTTAATGTGTGAACATCCATGTAATTTACAGATAACTTTTCACCACCTGAAACTGCCTCTGGAAGATATGATTGCACTTGTTGAGCCGAATAACCATATCTAATTGCATTACTATCTTCATCTGTTCTAGTAAATTTAATTACATCTATTGGTAAGTCTATTGATGGATTTGTTTCTAATACATTCTTAAATCTTATATCTGAACTTTCAAAAAATGCAGCAGCAGTTAGATTAGAACCGCTAATTGTTACTCCTGTATTTGCTGTTGCACTATTAGATGTACCATTGGCTGTAAGCACAGCTCCTGCAGTTGTTGGAGAAATAGAATTAAATCCAGTTCCATTTACCCCACTTGTACCTGAAGAACCATTGCCTCCATTTTCCCCACTTGTACCTGAAGAACCTGAAACTCCACTTGTTCCATTACCACCTTGTGCGCCACTTGTGCCTGAAGTTCCAGCACCACCATTTACACCTGAAGAACCTGATGAACCAGAAACGCCACTTGTACCTGACGAGCCATTTGCGCCAGACGTACCGCTAATACCAGCCGTTCCGTTTACACCTGAACTTCCATTTACACCACTGCTTCCATTTACACCGCTTGTACCTGAAGAACCGTTATTCCCATTTACTCCACTTGTACCTCTAGTGCCACTTGATCCACTTGACCCACTAACGCCGCTTGAGCCGCTAGTGCCGCTTGATCCATTAACGCCACTTGACCCACTAACGCCGCTAGTGCCGCTTATACCACTTGTTCCACTAGTGCCGCTAGTGCCACTTGTTCCACTAGTGCCGCTAGTGCCACTTGATCCACTTGTTCCGCTAGTGCCGCTTATTCCACTTGTTCCGCTTACGCCACTAGTGCCTCTAGTGCCGCTAGTGCCGCTTATTCCAGAAGTACCATTGGCACCATTAATTCCTGACGAACCGCTTGAACCGCTTGAACCGCTTGAACCGCTTGAACCGCTTGTCCCATTAACACCACTTGTCCCTGCTAATCCTGACGAACCGCTAGTACCAGAACTACCATCCCCGCCACTTGCACCTGCGAGGTTTACTGTCCAAGCAGTATAAGTACCCGAACCAACTGTTGCAATGGGTGCGCCGAATGATAAACTACCCGTTATACTAGAATATGATGTTACGGGTGATTCTTGATAATTGCTTCCGTCGTAAACAATGATAACAGTTTGAGCTGGACTATAAGCTAACCCTGTCCCAACAGTTATTGTTCCTGAATTTCCTAGAGTAAAAGATGTAGCTGAAGTGGTTAAATATCTATCTCCACTAACGCCATTTATACCACTAGTACCTGATGAACCGCTAGTTCCACTAGTGCCACTAGTCCCTGATGTTGTACCTACAGCTACGCCTATTTGTTTTGCAACAACAATAACTGAAGGTGCTGCTGGAGAAGCATAAGGAGTTGTCGTTGCTGTTTTAGCAACTAATCTTACAGTAGAGTCTTCTGAAGCAAATGCAAATTCAACATAATCACCTGCTGTTAGTTCAAATATATATGATACAAATGGAAGGTATTCTGCATTAGACCCAATTAATTCAATGTAAGAAGTTGTTCTTGGCTCATCAATGCCATTTATTTTAGCCCATATTTTTACTTCATCATTACCACCGCTATTTTTATCTACTTGAGCTGAATAACCAATTTCATAAATACCAGTATGTTGTACTTCTATTTGACTGCTTGATATTGTTATTCCATTTAAAATCTCTTCCCTATTTTATGTAATGTCTGTAGGAG
>Ga0181344_1000459_pt1 | contig 16311 bp, 2 predicted proteins | sample Su13VDMLBDD_FD_130098 | JGI IMG/M metagenome (GOLD analysis project Ga0181344, IMG submission 130098) | Freshwater viral communities from Lake Michigan, USA - Su13.VD.MLB.D.D | ecosystem: Environmental > Aquatic > Freshwater > Lake | place: USA: Michigan | collected 2013-07-15
GAATCAGTACCAACCACTGGTAATTTTGTTGTCACAAGAGAAAATGGTGTTTACACATTCAGTGGTGTAGCCGGCAATAATCCTAGACTCACTCTGGTCCGCCAAGGAAATTACACGTTTCAGGTAGCACAAAATGCCAAAGAAACAGTAAATTTTAGGGTACAGAATCAAGGTACCAATGCTTACATCATTGATTACATCAACAACCCTACATTGACATTGACGAGAGGGAATACCTATGTATTCAATCTCATATTGCGTGGTGATTTTTCTTTTTATATCAAAACAGAACCTACCCTGGGAACCACTAATCAGTATACATCAGGAGTGACTAACAACGGCGCTATACAAGGAAATGTATATTTCACAGTGCCTCAAGATGCCCCTGACACTTTGTATTACGTGAATTCCACACAATCTAAAATGCGTGGAACATTGAACATTGTTGACGCGGTGCCTGGCACTGGTCCAGGATTTTGGATACAAAGTGATCCTGGAGTCAACGGACGCTTGCCGTACGCTCCAAATATCAGTTCAAGAGATGTGTATGGCGTGGTCAACAACGGCGAAGATCTTGGCACAGTTGGATTCAATGTACCAACAAGCACAGCACAGAGTTTTTACTACTCTCTTACTGACATCGGCCGAGTTGATCTAATCACTTCATTGCGTTTTGACCAGATCAACAACATATTTTTAGATGAATTCCTAGCAGCCAATCCCGATGGAATAGATGGTACCACTAACCTTAACGGTAAAACACTGATCATACTCAGTGACAATCCTGATCCCGAAGGCGGCGGTTGGCAAAATATTTCGCAATTTGATCCATTAGCCGAGACCCCTGACAATAATGGCAGGCCGGGATCATTTGATTCGTTACCTTTCTCTCAGTCTACAGACATTCTCCCTGCCAATCAAAACAACATCTGGCAGATACAGTATGTGACTGCTGTGGGAGGAGGTCAATATCTCACACTAACCCTGGCCAAGCAGGTCAACCAACTAGAGAAGTTTACCATACAGTATGGCACAGTATATGCCAGCACACAATGGTACAAAGACGCCGAATCTCAATTCCAACAGATACCTTTGTTGACCGCGATTAAAAATGAGTTATGGTATCAAGATGGCACTGACCCAGAAATATTTGGTCGTATCAAGTTAGTGGATCAGGATCGTGCTGACCAACTAGACATTGATGAAATCTTAGGCCAGAAGAATTACACCAGTCCCAATGGAGTGGTATTCACCAACGGACTTAAAGTTACGTTTGTGGGTTCGGTAAATCCTACCAGTTATCAGAATCAAACTTACTATGTGGAAGGAGTAGGTACTGCTATACAACTTCTATCTGTGGAAAATTTTGTCACCCCAGAAACATACACAGAAAGTGCATCTATACCTTATGATAGCACAGGCTATGATGTAGGCAACTACGATGCCAGTTTAAATCAACCATTGCAACCAGATTATCTTACGATCAATCTTGCTTCTCCTGATCTCAATCCCTGGACCAGGAGTAATCGTTGGTTCCATATTGATGTGATCAATGCCAGTGCAGAGTATAACAATGTAGTACCTGTGCTCAATAATGAATTTCGTGGTCGACGCCCTATATTAGAATTCCGCGCCGGTACTAAACTGTTTAATTTTGGTACCCAGGGTAAACAACCAGTGGATATCATTGATTTCGCTACCACCAATGCATTGGCCGTGGTCAATGGATCATTGGGTTATGGGGTTGATGGTTATAATTTTATCAATGGAACAAGAGTTATTTTTGCTGCTGATACTGATGATGATGTTCGCAACAAAATCTACGTCGTGGAGTTTATTGTACCACAGATTGGCAACGATGGCAGCAGCTTTTCGCAACCTATCATTAACTTGGTGCCAGCCACCGATTCCGAAGTATTAATAAATCAAACAGTGGTATGTCTTAGTGGAATAACATTACAAGGCAAAAGTTTTTGGTATGATGGTGTAGAATGGCTCAGCAGCCAGCAAAAAACCGGAGTGAATCAAGCACCGTTGTTTGATGTGTATGATGCGGTTGGTGTGAGTTTTAGTAACCGTGCCAAATACCCAAGTTCAAATTTTATTGGTAGTAAATTATTTTCATACGCTCAAGGCACAGGCACTAAAGATTTAGAATTAGGATTCGCACTGCGATACCTAAGCCTAGCCAATGTAGGGGACATAGTATTTGATAATAATCTATACACTGATACCTTCACTTATACCGTTGGCAGCACCAGCAACACGGAAAATATCAGTTTAGGTTACGCCCGTCAATACAGCGATCGTGTGATTTTTGTCAAAGAAATTGGGTGGCAACCTGCGGCAGTAAAGAGCCAACAGCGACAGCAGTTTCAATTCTCCTATGATGGGAAACCATTGTTGTTGGATGTAAAAGTTGATCAAAGTTTGCAAGTACCTGGTGTATTGATTTATGTTGGGTCAAAGTTCCAAGAAGTTGGTACCTATACAGTGGCCACCACCACAGATTCTACAACGATTACCTTGCTTGGTACTCATGACATTGGTAGCCTAGTAGAAGTTAACGTTATCAGCGATCAAGCCAGCAAAGTGGCCTTTTATAATATTCCAATCAACCTTGAAAATAATCCGCTGAACGAAAACAGTCCTCTGTTTACTTTGGGAACCATAAGAGCCCACTATGAAACCATTGGTGAAAATTTATTGGGTCTGCAAGGACCTATCAATGGTGCCAATAACACACGAGACCTGGGAAATATAATCCCTTACGGCACAAACATATTGCAACAAAGTTCTCCAATGACTCTGGCTGGTTATTTTATGAGGTCGGAACAGTACAATATTTTCAACTCTCTACAATACAACAGCCGAGAATATGAAAAATTCAAAGCTCAGTTCCTGGACAATGTAATACGCAACGACTATACCAATTACACTATTCCAGATATGCTGACGGCAGTGATAACTGACATGATAGCAGGACGTACTTCTCAGAATCCATTTTACTGGTCTGACATGCTGCCATCGAGTTCTATCTACACCCAGCAGATCATCACATATACTGTTATATCAATTCCAGAATTTGATCTCAATACCACATACGATTTTACTAGTTCAAACTATCAAAGCCTGTTGGTCTACGTCAATGATCGTTTATTGATCACAGGTATTGAATATGAAGTTTCGGTAGATAGTCCTAGACTCACAATTTTGATCTCATTGACAGCGGGAGATGTGATCACCATCAATGAATATGCCACCACTTATGGCACCTTTGTACCAAACACTCCCACTAAGTTAGGGCTTTATCCTGCATTTGTGCCTAAGATATTTGTTGATACCAGTTACATAGAGCCCACCCTGATGATACAGGGACATGATGGCAGTTTGACTGTGGGGTTTGGTGACTTCCGTGATCAACTGTTGTTGGAGTTTGAGTTGCGGATTTACAACAACTTGAAAATCAAATCCGCAGTACCGCTGCCAGAAGTTGAAGTAATTCCTGGGCAATTCCGCACCACTGATTACTCGTTGTCTAATATCAATCAGATATTAGCTCCTGATTTTCTCAGTTGGATTGGTTGGAATAAACTCAATTATCAGCAACAAACTTATGTTGCTGACAATTCGTTCACTTGGAATTACAGCGCCAGCGGCAATAGATTGACTGGTAATCCTGAATCTAACTTTACCGAAGACCCTATGCCAGCTGGCGCCTGGCGCGGCATATACCAATATTTTTATGACACCGCCACTCCACAATCTACTCCTTGGGAGATGCTGGGACTGACGATAAAACCAATCTGGTGGGAAGAAGTATATGGTCCTGCACCTTACACCTCAACCAACTTGGTGTTGTGGGACGATTTAGAATTAGGTAAAGTGGCCGACCCCATTGCTCCTTATTTTAGACCAGAGTATGCTCGTCCAGGACTCACGTCGGTGATTCCGGTGAATTCTGAAGGACAGTTATTAAGCCCATTTGATTCTGTAGTAGGCATGTATGACAGCAGCCAATTCCAGAAATCTTGGGTATTTGGCGACCAAGGGCCCACAGAATACAGTTGGAGGAAAAGTTCTAGCTATCCATTTTCTGTGATGAGATTATTGGCACTGACTCGACCTGCTGAGTTTTTCTCATTGTTTGCTGATAGAGATCTTTATAAATTTGATCTAGACTATGATCAGTATCTTTACGAAGGTCGTTATAGACTCAATGCCAATGGTATACAAGTCTACGGCAACGGAACAAGCAAAGCCAGTTACATCAATTGGATAGTAGATTACAATCAACAAATGGGACTTGATAGCACCACAGTACTGACAAAGGACCTAGCCAATCTTGATGTGCGTTTATGTTATCGCATGGGCTCGTTCACCGACAAACAATATCTTAAGATTTACGCAGAAAAATCTAGTCCCAATAGTTTGAACTCGGGATTGTTGCTACCCGATGAAAGTTATAACATACTAATTTATAAAAATCAACCCTTTGAACGGGTGGTTTTTAGTTCTGTGATATTACAAGTAGTGGAAGATGGATATGCGATTTATGGATATAGTATCACCAACCCATACTTTGAAATACTCGCCAGTAAAACAGCAGGTACCAAGATTGAAATATCCGCTGGCGGCACCACAGTTCGAGTTCCTAATCAATACTCCAACGATGTGATACAAGTACCATATGGATATGTGTTTACTAATTCCACAGCGGTTGTTGATTTCTTATTGAGTTACGGTGCTTTGTTGACCAGCCAGGGTTTGGTATTTGGCGATAGAGAAAATGGACATCAGTTAGACTGGAATCAGATGGCACAGGAGTTCCTATACTGGTCCGCCCAGGGTTGGGATTTGGGTTCTGTGATTAACTTGAATCCTTGTGCTTTTTCGTTGACAGCGGTCCGAGACCAAGCCATAGTTGATAGCATACTAGCACAAACACCAGAAAATCTACTGCTAGATCAGAACCGTACTAATCTTCCGGTTCGAGATCTTGTGGTAGATCGCCAAGGCAATAGATTCACAGTGACATCTTTAAGTCAACAGACTATCAGTTATTTGGATCTAAAATACACAAGTTATGAAAGCATGGTGATCCTGGACAATGTAAGTTTGTTCAATGATTTGATTTATAGCCCAGTGACTGGTGCCCGTCAGTCAAGAGTGAACATTGCAGCCACAGTCAGTGCAGATTGGAACGGCCAGCTTGATGCGCAAGGATTTATCTACAACAATCCCAGGACCATCAAACAATGGCAACCCAGCCAGAAATATGCCAAGGGCGAAATTGTTACCTTTAAGAATGTGTATTGGTCTGCACAAGACATAGTGCAACCCAGTATAGAATTCGACGTTTCAAAATGGGTCAAGAGTGATTATAACAAGATACAAAAAGGCATGTTGCAAAACATACCTAGCAAGGCCAATCAATTGGCCAACAGTTACAATACCAACCAAGCCAATCTTGAAACTGACCAGGACCTGGTGGCCTATGGCTTGATTGGCTTCCGCCCTCGTCAATACATGGCTGCATTAAATCTTGACGATATCAGTCAAGTCAATGTTTATCAGCAATTCTTGAAAACCAAAGGCACTCTTGAAAGTGTAAAACTCATTGGTAATGCTAGTTTTAACAAAGAGAAAGCCGACTATGACATATTTGAAAACTGGGCTGTACAAAGAGGAGTATACGGAGCCAATGCCAATCGTAGTTTCATTGAGTTACGTCTAAACGAAGCATTACTGAGATCTGATCCGTCGGTCATACAAATAGTTGAACCCCAGCAGCAGAGTCAAGCTGATCAGACCATACTTTTACAAGATGTCTGGAGAGAAAGTTATAAACTCACCAACACAGACATTTTACCTACCACGTTGACAGTGCCTACTGATATTTCATTGCCATCGGCGGGATATGTGAACCTGGATGATGTAGATATCACTGTATTTTCTTTGGATGCTAGATTAAGCCTATCTCCAGGAGTGATTGACACCATTGGCAATGGTACCACGATCTGGGCCGCAAAAAGCAACACCTATGACTGGAATGTTTATCGTTGCAGTTCGGTTCCTGGATTCATAAGATCTTTTAGTAGCAATCTCAATGGCACTGCTACCATCACATTTACCAACAAGCATGGATTGATATTAAACAATATATTCATCGTTAGATATTTTGATGCCGCAGTTGATGGAGTTTATCGTGTTCTTGGTGTGCCTACTGCTAACACTATAGTAGTAGAGTCTGATATATCAACTAATTTTACCAGCACAGGAGTGGCATTTGTTCTCCAGACCATGCGAGTGCAGCAGGCCAGCGACGTGGTTAATTTACCTTATTCGGTTGAGTTAATTCCTGGCGCTCGAGCCTGGGTTGACAACGATGGCACCGGACGTTGGGTGGTATTAGAAAAGCAATCTCCCTTTACCTCAACCGGAGCATTGCCATTGGGCTCACCTGTGTTAAATTCTGGTTTTGGAACCAGCATTGCACAAGGTCAAAACAATATCATTGCATTGATTGGAAGTCCAAGTTACGAGTCAACTGGCGCTGTTTATTCTTATATCAAAGATAACGAAAACCAATTAGCAGAAAATAATCTATTGGTTCTAGGAGCCACAGGAACCCTGGGTTATGGCAATGCTGTAACAATCGGAGATCAAGTCTGGGGAGCAGCTGGTGCCAGCGCCAGCGCCAGCGGTATTGGCTACACTTCAGTGATATACAGAGGTCAATCAACTAATTCATTTGAACAACGTCAGTTATTGGTAGCACCAGACTGGAGTACTGCTGCTGAATTTGGATATTCAGTAACAGTTAGTCAAGATGAACGATGGATGTACATCGGTTCCCCTGGCAAAAATCAAGTATATGCATACGGTCGTGTAGAGATACCCGAGCAGATCGTAAAGTTCACAACCTCAAGCACCCAACTCATCTACTCTTTTGGCGACTCAATAGAATTTGATCCTGCCCAACCAACTCAATTGGCCGTGGTATTGAACAACGAGATTCTTACCAATGGATACGACTACACAGTAAATGCCAACAGTTTAATTCTTGGGTCTGCTCCGTTGTCTGGACAAATATTGATAATTTCACGACGTACAGGAGTTACATTAGATGACAAGACATATTATAGTGTAGATCAAGATGCCACCTCTGGCAGTGGAACAGGTGCATTATTCACAATCAACAACACCCGCGGAAATTATTCTGTGACTAATACCAGTGCTGGAGTAGGGTATGCGATTTCTGATACATTGACTATATTTGGTACTAATCTTGGCACAGATAATTCAGATCCAAATAGTCCAACAAATCCAGCCAATAATCTTGTGATCACAGTCGTGGATGTCAACGACGATGGCGGCATCATCGATCTTACTTTTACTGGATCAGGAATCACAAACAACTATATTTTTCCGTTGGACGCTTATCTTTATACTGTGACCGATATCAATTCATTCACAGTCACAGTGGATGGGATACTACAAAGACCGTATATAGATTATGAATTCAACACAGCCAGCGCACTGTATCAAAATGAACTAGTGTTCAATACAGTCCCATCTGCCGGATCATCAATCGTGGTAAGTTCCAAAGAATATTTTACCTATGTTGATACATTGACAGTGGCGGGATTGGCTGCAGGCGCTCGATTTGGCAGCAGCGTGACCACTACCACAGACGGCCGCCAGATCATGATTGGGGCAATAAGTGATGATTCAGATACTGTAGACACATCGGGCTCGGTTTATGTGTTTGATCGCAGTGTCACTAGATATGTGATCACAGATCCCACAGACTTAACTTACGCTTTGCCTGCTGCTTTCCAGGAACCAGTGAATGTATTGCTTAATAATCAATTCCTAACCAATTCACAGCAGTATATCAATGGTGATTTTTCTGTAGTCGGCACAAATGTGGTATTGAATAGTTCAACAGTGACATTGGCTGTAGGCGATGTATTAGAACTCGAAAGCAATATATTCAGGCAAGTGCAAAAACTCACAGCGGATCAACCATTTGACGAAGCTCAATATGGATATTCTGTAGATGTTTGTCCGAATAATTGTAGTGTGTACATTGGTGCTCCATATGATGGTAGCATTTTATCACAAGCCGGGTCGGCAGAAAGACAAACAAATCAAGCCAGGATCTATGGGGTGATCACTGCCACTGTTGCCAATCCAACCTTGACCGTCGGTGATACTATACGCATCAACAATATCTCGGTAGCAGTGCCCGCGTCTCCTAATCAAGATGTAGCAGGATTAGCCGCTGCGATTAATTCTGCAGGAATAGACAACGTCCAAGCCACAGTGAACAATGGTTTGCTGACTATCAGCGTGATCAATTTGGCTGCAGCTGACGAATTTAACCGTCTCAGTGTGTTGCCGGGTATAACTGGATCTGCATTTGAAGATCTTGGATTTGAATTATTTGTCTGGACACAGACCATAGTCAGTCCGTATCCAACTCTGGGTGCCAATTTTGGTTCTGCGGTATTCATTGATAGCGAAGCCGATAATTTGATTATCGGAGCGCCTCGTGGAGATCTCATAATACCCGAAGCGTTTGATCAAGGCACTACATATTTTGACGATCGTAGCACTCGTTTTTATACCCCACAGATACAAAGTGGAGTGGTTTACAGTTACGATTATCTACCTGCAACCGATGAAAGCATATTGAACCCTGGCAAGTTTGTGTTTGGTCAGCAGATCTATGACACCAGCACAGTCAGTTTGGATCAATGGGGAACAGCAGTAAACTACACCACCGGAAGATTGTTGGTAGGCGCACCGGGCAATGACCTAGGAGACAGTTCTCTTAACTATGGTCGTGTGGCAGTGTTTGAAAACATTGATCGCAAACCCGCCTGGACTGCTATACATATTCAAGTTCCTACAGTAGATGTATATCTATTGAATTCAGTGTTCATGTACGACAAGATCACATCTAGCAAAACATATTTCTTTGATTTTATCAATCCGTTGCAAGGCAAGATATTGGGCGCAGCGCGTTCTAACATCGATTATATCGGCGCTGTTGACCCAGCCAAATACAATATTGGTACAGTCAACAACAACGGTAATTTCTGGGCTTCGGACCGAGTGGGACAGATATGGTGGGACACCAGTTCTGTGAGATTTATTGATCCCAACCAGGATGATTTGGTTTATGCAAGCCGACGCTGGGCGCAGGTTTTCCCAGGCAGTCGTATAGAAGTTTATCAATGGATTAAAAGTGATCTGCCGCCTGCCACATACACCGGACCAGGCACGCCATTGGATTTAACCTCTTACACCATAAATTCAAAATTAAACCGCCAAGGAATTTTCACTACTGAATATTTCTTCTGGGTGTCGGGCATTGATACCATTGCCACAAATTACGGTAAAACTCTTAGCACCACAGGTATCGCTCGCTATATCGAGAGTCCACGCAGCAGCGGTATTCCTTATATCGCGGCCATAGATGCAAATACCATTGCCATTTATAATGGACTTGAGTATATCTCGGCACAGGATACTATCTTACACGTCGAATATGATAGAGAATTCAACGACGATAATATCCATGTGGAATTTGAACTGATCGCCCAGGATCGTCCGGACAGTTTCTTAAATCCAAATCTGTATCGTAAGTGGCTGGATAGTTTTTGCGGTGTGAATACCACAGGGGCCAAAGTACCCGACCCAACTCTGAGCCCACCTGAAAGATATGGGGTTGAGTTCCGTCCACGTCAGAGTATGTTTGCTGATCGTTTTGCGGCCCTAGAAAATTATCTCACATACGTCAATAAGATACTCAAAGATTATCCCATAGCAGAAACACGCAAATTCAACCTGTTGAATTCTGGTGAACCTGAGCCCACAGTGGCCAGTGGAGAATGGAACAAGCGCCTGGCCAATATTGAACAATTAAGTTATCAGGATTTGTATGAAGTACCATTAGGTTATCGTTATCTTGTGGTATCGGATAGCACTAACGGTGGTCTCTGGGCTATTTACAACGTGATACAATCAGGATTGTTAGGGGCACCAAGGATCACACAATTATATCGAGTGCAAACCTATGACACTAGAAAATATTGGAATTATATCAATTGGTATTTGCCAGGATATAACATCAGTATAACTCCGGTAGCCGAAGTACCAAATTATGCAACACTGAATACATTGACTTCGACAGTGGCAGTAGGTAGCAGTGTCAAAGTCACTGCCAATGCCCAAGGTAAATTTGAAATTTACCTACGCACGTTAACAGGTTGGGATCGTGTTGGTCTCGAAGATGGAACCATCGAAATCAAAGCTGAAATATGGGATTATGCCATTGGAAGATTTGGTTTTGATGTTGAGGTATTTGATGCACAGTATTTTGATCAAGAGCCCACCACAGAGACCAGGAAGATCATACAAGCCATCAATCAAGAATTGTTGATCGGTGATCTGTCCATTGAACGCAACCGTGCATTGATATTGACTTTTAATTTTGTTCTCAGCGAATTTACAGCTCCAACATGGTTAACCAAGACCAGTCTAATAGATGTTGAACATCGAATTCGAGAATTAATTCCTTATCAGATATATAGGCAAGACAATCAAACATTTGTGTTGGATTATTTACAAGAAGTTAAACCTTATCATGTGCAGGTACGAGAATTTAATCTAGCGTATGATGGTCAAGATTCTTATCAAGGTTATATCACGGACTTTGATAATCCAAGTTATTATAATCAGGCCCTGACTATACCACAGTATATCAATCCTGTGCTATTACCGTATACCAAGAGCACCGCAGTAGGAACCGGCACCGCTAGTGACATAGCCGACACGCCTGCAGATGCTCAAATTTGGGTAGAATCACCATGGAAAGAATGGTATTCAAATTATCTCTTAAGTTTGCAAGAAGTTATTGTTGAAAATCCTGGTCAAGGATATTCTGTCGCTCCCACAGTAGTAGTCACAGGCGAATGTTTGATCCCAGCTGAACTTGAAGCGGTGGTCAACAGTGCTGGACAAGTGGTGTCGATCACTGTGATAAACCCAGGTCAGGGATATCTGACCACTGCTGTAATCACGTTCGAAGGAGGTAATGGCATTGGTGTACAAGCCTATGCTGTGATGGGCAATGATCTAGTAAGGTCCGTCAAGACCACGATGAAATACGATCGTTATCAATATCAATCTACTATAGTAGATTGGAAACCTAATGTTAACTATGACAATGGTGTGTTAGTACGTTATAATGATCAAGTATGGGCCGCTGATAACGCCGACAGTACTGCTGTTGAAAGTGCAACATTTGATCCAGAACAATGGACACGAGTCAATGCTGATTCACTAAGTGGTGTAGACCGTACCATGGGCTTTTATCTACCTACACCAAACGAGCCAGGATTAGAATTACCTTTGCTGATCGATGGGGTAACTTATCCAGGAGTGCAAGTCAAAGGATTAGAGTACAATGCTAATTCAGGATTTGACGTAGGTGCATTCGATACCTTACCTTTTGATAATGTGGTATTAGGACCTGAAGGATATCCCACATACGATCCAGGATTGTTAGATGCCATATACGAAAGTTCGTATCTTGATCCATTCCTAGGCACACGCCCAACTGATATCAATGTAGAGGGCGGCGGATATATTGACGTATTCAGCAGTTATGCTCCAGAAGAATTAGTCCCAGGTAGTGAATTTGATACTTTGGATTTCCGTGTGTATACCCGCCCAGGATCAGATTGGTCATTCAACGGGCACGGATTCCGCACAAGCACAGTGAAATACATATTGGATATCACAAACCCTGTGTTAAGTTTTATTAATCAGTTGCCTTATCCCATTGAAGTACAAGTGGCCAATCAAACTAACACTGTGGATCTATATCCAGGTATAGATTATGAAATAGATTGGGTAAATCAAACGGTCACTATGATCACCGGCAACAATAACGATATCATTACGTTGACTGTGTATGGGCTAGGTGGCGGCAATCAACTGTATCGTAATACCTACATTGGCAATGAAATAGTTGGTAACGAAATAATAGTTCCGGTAGCATACAATGAAATATTTGAATTTGCGATTTTTGTCAACGGACAATTGATCTCAAATTATACATTTGAGCAATATCAGGCTGCAAAGACAAAGATTATTTTTTCAAGTAGCTATACCAATGTAGATTATATCAGTATCACAGCCATCGGACCCACAGTCGATCGTGATGGTAGCACTATAACCAACTATAGTTGGAGCACTCCGCAGACGCAGTATTTTGTCAGTGATGGCTCTACTTTGGCATTTGATCTCAGCAATAATCTTGAATATACTAATCAAGTCAATTTGATCGTGACCGTAAGCGGAGTCAGGGCCAGGACAGCAGCCGGTGCAGAATATTACGGCGATAACACCACGATTATTTTTGATTGTCCTTCACGTTTAGGATTCAGTCAAGCCTTGATAGCCGACAACGAAGTATTTGTTTATGTCAATGATATTCAATTAATACAGGGTGTGGACTATGTGGTTGATCCATATATAGGAAATACTCGCACTGTGACTTTGACATCTACTCCCGATGTTGGTGAACGGATCTTGATTTCTGTTACTACAAAAACACAATGTTATATCAATAGTGGTCAATTGGTATTTGATCCCACACAAGGACTTGTTCCCAATCTTGGCGAAAGTATCAGCGTTACGACCTGGAACGATACCCGTCAACAAAACATACTCACGCAGGTATTTGTAGGTCCAGTGCCCCAGAATACAGTAGTATCCGAAGGGTATGACAGCACAAGTTTTGATTTTGGTGACGTCACAGATGCCCCGGGATCATTTGATTATAGCACAGGCACAGTGATATCAGCAAACGATATACAACTTGGTCGAGTTGTTACAGATCCCAGCAGACTATATGTAACATTTAACGGCCGGGGTTTATTCTACGGTGACGGATTTACTATCAGTGGAGAAGAAATGATATTGACCGCCGGTGTGATGTCTCCCACTGATACCTTGATGATTACCCAATTCACCGAAAGTACTGTGCCGGAAGCAATGGCATTCCGTATATTCCAAGACATGCGCGGTGTGCAGGCCACTTATCGTATCACTGATGCAACAACGACTGAATTAGTTGATTCGTTAGAAATCAACGATGATGTAATTTTTGTTGCCAATGCTTCTGCGTTAAGTGAACCAAATCTAGTAGATAATATCTGGGGTATTTTGACCATCAATGGTGAACGTATCATGTATAGGAATAGAGACACTGTGCTTAACACCATCAGTGGACTTCGTCGGGGCACAGCTGGAACTGGCGTAGATACACATGCGATTGGGTCGGCGGTGTATGATATGGGTCGCGGAAATCTGCTGCCAATCGAATATCAGAACTATGTGGTCAGCAATACGATACTCGCAGATGGCTCAACTACTACATTCGTAGCAGAAGATATTAACCTCAGTGGGCAGGATAGCACTCTAATAGATGAATCCGTGGAAGTTTACGTGGGAGGCATACGTCAATTTGGTGGATATTCTATCATAGCAGACGACCCAGCTACAGTATTGTTTAATATCGCGCCACCAAATGGAGTAGATGTGACTATATTACAGCGACGTGGTGTAACTTGGTATCAGAAGGGTGTAGATACTGCTAGCAATGGTATAGCTCTTCAAGACACAAACACAAAACCCGCAAGGTTCTTACGTGGGCTATAAAGCAAGGTAAATAATCCATGAATCAGAAAAAAGACACACCGACGACAGCAAATGCACAGCCCGTTGCGCAAGCACCGCGCCGCCCAAATGAAACCGGGAGTATTTCGGTTGAGGGCTTTGTTAGGATACACGACCCAAAGAGCAAAGAAGTATTTGTGGAGAAACGAGCATGATACAAACAGGACTAGCCAAGATCGAGGGCTTTGTCAAGATACATGACCCCAACACAGGCGAAATTCTTGTGGATAAAAAGAATGCTATCCATTACGAAAACATATCAATCGCCATGGCTGAGACCTTGAGCAACAGGGACGTGGGTTGGATTTACGAAATGGCGTTTGGTAATGGTGGTAGTAGTGTGGACCCCACAGGTGTGATCACATATCTGCCTCCAAATACCACTGGTCAAAATGCCGATCTTTACAACGAAACCTATGCTAAAGTAGTAGATGATAATAGTGCTGCAAACACAGACACTGCCAACAACAATATGACAGTGTTGCACACTCCGGGAAAAGTCTACACTGACATACTAGTTACTTGCTTATTAGATTACGGCGAACCCGCAGGACAGCAGGCCTTTGACAATTCGACTAATTTCAACGGCGAATATGTGTTTGATGAACTAGGACTCAAAACTTGGAACGGTAGTACCACAGATTTGCGTTTGATCACCCATGTGATTTTTCACCCAGTGCAAAAGAGTTTAAATCGACAAATACAGATAGATTACACTCTTAGGATCCAGACACTGACTAATTTGAGCAGCACATAATCTGGATGCTTAACGGCATCATAAATAAGAATAGGACGGAGTAAAACAATATGGCATATACAATTAATCTAACAAATGGCACAATATTTGCCACCGTGGCAGATGGTACCATTAATACTAGCAGCTCGATGACGCTGGTAGGAAAAAACTACGCTGGCTACGGCGAGTTCCTAGATGAGAACTTTATACATCTGTTGGAAAATTCTGCGGATTCTAGCGCACCGGGTGCTCCGCTCACAGGACAACTTTGGTGGGACGCAGGAAACAATCTTTTAAAAGTTTACAATGGTAGTACATTCAAAACTATCAGTGCTGCCACTGCCAGCGGCAGCGCGCCGTCAAGCAACGTCACTGGAGATTTGTGGTACGATACCACCAATGCTCAACTCAAAGTTTGGACTGGATCAACCTGGTTGTTGATTGGTCCTGCATTTACAGCAGGAACTGGTACTACAGGTGCTATCGTGGCCACTATCACTGATAACACCAGCGTAAGTCATGTGGTTGTAGAATTGTATGTAGAAGATTCAATCGTGGCTATTGTCAGCAAAGATGCTGCATTTACTCCTCAAGTCAGTATCAGTGGATTCACCACAGTACGTCCTGGTATCACATTGGCCACATCAGTGGGCGGAAATATTCCCTTGTTCCAGGGCACTTCCACAGACTCACAACTACTTGATGGTATTGATTCCACAGGATTCTTGCTACGCAATACCAATCAAACCACCACTGGTACATTTGGTATTTTAAATGATTCCGGTTTGTCAGTTGGCGTGGATTCAGACTTCCGCGCTACTGTTTCAGGCAGCACAGTCTCATTAGCCAATCAGACCAGCAATGGTAATATCACTTTCTCGGTCAATATTGCCGGAACACCTACAACAGCAATGACCATCAATGGTGCCAATGGTACCATTTCAGGTACCCAAATCAATGCCAACTACGCTGACGTAGCAGAAAGATTCGCAGCCGACACCGAATTGTTACCAGGAACAGTGGTAGCATTAGGAGGCTCAGAAGAAATTACTAAAGTTATGGATGATCTTAGCGAAGATGTGTTTGGTGTGATAAGTACAAGAGCAGCTTATCTAATGAATAGCCAGGCAGGAAACGATCAAACTCACCCAGCAGTAGCAATGACAGGCCGTGTACCGGTCATGGTCATAGGTGCAGTTCGCAAAGGAGATCGTTTAGTATCAGCCGGCAATGGCTTTGCTCGTTCAGCACAACCAGGCGAAGCCACAGCTTTTAACGTGATTGGACGTAGCCTTGTAAACAAACTCGACGCAGACAACGGCACAGTAGAAGCTATTGTTACTATAAAATAATTAGGAAACAGGCATGACATATACAGTTGGTGGTTTAATACAAGCAGCAGACTTCAATGGATTTGTTAGCACCAATAGTGCCAACATTAACGGCCAATGGGGTACTGGCAGTGGTGGATCAGGGTGGGGGCAAACTCCCTTAAGTACAGTATCCGCTGGCGGAATTGTTACCGCTACAAACTGGGCCGGCTTAGTCAGTACTTTGGCTACTATGGGAAATCAAACAAGTTCTACACTTACGTCAAGAACTGGACCTGTTGCCGGAAATGTGATATCTGTATTGGCCAATGTCAACACAGACATCACCACGTGTCAGACCAACAATAATACTACTGCCGCAGTGGGCACAGAATATGGCACCTTTACAGGCACCACCAGCAAGACCACTGCCACGGGATCAGGACAGGCTGCCTGGACTATCACATTCACACACACAATAACCTTTGATAGTGCCAATGCTAC
>Ga0181344_1000460_pt1 | contig 16290 bp, 26 predicted proteins | sample Su13VDMLBDD_FD_130098 | JGI IMG/M metagenome (GOLD analysis project Ga0181344, IMG submission 130098) | Freshwater viral communities from Lake Michigan, USA - Su13.VD.MLB.D.D | ecosystem: Environmental > Aquatic > Freshwater > Lake | place: USA: Michigan | collected 2013-07-15
AAAAGGGAAAGAGACCCCCCTGATTGTGGAAAGCCTATTTCCCCGCAGAAAATGACCGAGACGGTTCACATAGGCCCGATGACTCGCGGAGTTAGTACACAATGAGCACGGCAGAGATACAAAGCGAACCGCCCCTATTGGGGGCGCTTTATCCACGCTTACACTCACCCTGGTTAAACACAAAAACCCGCGGCGGTGAGATCGCTGAGATGGCTGAAATGATCGGGCAGCCATTATTACCCTGGCAGCGGCTAATCCTTGATGACATGTGTGCCATCGACGATAGGGGCATGTTCATAAAAAAGAGCTCGTTATTTCTGTGTGCACGCCAATCGGGCAAAAGCCACATGATGCGCATGCGGATGCTTGCCGGGCTTTTTCTCTTTGGTGAGCAAAACATCCTAATCATGTCATCGCAGCGAAAGATGGCTATTCGATCGCTGGAGATTATGGCCGACATTATTGAGCGCAACGAGTTCATGGTTAGCCAGGTAAAGGGCGGCAAGATCGATACAGCTTGGCGGCGTACCAATGGAAATGAGCGCATTATTATGGAGTCAGGTGCGCAGATTGAGGTTGTAGCTGCGAATAGCGACTCCAGTCGCGGGCTCAGCGCCGATGTTTTATGGATCGATGAATTGCGTGAGGTCAATGAGGCCGCGATGGATGCAAGTAAGAGCACAACGCTCACACGGCCAAATTCGCAGCGTTTTTATACATCCAACGCTGGCACAGCTGAGTCCGAGGTGCTTTCGCACATGCGTGAGCGATCGATGGCTAATCCACCTAAGTCGCTAGGGTTTTACGAATACAGCGCACCTGAGCACTGCGATATTTGGGATCGTAAAGCCTGGGCGATGGCCAATCCAAGTCTCGGCATTTTGATATCCGAGGAAGCTGTAGAGGAGACGATCGCAACGAGCACGATCATCGCGGCACGCACTGAGACTTTGTGCCAATGGGTCAGCACCGGGCTTACATCGCCGTGGACTCCTGGCAGCTGGGAAGATATTGCAGACAGTGAGCTAGTGATGGCTCCAGGAATGCACACCATGTTTGCCTTCGATGTTGATCCCCATACTCGGCGCTCAGCTTCACTTGTCGCGGGTTCGATCTTGCCAGATGGCCGTATTGGCTTGGCGCTTATTAAGACTTGGGAAAGTCAGATAGCCGTGGATGAGCTTAAAATCGCTGGAGACATAAAGGCTTTTGCGGATCAATGGCATCCCAAAAAAATCCTGCACGATAAATACACCACACAGGCCATAAGCGACCGTTTACGGATGTCAGGTCAAGTTGTAGAGGATTGCAGCGGTTCGCAGTTCTATGCCGCTTGCAGCATCTTTAAAGAGGCCATAGACAATAAACGCGTGGTGCACGGCGGGCAAGAGTATTTGGATACCGCCATGAACAATGTGGCAGCTAAAAGTAACGATCAGGCTTGGCGCATGGTGCGAAAAAAATCAATGGGATCAATTACCGCGCCGATTGGCATGGCCATGCTGACAATGCACCTTACAAAGCCAGTTACCGAGGCCAAAGTTTACATTTAGACACGCCGAAAACATCCCTGTTTGGTGCTTGACAATTTGAGAAAATCGGCACATGGGATTACTGGAAACCTTTGGGCTGCGCAACAAATCTAAGGATATTGAGGCGCAATACGCACCTGCCATTATGAATAGTGGCTATGGTGCCGGGGTTTATTCATTTGGCGGCATTTATAACACTGGCACTGGCATGCCGTTTATGGATCGCAATATTGCGCTCCAAGTACCAACAGTTAGCCGCTGCAGAAACCTAATCGCGGGCGTAATTTCCAGCATCGATCTAGAGCTTTATAACAAAGCTACTGGTGCAGAATTAGAAAGCCCAGTTTGGTTAGAGCAGCCAGATATTCGCCAACCGCGCAGCGTTACTATTGCGTACACAGTCGATGCACTTTTATTTTACGGAGTTGCTTATTGGCGCGTAACATCTTTGTATGCAGACGATGGCCGCCCTTCAGGTTTTGAATTTGTGCCAAACACACGGGTTACAGTTACAACAAATCAATTAGGCACTGAGGTCGCGTATTACTCAGTTAATGGCGTGCAAGTGCCAATGTCCGGCATCGGATCACTTGTAACATTTCAATCGCTTTTGCCTGGTGTACTTGAAACTGGTGGCCGTACTATTCAAGCTGCTTTAGATATTCAAAAGGCAGCTGCTATCGCTGCAGCCACGCCGATGGCGACCACGGTATTGAAAAATAACGGAGCAGATTTGCCTGAAGCACAAGTGCAAGGCATTTTGGCAGCTTGGAAATCAGCGCGACAAAACCGCAGCACTGCTTATTTAACATCCACTTTGGAAGCGCAAAATATTGGCTTCTCACCTAAAGACATGACCTACAACGAAAGCAGCCAGTATTTATCTACTGAATTAAGCAGACTTATGAATGTACCGGCCTTCATGGTCAGTAGCGACATGAACAACAGCATGACATACCAAAATGTTTTGGATAGTCGTAAAGAGTTTGTCGCTTACTCACTGCAGCCATTTATTTCAGCAATTGAAAATCGTTTATCAATGGATGACATAACACGCCGCGGTAATATTGTGCGATTTGCAATCGATGAGTCTTTCTTACGCGCAGACACAATGGCGCGACTTGAAGCAATCGAAAAACTTTTGGCACTTGGTTTGATCGATGTAGAGCAGGCACAATCAATGGAACAACTATCACCGATGGGAGAAACCGTTAATGAAATTAACATTTAGCGGATCAATCGAAGCTGTAGATGGATCAGAGCGCCGGATTATTTCTGGCAAGATCGCACCATACGGCGAAGTGGGCTATACAAGCGCAGGCAAGGTTGTGTTTGCTCCAGGCAGTATCACAGCTGCAAACCCAGCCAAAATAAAACTTTTAATGTCTCACGATAATACGAAGCCCATCGGGCGCATGCAATCCATGACATCCGACGAAACGGGTGTTTACGCTAGCTTTAAAATCTCGGCTAGTTCAAAGGGCAACGATGCAATTTTGCTCGCCCAGGAGCAACTAATGGATGGCCTATCCGTCGGTGTTGAAGTTACAGCATCGAAGCCTGAAAAAGATTATCTCCTGGTCACTGCGGCTGTACTCCGGGAAACCAGTTTGGTTGAAACCCCGGCCTTCCAGTCGGCCGCAGTGCAAAAAATTGCCGCGCAGGCGGATGAAGTTGAAGCAGAAAAATCTGTATCAACCAAAACCAGCACGACAACAAGCACCACAGTAAGTACAACAATCGAAACCGAAACCGAAAGCGAGGATGTCATGACGACAGCCCCAGAACCACAAGATGCTCCAAATGAGGAAGCGGCTGCACCGTCAGTAGAAGCAGCTCGCCCAATCATCCGCCCATCTGTGCTTGATAGCCAGCGTGTTCGCACACCGATCACATCTATGGCTTCATACACAGAACACAAGATCAAAGCCGCACTAGGTAACGATGACTCAAAGTTATATGTAACCGCCGCGGATGACAGCTTTACAACGAACCCTGCGTTCAATCCCACCCAGTATCTAACCGATTTTGTATCAAACACAAACTTTGATACACCAACAATTAACGCGCTATCTCAGGGAGTCTTGCCATCAAGCGGTATGACAATCTCAGTGCCGTCACTTGTCACCTCTGCGGGCGGTCAGTCAGGTGTTGCACCAGTTGTAACAGTTGAAGCCGAAGCAGGCGCAGTTGCAAACACCGGAATGGTCACACAGTACCTTTCAGGCACCGTTAAGAAATATAGCGGTATGAATACACTGAGTGTTGAATTGCTTGAGCGGTCAGATCCAAATTTCTATGCCGAGCTCACACAGCAGTTGCAGCGCGCCTATTCTCTTGCAACCGATGCTGCAGTAATTGCAGACATCGTGGCAGGCGGCGTACAAGGTACAGCGGTAGCAGCTACATCTGCGGGCATCATTTCTTATGTCTCAACAGAGTCAGCAAATGTTTACAAGAACACAAGCTACTTTGCTCGTAACTACATAGCTGGGCCGAGCCAGTGGAGTTTATTGATGGGCGCGACCGATAGCACCGGGCGACCAATTTATAACGCTGCTCAGCCAATGAACGCAGGCGGTCTATCAACACCTACATCGATCCGCGGAAATGTGCTCGGTCTTGATCTCTATGTAGATCACCAGATGGTTGCTACAACTATCGATGACTCAGCCTTTATCGTGGCTCCTGAAGCGATGACCGTTTACCGCTCACCACAGGCTTACATGTCTGTAAATGTGGTATCTAACCTTCAGATCCAGGTGGCCATTTATGGCTTTATGGCAACGATTGTCAAGATGCCAAACGGACTTGTTCGCTACAACTTGACATGATCTAAACCCCTATAGATGTCGGTGGGGTCTAAGCCCTTGACCCCACCGACCCAATAACAAACGAAGGAGTAAAAAATGGCCGCCACCTATGTCACCGAGCAAGAGCTACGGGATAATTTGGGCATCCAAGATTTATACTCCGATGCGGTAGTTGAGGAAGTCTGCCAGGCTGCTCAAGACCAAATAAATTCATTTCTTTGGTTTGACAGCGCGCCTGTCGTGGGAACGGCTTTAGTAAACAATGTCGCGACAGTCATGCTAGCCAACCCCGGCATTTTTACAGTTGGGGAAACAGTAACTTTTGCCGGGGCTGGTTCGACTTTTAACGGGGCTTACACAATCACTGCCACCGTGCCTTTTAGCACTGGCACTGCAAATATTTTGCCAGCATTTAACATGCAACTTAATTATTATCAAAACCCACAGGGTTACAGCTTTGTGCAATTTGCTAAGACTGCAGCCGATCAAAATTTCCGTCGTGTTTTGCCTTATGGCACAGCTACAGGTGTGGACACAAAGACAGCGGTTTATTCATCAATCGCTAGCGTGCGAGAAGCAGCCATGATTTTGGCCGTGGATATTTGGCAGTCACGCCAAATTGCAGGCACCCAGGGCGTGAGTGCCGATATGGGATTTTCACCTTTCCGTATGGGTAACAGCATGATCGGCAAAATCCGTGGCCTCTTGGCTCCGTACATGTCGCCTAATTCGATGGTTGGCTAACCATGTCAGTAGCCCTAACCGCCCTTAGATCAACAATCGCAGCAGCTTTAGAAAACTCTGGAGTCTGGCAAACCTTCAGTTACCCGCCTGCGACTATTCTGGCTAATTCTGTAATTGTGGCTGCGGCCGATCCTTATGTTGTACCTGCAAACGGTCACTTTAATCAGGCAGCTATTCGACCACAGGCTAACTTTAAAATTATTATTACAATCCCTGCGCTTGATAACCAGGGTTCATTTCAAGGCATCGAGGAAACCATGATCGCGGTTTTCAATAAATTGGCCAACTCAGCGATCTCATTTAGCGTTACCTCTATCTCGGCCCCATCGATTATGAGCCTAGCTAGTGGTGATTTATTAACATCCGAGTTACAAATAACCGTACTAACCACATGGAGCTAACTATGGCAGATCAACAAATAACCCCGGCAGATATTGAGGTTTTAAAAAAACTTGGTCTGCCAATCCCAGCCGAAACAAAAACAAAGAAAGATGAGGAGTAATCCGTGGCAATTTATTTAGATAACAATGTTGGCCTGAAAATTGCCACCGTTGATTTAAGCGAATATGTAACCAGCATCACGCTTACACAAACTTTTGACGAAGTCGAGACCACAACAATGGGGGCGGGCTCACATGTTTTTTCAAAGGGTTTGGAGTCCAGCACACTACAGGTGGATTTCTTGAACGACTGGGCCGCATCAAAGGTGCAGGCAACCTTGCAAGCTGCTTACGGTACATCCGTTACAGCTGTGGTTATTCCAGTTAAAGGCACTGCAGTTGGTGCGACTAATCCGCTTTACACAGTATCTATTTTGGTCAATAACTTGACTCCAGTAGGCACCGGTGGCCCAGAGGATTATGCTCGCTCCAGCATGACATTTACCTGCACATCAACAGTTGCATACGCAACAACAGGTACTTTCTAAGGAGCAATAAATGGCACGACTAAAGATCGTAAGGGCTACTGGAGAAACAATCGTGAACATTACTCCAGTGGTTGAAGTCGCGTTTGAAAAATATGCAGGTCAAGGCCTGTATAAGCAGTTGCGCGAATTTGAGCAAAACAGTGATCTCTACTGGCTTGCTCATAACGCGTTAATGCGCACCGAAGTAATTCCGCCATTTGGAGACGATTTTCTTAATTCGCTTATCTCGGTTGAGGTAATCGGAGACGAAAACCCAAAAGGATAGATCGGGGCAGTTTTACATACTTAGTGGCATCTCTTGCCATCGAGTTAAAAATTAGCCCCGATCAAGTCCTTGCTATGGATGAGAATATGTTTAAAGCTGTAATCCAAGTGTTAGGCGATCGAGCAAGGGAGCGTGAAAATGCCCGTAAACATAACAGGCGTCGCAGGCACCCTTAAAGCCATGCGCGAATTCGATCCTAACCTTTATAAGCAGATGAATAAGCAAATTAAAGGGGCGATGATCCCTATCCGTGACAAAGCCAGGGGTTTTGCTCCAGCCAACGACAAAATGCTTAGCAACTGGACTAAAGCAGGCAGCTCAGAGGACACGATTAAATATCGTGCTTTTCCCAAATACGACCAGGGTGAAACACAGAAAAACATCGTTTATAAAGCGGGTGCCAATAAGCGTAACCGCAACGGTTTTTCCGTAGTTCATTTTGTGGCTAACAATTCTGCAGGCGGTGCGATCTACGAAACCGCTGGCCGTGTATCAGGATTGGATGGCCGTAGAACCGAGCACATAGTTGCTAGTCGCCATCGCTTTAACAAAAAGTACAAGACAGTTGGCGGCACACGCCGAGATAACAACAGCCTAAATCCAAATGCCGGGGCGCAGCTCATGGCACCAATGGGGCCGCTGGTTGGCGATCGTGGTGGCGTAGATCCGCGCTTTGGTAATAACAATTACCGCGGCCGTTTGATCTTTAGAGCTTGGCATGAGGATCAAGGTCGAGCATCGCATGCAGTAAACCTGGCCATCGATATAGCGGTAAAAACTTTTAACGCAACCAATACACAAGCCAAATACACACTGGGGGCATAAGTGGCAAACCTAATTGTCTCGGCAGTAGCCAAGTGGAACGGATCAGCCCTTAAAAAAGGTCAGAAAGATTTAACAGCCTTTCAGCGATCAACCAACCTTTTAGCCAAATCATTTGCAGCTGCTTTTGCTGTCAGAAAAATTACCCAGTTTGGCAAGGCTGCAGCACAAGCATTTGCGGCGGATGAAAAAGCAGCCAAGTCGCTAGCTGTAGCCCTGCAAAATACAGGCAACGGTTTTGCCACTATTGCCACTGAAGGCTTTATATCCAGGCTTCAGGATACTTACAAGGTTTTGGATGATGAGCTTAGACCAGCCTTTCAAACCCTTTTAAACGCCACTGGAAGCCTTACAACGGCACAGAAAGGCTTGGAGTTAGCCTTAGACATATCGGCTGGCACAGGCAAGGATTTAGGATCTGTCACAGCTGCGCTGGCTAAAGGTTACAATGGCCAGACCACAGCCTTGAGCCGACTTGGCGCAGGTTTGGATAAAGCCATACTCAAAACTGGCGACATGGAGCAGATCACTGCCGCACTGACATCTAAATTTTCAGGCCAAGCATTAGCAGCCACCAAAACCTATCAGGGCCAGATGGATGCGCTGGCAGTCTCATCAGCCAATGTTAAAGAGATCATCGGCAAGGGCATTTTAGACAGCATCGCTTTATTGGGTGACTCAGATGGCATCACTAAGGCCACAGCCGAAATGGAAAAGTTTGCGCAAAGCTCATCGGATGCGCTGCTTGGCGTTGCTACTTTATTGGATAAGTTTAAGTCCACTAAAACAGGTGGCTTCTTAACCGATGCTTTTAGCTCATTTATGAACAGTGGATATTTGGCTAGTTTGGGTAAAGAGCAGCGTTTAAAAAACCAGCCTTATTCAGCTACATCGATGTATTTCACACCTGAGCAAGCTGAGCGTGCCAAATTGGTGGCCACCATTAAAAAGCAAAATATGGTGGAAAAAGAAAAAGCCAAACTCACAGCTGCAGAATTAGCTGCTAAAAAGAAGCAGGCAGAGCTAGAGGAGTTAAAAAAGAAATTCGATGTGGATCGGATCAATTTAGAGACAGCCCTAGCCAACTCAAAGGATGAAGCCGAAAAAGCCCGGATCCGTAGCTTGCTTACAATCATGGATGATGATGCCAACAGTGCTGCTAAGCGCATGGCAGAGCTTGATAAATCCAACGCAGATAAAATGCGCCAAGAGTATTTGGCTGCTATCTCACTAAATAACCTTGCTGAAGCTGCACGCCTAGCCGCCGCTGGGGTTGCTGGCCTAACACTAGGCGGAGCGCCGATCTTAGGATTTCAACAGCGTGCCATTTCACCTGAAGGTATTGCAGACCCAGTGCTTGCTGAGGCTGTCTTTATCGAGGCTGAGCGCGCTCGTCGCGATGCCGAGGCTTCACTGGCTGCAAGCAACGAGCGAGCCAGTTACGCCGATAGCGTTACAAATATAACTATCAATACCCCAGTCGGTACCGAGGATTATCTAACCGAGGCCATGCAGCGTGCGTTGCAAAAACTTAATCGCTATGGCGACAGCACTACATTTGCCGGGGCGCTGTAATGGCAGTACCTACCCTTAACGCTTTTATTAACTTTGGCACCGGGCCGAGTTTTGCCCAGGCCATGATTTTAGACCAGGGCATTTTGGGTACAAATGTGCTTGCTGATAATGCAGCTTTAATTGTCGATGTGTCAGATAAAATCGATGGTTTGACCACGCGCCGCGGTCGTAACGCTGAGGCTGACCAATTCCAAACAGGTACATGCTCACTGAGGATTGTTGATCAAAACGGCGACTTTAACAGCATGAACCCATCGGGGCCTTACTATGGCCTTCTTGATCCGATGCGTAAATTGCAAATAACTGCCACACACAATGGCGTTACTTATCCAATTTTCAGCGGGTTTATTACTGGTTACCAAACAATAACCCCACAAGAGTCAAACGATAATGTCTCTTATTGTGTAATTTCCGCAGTTGATGCTTTTAGGCTTGCACAAAATGCTCAGATTTCTACGGTGAGTGGTACAAGTGCGGGGCAGTTATCGGGCGCTCGTATTAACGCGATCCTTGACCAAATATCCTGGCCTTCATCCATGCGCGACATCGATGCTGGACAGACCACAATGCAGGCCGATCCAGGCACAGCTCGTACCGCTTTGGCCGCCTGCCAGACCGTAGCCACAAGCGAGTACGGCAGTTTTTATGTCGATGCCAGTGGATCGTTTGTCTTTCAAGATCGGGCGTTAACCTCATCGAGCGTTGCGGGTACTCCGACAGTCTTTACCGATGACGGCTCGGCTGGCCTTCTTTACTTTGATGCTCAATGGGTACTAAACGATGTGCTGGTTTACAACCAGGCAAATATCACAAGGTCGGGCGGTACGACCCAGCAAGCTAGTGATGCCGCATCGATTGCCCAATACTTTTTGCACAGCTACACCCAGACTGATTTGCTTATGGAGACCGATGCTGTGGCTCTAGATTATGCGCAGGCTTATGTCGCTAGCCGTGCCAGCACATCGGTCAGGTGCGACTCCATAGTGCTGGATCTTTACACACCAGATTACGATGCCGGGATTGCAGCTGCGCTTGGCCTTGATTACTTTGATCCAATCACGGTAATTACTACACAGCCAGGTTCCACAACGCTTCAAAAAACTTTGCAAATATTTGGTGTGTCCATGCAGATCAATCCGAATAAGTGGCGTGTGCAATTTAGTACACTTGAGCCCATAATTGACAGTTTTATTTTGGACAGCACCCAGTATGGCGTTTTAGGCACTAACACTTTGAGTTACTAAGGAGATAGAAATGGCGATATCAGGCTTTCCGACCGTCACCGGGCAGGTTTTGACCGCATCGACGATGAACGGGCTAACCCAGTTTGATGTAGTTACCCAGACAGCCGACTACACAGCTACAACCAATGACAACTATCAAGAGATTTTTTTAATGAACAAGGCCACAGCCATAGCCTTCAAGTTGCCAACCAATGCCACGACCGCTTTCCCGATCGGCACGGTTCTTACGGTGCTTTCCATAGGCGTGGGCGTTACCACAATCTCCGCGGTTACACCTGGCACTACTACCGTGCTAAGCGCAGGTGCGGTTGCAGCTTCTCCAACGCTAAGCCAGTACAAGTCAGCGGCCTGCATAAAAACTGGAACTGATACCTGGTATGTGGTGGGGGCCGTGTCTTAATGTTAAACAATATCGCCGCTTTATTTAGTAGCGGTGCAGCTTTAGGCGATTACGACTCTATTTCCACCGTCACGGTTACGGCTGGTGCTGGTCAGGCTTCCGTTGAATTCGTTTCGATAGTGGGAACCTATAAGCATTTACAGATCCGGTACATGGCTAGATGCGCGGGTGCTTATGGCGCAGCCGATCCGTCAGCCATGCGAGGTGAATTTAATTCTGATACAACGACTACGAACTACTATTCTCACTACATTAGAGGCAACGGCGCCAGTGCTACCGCTGGAGCAAACAACGGCCCAAATTATTTTGGTTGGGTACCAAACAACAGTATAACCAGCGGTATTTTCGGAGTCGGAGTTATAGATATCTTGGATTATTCCGACACTAATAAAAACAAAACTAGCCGCACCCTGACTGGCTTTGATACAAATGGCGGCGGTAGCGCTTACTTGACTTCTCACCTATGGAAAAACACTGCAGCCATTACCAGTATTAAACTAACTGCTTACGATGGAAATCTAGTGCAGAACTCTACTTTTGCTTTGTATGGGATTAAATAATTATGGCAAAAACCTATGAACCGATAGCAACTACAACACTTGCCAGCACAGCAACAAGCGTAACTTTCTCATCACTTGGCGCGTACACAGATATTGTGGCAATAATTAACTCAAAGGTGACTTCTGGCGCTTGGGATTTAGGCTTTAGAGTTAATGGAGACTCTGGCACAAACTATTCTAGAACTTATATCGGCGGAAATGGTTCAGTTGCAGACTCAGGGCGTGGAACAAATGTGACCTATGGTCGCGCTTCATATCGGTCTTATATGGGAACAACAGACAACAGCGTTTTTATATTAAATTTTCAAAACTATTCAAATAGCACGACTTATAAAACAATTCTTACCCGCGGCGGAGCAGCTGCAACTGGTACAGATGCAAATGTTAATTTATGGCGTAATACCGCTGCAATTACTTCTATTGAATTTGCACCTGAATTTTCTGGCACTTTTGCCATCGGCTCAACCTTTACACTATATGGGGTGAAATCAGCATAATGGCAACTTATATCCAGATAGGAAGCACCGTAACCGTTGGAGCTGGTGGGGCGGCTAATATTGAATGGACTTCTATCCCTGCCACCTATACAGACTTGCTCTTAAAGTTGTCTTTGAGAAGCGATGCTACTGGTGGTTATGTCGCTGTCGGTTATGCCTTTAATGGAGCGACTACAAATTACGGAAACACTAAAACTTTAGACGGAAATGGCACGGCGGCTGAGTCTTATAACGATACAACTATTACCATCGGCGGCACTGTCTATGGGCGTTTATCAAGTTGGGGAATTAACACAGCCAGCCAAACTGCTTCTACATTTACTTCAATTGATTGGTATATTCCAAATTACACAGCCGCGAACAATAAAGGTCATAATAGTGATTGGGCGCAGGAAAGTAATGCAACGGCTGTTTATATACAAATGGCAACGGGAATATGGTCCAACACCGCAGCAATTTCATCTATTAAATTAATACCATCGGCGGGAAATCTCGTTCAGTATTCAACCGCTTCACTTTATGGCATATCCAAATCCTAAGGAGAAAAAAATGGCAAATACAAAGATCATCGTAAACTGCGAAACGGGCGAAGTCACAGAAACCGAGTTATCGGCGGATGAGACTGCGCAACGAGAAGCAGATGCGATTGCTCACGCTAACCAAAAGGCAGCCGAGGATGCACTAGCTGCATCGAAAGCAATCCAAAAGGCGCAGTTGCTTGAAAAACTTGGCATCACAGCCGATGAAGCAGCCTTACTCCTGGGATGAGTCTCACAAGCTACAACGGCTGGCCAGCAAGTAAAGACCAGGCTGAGATCGATGTGAAGCCTTACCCGGTCAAAGGCACTAACCTAAAAATTAGATGCGCTGCGGGTGCAGGTGAATTACTAGCTGCTTTTGCTGCAGAATTTCATGAACTAATTGAGCCAATCGATGAAGGTGGCCTAGACGATTGGGGCTACTGCTTTCGCATGGTACGCGGCACAACCGACAAATTAAGTAATCACAGCTCAGGCACAGCCATCGATCTAAACGCCAGCAAACACGCTTTAGGCAAGGTGGGTACATTTCCAGCCGAGAAAGTGCCAATGATCCGAGCACTTGCTAAAAAATATGGCCTAACCTGGGGCGGCGATTACCGTAACCGTAAAGATGAAATGCACTTTGAAATCTCTATAACCAAAGAAAAAGCCATAGCCCTAGCCAAAAAATTGGAGTTAGTAAATGCCTAAATCAGCGGTGTTTTCAGTCGGTACAACGGCATCGATCGTGGTGCCTGCCCTAATTGGTGACCAATCCGCTTACCTACACAGTGCCAGCGGCACGCTTTACCTCGGCGGTGCGGACTTAACCACGGCCAATGGCTACCGCCTGGACAACGGCGACAAGCTATCAGTGCTAATTGGCGACCATGAGGCTTTGTACGCAATCACAAGCAGCGGCACTGCAACCCTTTATGTGCTAAGTCAGATCAACTAAGGGCGCTAAGGAGATACAAATGAAAGAGCAACTAAAAGCCATCGCGCTAAGTTATGGCCGAGCAGCTGCGGCAGCCGTTGCAGCCCTTTATATGGCTGGAGTTACCGATCCACGCACTTTGGCAAATGCCTTTGTCGCAGCTTTGATTGGCCCGGTACTAAAAGCCATCGATCCAAAGGCAAAAGAGTTTGGGGTAGGCCACAAGTAATGCACAGACTGATAGGGGCAGTGGCCTTATCGCTGCTCCTATCAGGGTGCGGCTATCAGGGATGGGTGCGATATGACTGCCAAGAGTACGAAAACTGGGATGAAATTAGATGCAAACCGCCTGCCTGCGAAGTGGTGGGTACATGCTCCAAAGACTTACTCCCAGAAAATGTATATGAAGCGCCTAACACCTGAGCAGCTACATGCCAGGCTAATCGTTTTTATTGGCTGCACGCTGGCCATCGTTTTTGCAGGCTGTGTCTTTGGCATGCTTTACGCATTAATCTTTGTAACCCAGCCAATTACCAACCAAGCGCCCAATGATCGAGCCTTTATCGATCTGCTTACAACCTTGTGCATATTCTTGACTGGGAGCCTGGGCGGAGTCTTGGCATCCAATGGCCTTAAATCCAAGCCAAAAGATCCACAAGAAAAAAATCCCGAACACTAGGGCGTGTCTTTTCTTGCTTTTAGTCATCCCTGAGCCTTACCCTTTTTGTAGTGGTTGGAAGGCCACACATTAACTAATTAAGGGGCTAAAAATGGATATAGAAACAATGTTCGCGTGGAGCATGATTTACACGCTAGGTATCTCGCTAGTGTTTTACACACTTGGATACACAACAGGCAAACGAGACGGCCACAAGCTAGGCCGATCAGTAGGCATCCGCATTGGCGAACGCCGTGCAGTTGAGCGCCAGGTGCAGCGATGATTAAGCAAGCACCTACAGGCACATATTGCAACGACTGTAAGGCTGAGTTTGGCAACTTTGACACAAAGACCCAAACCTGGTCATTTAGCGACAAATGCGTACCGATCGCAACCATCATCACCGTATCGGTTACTATCCGATCAAAGGGCGCTACACGCGCCTATTGCCGTTACCATAAGGTACAGGCTGAGACTTGGCCAGATGGTAAAGGTGGATTTATTACCTGGCCACTAGAGGAGCAGTTAAAAGCTGCACGCGAAGCAGAAGCGATGGTGTTAAATGTTTAATCTTGACGAGTACGAGGATGTGGCCACGCTTAACCGCTGGTACATCGAAAACTTTCCCATGGGCCGCACAAATTTAGAGGTGCTAAGTCATGATCCTATAAAGGGTCACATTTTGATTAAGGCCGAGGTTTGGCGAGATGCCAACGATCCACATCCAGCGGTAACAAATATCGCTTTTGGTGATCGAGACAGCTACAACGCCAACATGCGCCGCTGGTATGCCGAGGATACAGCCACCTCAGTTTTGGGCAGAGCTTATTTGCTGCTTAAAGGTGGCAAGACTGCAACCAAAGACAGCATGCGACAGGTAGCACAGGCCGCGCCTGCAGTGCTTGAAAGTGATCCGTGGGCAACGGTAAACATCACAGCTGAAGGCACAGCCGAGCCACTAGCTACAGGCATCAACTTGATCCAGGGGGCTTTAGGTGGTGAGATCGTTGAGCAGGTGGAAACTTGTGAACACGGCCGCATGCTTTGGAAAGAAGGCATAAGCTCAAAGACCGGGAACAAATACAAGGGATGGGTCTGCCCATCAAAGGCTAAACCTCAGTGCGCTCCTAGATGGGAGAAGTAAATGAGTGGGGATTTTGAAATAATTAATCTCAAAACAGGTAATCGTTTAACGATCCAAATGGATGGCACAGAGATCCGTGACCAGGTTGCACCGCCAATTATTGAGTGGTGCGACAAGGGCCAGCATTTTGCGTGCAAGATCGATGGCAAATATGTCGATGACAAACTTTGGATTTGTGATACCTGTAAATGAACCGCGTAGTGCTTGACTACTCACAAGAGATAGAGGCACATCAGGTAGGTTTTGCAAGGGTGCATGCCCTTAATGGCCGACCCGATCACCCAGGCAGATTTAACAAAGCTATTAGTCTGCATGAATTCATAGCCGAAAATGCTGAGGCCGTTGCAGCTGAGATGGCCGTGGCTCAATACTTTGGGCTCAGAAACTTTAAACCGACCATCAACACCTTCAAAAACGAGGCCGATGTTGGTAGCAGGCTTGAAGTCAAATGGACTAAGTACGACAACGGCAGCCTGATTATTAATAAGACTGACAGAGATGCCGATGTAGCTGTATTGGTCACAGGGCGCAGCCCGGTCTATCACTTGGCAGGCTGGATACCTATCAAAATGGCTAGACAGCCACAGTTTTACCATCGAGGTCAGGGCAATTTCTGGATTAGCCAGCGTGATCTCTTTCCAATTACTGATTTAAGGAGCTCATCGCATGGCACCAGCATTTGATTGCAGGATATGTAAAAAGGTACAGCCGCACAACATCGTCAAGGTAAGCGAGGATCTACCTGCGCACACGCATGTAATGGAGTGCCAGGGCTGTGGCGTGCTTGGCGTTATGAGATGGGTACAGGATATTCATGACCAGACCAATTAAATGCCGCATAAGCGACTGGGATGAAACCCTTAACTGCAACTTTAAAGGCGAGCACAGCTACTATCTAGACATGGGTGGTTACAAGATTAAGTACACACTATGCCAAAATCATTATGACATGGTGACCAACCTATGAAACGATATTTGACAGCCATGCTACGCTCCAGTCGCCTTAGCGAGCCGCAACCGCGGATAGCTCGCCTGCGACACTCTGCTATTTGGGCCGCGCTATTTGTATTTACAACGGTTGCAACAGGTGAAGCAAAAGCAGTTAATAATACTAATGTCGAGATGTTTAAGTTATATGCTCACATGAAAGTATTAGATGATAAACAGTATCGATGCTTAGTTATCTTGTGGCGTAATGAAAGCAAATGGTCGCCGGTAGCTCGTAACCCTAAGAGCACTGCCTTTGGTATTCCACAGCTATTAAAGATGACAGAGACAAACCCATTTAAACAGATAGATTTGGGTTTAAAATACATAGATCACAGATATAAAGGTGATACATGTAAAGCATTAAAGCATCAAGAGAAGCGAGGCCATTACTAATGGCAGTCAAGCGTGGAGATCCAAGAACCAGACAGAGTTACAAGAAAGCTAGGATCGCAGTCTTGTACCGTGATAATTTCACTTGTGCGTATTGTCATCGTGAGGCCAACCAGGTCGATCACATAAGACCAATGGCAAACGATCCATCCATAGCCAATGCTATTGATATGTCTAATATGGTTGCTTGCTGTGCTGAGTGCAATAGGCGTAAGTCGAGCAAGCCTTTGAGCGTTTTTTTAGCCACCACTGCTACCCCCCCTGATTGTT
>Ga0181344_1000461_pt1 | contig 16280 bp, 24 predicted proteins | sample Su13VDMLBDD_FD_130098 | JGI IMG/M metagenome (GOLD analysis project Ga0181344, IMG submission 130098) | Freshwater viral communities from Lake Michigan, USA - Su13.VD.MLB.D.D | ecosystem: Environmental > Aquatic > Freshwater > Lake | place: USA: Michigan | collected 2013-07-15
CCGATCCTGTTCCATCTGACGCTCGCGCATCTTTTCCTTATAGAACTCTTTAGGATCAACAACGACTTCCTCTTCAATTACCGGAGGACTAGGCTTGTTTCTAAAACGCTTAGAGGGGCCTTTCGACCCACGCGCCCGAGCAGCAAGTTCCGCTGCGTTTTCATCCGGAAGCATTCCACGGGGTACTAGATCGTCCGTGTCGCCGCCTTCAGCAAACTTTTTAATTTTCGGACCACCAAACCGCTTCATCTTCGGTTTAAACATGCCCGCAGTGAATTTCGGTATACGCTTCATAATTACATCATCCGACCCTTGGTCTTACCCTTGGTAGCGCAGCCATCAGCACGTTTGGAAGCAGAACCAACATGACCGCCCGAAGCCATCTTGACGATGTGACCACGGGTCTTGCCCTTGGACTCGATGCCGCCACCGCGAGCGTACTTCTTCACCGAGCCGCCCTTACGCATCATAGCCATGTTGCCACCGGCACCGCCCATACCACCTGACGGGGCGGCAGCACCCCCTGCCGGAGCAGGAGCAGGAGGACGCGGAGCAGCGCGAGCAGCACGCTGAGCAGCCGCACGAGCCTCGACCGAGTTGGCTTGACGGAACGCTGCTTCACGAGCGCGAGTAGCCGCCTGCTTTGCCTGTAGGGCCGCGTAACCGCCACCTGCGAACTTCCGCATCTTCTTGCCTTCCATCTCAGCCTCTTCGTGCTTGACCATGGACTTCGGAGCGCCCTTCTTTTTCATGAACGACACTTCCTTCTTCATCATCGCCTTGGACTCTTTCATAGTTCCTCCGGAACCAAATTTGCGGCCTTTATCGGCCTCGACGTAATCACGACCCACAGATTGAGGGATACCAAGACGCTTGGCCGCTTTGGGGTCGTGAGCAACCATCGCCATCAAATTGTGCTGGGATTTTGACTTACTCGGCATCCTTGTTACGCCTAATAAGTTCAGCAAACGGCTTGCCGGATACCATCTCAGCGATACGCATCAGCGTCCATATCGCGCCAATAAGACCGAAGATTGGAGTAAACAATTGAAGAAACGATCCTATTGTTGCAACTGCGGACAGAATATCCAATGTGCTTTTTAGAGTTTCGTGGTGCTCGCTCATGTCAGCAATTCCATGCTCGCAAAGATTTATTGATCCGGCTGTTGGGATCTTTAGCAGTCTTTTCGCTCGTCAGTTTCTTCTTCATGCCTTTCATCCGGGCGCAGAAGGAATCCCGCCGGGCACCGCCTTCAGGTTGCGGACGCTTGAGACCCGGCTTACCGGGATTGGCGCGGTTATAGGAAGCCCTGCCTTTGGCGTTTAAACCTCCAGCAGGGTTTTTTCCTTCCTTGCGCTGCCACGCAGGGGACTTAGCCATAAAACACCGTGGCAGTGACGTTAGCCACAAGCCCGACGTAAATCCCGTCAGGGGCTAAAATGCCCTCGCCCGGAACCACGATAGTGTAGGCAGTGAGGTTATACGAGTCGGCTTCCATCAGCACATTCGCGTACATCACCGCAGCAGGCGAACCCGTAATGGATCCACTCGCCGTGTCCGTCACCGTGAAGGTATTGGCGTCCGATACAGTAACCGAGTACATCCCGCTCGTAGCCGTACCGCCCGTACCCGCCGAGAAATTCAACCAAACCCGGTCACCCGTAGTAAGGCCGTGGGCAGTAATAGTTACCGTCACAACAGTCAGCGCCCGACCGTAGGTCCCAGACTGCGAAACATTGTTCGCAAAGACCGTATGCCGTGCCGCAGCCGCCGTGTTGGCCGAAATTACTGCACCCTTCAAGCGGGTACGATTCGGCACCGCTACACCAGAAACGGTTCGGTGTTCTGATTTAACGTCTGTTTGCATGGACATTTTAAGCCCTCCAGACGTTAATTAGACAGAAGCCGGGTTAGCAGCGCCGTTCGATTCGCGGACGATGTACGAAACCACCAGCGTGCCAGCACCAGCCGACGAAGCACCAACCGACAACGTGTAGGTAAGGATGGCATCCGTCGAACCGACGTTCGCCCAAAGCGCCGCAGCAGCCGTCGTGGCAGCAGCCGCAACCGAAGCCACACCCGCAGTCGTGATCGTCGAGGCGGTCGAAATGGCCGTAGCACCAATCGAGAGCGTGATGGTCGAAGCAGCCGTGAAGGTCGTGGTCGTGATGAAACTAATGCCCGTGATCAACGCGCCAGCCGGGATCACCACAGCGGTCGAAGCAGCAGAATCAGTGTACGCCACCGCCTTGGACTGACCGACAATCGTCGCGCCCATGTTACGGATAAGACCAGCAGTCGAGCCAGTCGTGTTCTTAACGGTGCCCAGAAGCCACGGGCCAAGATGCGAAGCAAATGCCATTTTAAATCTCCTTTATGCACAAGTCGCCGTACCATCTGTGCATCGTCCTCTAGGCAGGTTGGTACGACTAAAAGTCCTAGTCCTGAGCGATATATACGCTTGTCAAGATAGGGTGTCAACAAGTTGGTTTGACTTTTTTAGATTCTCTTCCTGCGTGATAACTCGCAGGTTCCACGGCACGTGCAACCCGCATACAAACTCAGATCGAAGCGGCACGATGTGGTCTACGACATATTGCTCGCCAGTCGTTTTCGTCATAGTCATGGCTATTTTGTAGAGTTCCCGCATTTCTTGCTTTTGCTTGCGGGTTAACCAAGGAGGGCTAGCCTGACGGTGTTTACGGCGACGATTTTTAGTGTCGGCTCTAACCCAAAGAACGTTTCGGTCTTTCCACGCTTTCTGAAATACCCGTTTTTCTTCTAACGGTCTGGCTGCAGCGCGAGCAATCACCGTTTCACGATTCCTTTCGTAATATCCTTGCTTGGCTTTTTGCCCTGCCTCCGACTGGTTGTACTGCTGAAAGTATTCGGCACGGGCGATGTTGCCCTTTTCCCATTCAACCTTCATACATTCCACACAAGCCCCCTTGGTCTTGCGCGGGGCAATGTGGCCGTGTTTGCACGGCTCCCCTGTAAAGTAGTACTTGGCACCTGTGGCCTTAGCCTCGGCGCGGGATTTAGGCAGCGTTGAAGTGTCCATACATCACCGTGTTAGTTACGACACGGGTAATGTACACAAAGGGGAACTCATAACGCAAGGGCAAAAAAGAAGGGGGCCGAAGCCCCCTCCCCAATCAACATAAAGTGTTGATTTTACTGGCTTTTTATCAGGTCGAACCTGACGAGCCAAACACGCCGAGCGGATCAGACCACCCAAACGAGTATCGCTCACGGGCCTTATATCGGACGTTGCCGGTATCGAAGTCTCCATCCATGGAGTTCGCAAGCGGGGTACGCACGAAGTGCTTCAGGCCATTCGGCACGTCCGTGATCAGGAACCACGCATTCGGGTCCGTCAGGAAGTGGTTGACCTTGTAGCCTTCCGGAATCGAACCCATCGCCTTCAGAGCGTTGATGTCGTTGTCGGTCGTGCCAACACGGAGTTCCGTGTCGAGAAGACGCTTGGCAACGAACATCAACGGCGGGGGCACGATGAGTTTGCGCGGCTTGGCGGCAATCAGCAGGTTACGCTCATCGGTCCAGCCAGCGATCTGAATCACCGCCGCTTCAAGCGAGGTTTCGTTCAGGTCCGACGGGGTCGAGAAGGTGTTGCTGTTTACGCCACCCGAAACAAGCGGATGCGAGGTGTTGCAGAGCGACACACCATCACCACCAGTCGGGCCACCAGAGAACGCTGCGTTCAGAACGGAAGCGCCCTTGACCTGCTTCGTGTACGACATGGCGCGAGCAAGAGCCTTCGTATAGCGCTTGCTGAGCGAGTCGTACAGGTTGTCCTCAACCGCCTCTTCCGTGATGGAGAAGCCGAGAGCAATGGTCTCGTGGTTGTAACGAGCCGTCCATGCTTCCTGCGCGTTGTCATACGCAATGGCGGAACCCTCGTTCTTGACGGGGGCAGCGGAGAACCCGCTCAGTTTCGTTTCTTCTTCAAAAGAACGCTCGGAGGTCTCGGTCTCGTAGATCTCCTTGTGCTCTTCACCATAGGTCTTGTACTCCATGCCGAACAGAGCGTTCAGGCCGGGGAGCAGTTCCTTCAAAAGTTGTGCGCGTGAAATAGCCATTTTCTAATGCTCCCTATTAGGTACCAGACGAGTTGTTATACGCATGGTAGCCAGCGTTGAACTTGACGATAAACTCGACAAAGTTCCCACTGCTGTTCGCAGTGTCAGGCACCACGTCAACAACACGCAACGGCAGCGAAGTCGTCACGTTGTTCACGAAGATACCCATACGGCTGTTGCCAGTCGTGCTTGAACCCGTGTTGAGGACGAGTTCCGCGTTGGCACCGAACGTGTTCGCACGGCTCTTGTAAGCCGGGAGAAGTCCGCCCGAAGTGCTGTCCGCCACGTTGCTCGTCACCGACACGACCTTGAACAGAGCGTTCGGGTCGTCAGCCACATAAGCCATGATGTCATCCGCCGCAACACTACCGGGGTAGTACTGCGAGAACAACTTCTGCTTCGTGGCCGGGTTCGTGTACGAGCAGCCAAGGAACACGCCAATCACGCCAGCAACCGGCGAAGTCTGCGCCTGAAGCGTGGTGATGATCACGTTACCACTACCGTTCAACTGGACAACGTCACCGTTGAAGATGGCCGTGCCGTAAGCGTTGCCAATCGGAATCTGCCGAGTAGCACCAGCGAACGGAAGACCACCAACCAGATTGACCGGTTCAAGCCCATAAGGGGCGTCAATAGTTGGATAAGCCATTTAATACTCCTAAAAGTGAATTATTTGCCTCGACCGAACGTCGTTGTGGAGCGCTTTTCACTGAAGAGCGGCATCCGTTCGTCGTTCGTTCGCATAAAACTGTTGTCCACTGACTCCATCTGAGAGTTAGCCATGCGGGAATAGTAGTCATTCCGCTGCTTGACCATCTCTTCCGGGGCCTTGCACAACAGCAATCCACCGACCTCAACATTGTCCTTAAATCGGCTGTTAGGGTCGGCATACAGCATCAACTCGGGATGATCAGCAGCCTTTACAGGTTCCCAACCTTCCCTAAACTTTGCAGCCGTGTTGATGGGATCTGCTTGTCCCATCATGCTCGTCCGGATCCACCTGAACTCCCAACCCGGCTGTGCCTTTGGTGAAGGCAGGGTCTGCGGCGGGGTCCAAGCCTGTTTACGTTGCGCGGACTCTCGACTTTCGAGTTCTCGTGCGAGTCTATTCTCAGCCATTTTAGTTAACCTCCAGTTTCATAAGTTCTCGTGCGTACTGTTCATTACTCAACCCCAATCGCTTGGCTAGAGCAACTTGAGACGGTGTCAGGCGGACCTGACGCGGCGCGGTTGACCGCGTTACCGGAGCCACTACGTTGGCTGGTTTTGTGCGAGTAGGTTTATCCTGCCTCGTTTGAGGGGCCTCTTCTTCGGCATTTTCAAATGCTTCCGGAAAACGCTTCCTCATAGTCGCATTGACTCGGTCGTAGTAATCGTCGCTTCGTGGATCGACTCCGGACCGGACTAATTTTTCATGCAGGCCAAGCGCGAGGGCAGTCATCTCCTCGTCTGTACCAAACCAAGGGTTCTTTTCTCGCCACGACTCGGCTTTTGGGTCCGAAACGGGCTGAACCTGTTGTGGTACTTGTACCTGTTGGGGCTGTTGTACACCCTCATTGTCATTTTGTAAAGAGGGCTTAAATTTCTGGACTTCCTTGACCCTTAATTTGGCATCAGTAAGCAACTCTTGTGCTTCGGTGATCTTTTCAGCATCGCCCGACTCATAAGCCTGCTTCAGTTTCTCCTTAGCCACGACCAAATCGGTATTAGCCGACTGGTTAGCCTGCTGGATAAACGCCTTTTCGCCTACGCCAAGACGCTGCTTCAGGCGGCGGTTTTCCTCCATCTGGGCTTGGGCAAACCGCAGGGCTTCTTCCTTCTCCCGTGCGACGGCTTCCTTGGCACGACGCTCGTCATGCCATACCTTCTTCATCTGACCGAGGCGCTTTTTAACCTTATCGGAGTACTCCTCAAGGTCGTCTTTCTCCAACTCCTCGACGACATTCTTGGGCATCGGTACCCGGCCCCGATCCTGTTCTGGGGTATCGTCCTCGATCTTGATCTCAATATCGTTATCGGAGGCAGACACAGCCACCGATTTGTCCTCCGGAACCTCGTCCGGAAACTTGAATTCTTCCTGTTGCATTGTCTACTCCTTATGCGCGTCTTGCGCCGAAAATTTGCTGCCTTTTAGCAAGATACTGCTTACGTTTCTCACTAAGCACGGCGTATCCCCCTTGGGTCTTCTACAACAGCCTCAACACAATCATCATTCAGCAGTCTAAATTCCCGACCGTGAATGACCACGCGAGTACCCGAATAGGGGCGAGTCAGGACAAAATCTCCCTCCTTGCACCACGGACCAGTCGGAAAACGTTCTTTATCTGCATAACAGAGATTACCCATCTTGACGACAAACAGAACTACAGTGGTCTGCTCCTCGACTCGCTTGGTGTCATCTGCCTTGATAATGCCGCCTTCAAACTCTTCCTCTACGTGCGGGACTGCACACAGCATCCGGTAGCCCTTCGGCTCGGGTAGGAGTTTGGCTTTATCTGCCTGCTCCTTAGTCTTCTCTACGTCAATACTACTCATCGTTTTGCTCCATACGAGTTGCAAGGTCTTTTATAAGATTCGATGCGAGGTCCAGACCCTGAAGTGCCCCGCAAAGCCTTTTGTACTCTGCTTCATCCAATTTGCCTTGGACGATAGAGTCGATAATCACACTGCGCTCTTCCTTGAGTTTTGAATCAAGATATTCCAGAGCGTTGGCATAACGCATTAACTACTCCTTGCCCAGTAACGGGCGGCTACGTTGAAACTCTGCAGCCTCACGGCTTTTTGCAATATCGACCCCCAAACGGGTGCCTTCGGCTTCCTTATCCGCCTTGTGCTTCTCGATATCGACGCCCAGTCGAGCGGCCTCAAGTTGCTGCTGACCGGAGATTTGGGCTTTGCGAAGTTCAAGTTCATCCGCCTTGGCAGCGGCGTCCATGAGGTCCTTCTGTTGTTTGCGCTGTTGTTCAGCGGACTTAAGTTGCTGGTCAGCCTGAGCCTGTTGGGCCTTGGTCTGGGCAATTTGTTGCTTAATCTGCAGGTCCATCTGCTGCATCTGAATGAGCGGGTCTTGCGCCTGCTGCTGAGCCTGTTGCTGTTGTGCTTCAGCCTGACCCTTCTGCAATAGACGTTCTGCGGCCATCGCCGCAACTTGCGAGAGTTGAACTTCAAACTCAGGCGGCAAGTGATACTCGCCCTCTTCGTCCGGCATCGGGGGCAGCGCCGTACCCAACTGTTTCTCGATTTCTCGACGGTACTGGAACGCGACGTGCTCCATAACGTGTGCCGCTGCAGCGGCCATGATCTCCTGAGCCTTCGGGTTCTGCCCGACCATCTGCATGATTTTTGGATCTTGTATTGCGGAGGTGTGTACCTTGAGATGCGCCTCGTGGTCCTGATAAATGAACGCCTTGACGGGCTTACCCATGATGATGTTCATGTTTTCGGTCACAGGATCGACCGGCTTCATATCCGCAGGGGAGGGCACAATCTTGCTGGCGTTCTTGACCCCAAGTGTCTCGATCATCTGCCGATGCAAGAAGGGCAAATCATAGATCTGCGGGGCCGTCTGAGACAGTTGCAGCACAGCCTGGTACTGCACCACCTTCTGACTCATCGTGGCCGCGTTCGGGTCCGAGACCGGGATTACATCCACGTTGTCGTAGTCGGACTTCTTGGCGGATGCCTTGCCTACTTCAGGCTCGTAGGTGTACTCGTCCGGAGTGTTGTCCCGAATGATCCCTGCAAGGAGTTTGAACTCCTGCTTCATTGTGTAGTGGATGCGGGCCTGCACAGCCGTCATCACCTTCAGCACACGCTCCAAAATGGCAAGCGTCGTACCCACCGGAGACTGCGAGGACATGTCCGAGACCTTGAGGTCCGAAACGGCAGCGAATCTGCGGCCATCCTCGACCACCTTGTCCATGAGCATGGCAAGGGTCTGGCTCGGCTCTTTGTACGGAAGCGGGAGGATATTGTCCCGAATCGCACCACTCGGTACGTCTACGTCGCGGAATTCACCCGGAGCAATCGGCGTATCGTCTCCTTTAATTCGGAGTCCTCGGGACTTGAGACCACCCGGAAGGTTGCTGAGTGTTCCTGCGTCGATAAGTTGCCTAAGAAGAGATGTAGCCGCCTTAGAGTGTCCGCCGATAAGGTGGATGAGACCAAAGTAGTAGAACCCGAATCCGGGTATGTAACCATAATGAACAAAGTGCTGGCGTCGTTCTTTGAGGTCATCATCTTCTTTCCAATTTCGCCGGATGGCTAATACAGTCCCAGTACCCTTTTCAATCGTTACTACGTAAGGCAGTGCAATCCCTGTCTCGTTATTATCTTTATCCGTATCCGGATAGTCCGGCAAATCTAGATTGACGTGCATCTCAAGCAGTTGGAACCGGTCGTCCATCGACGCCGAAAAGCCCTGATCCAACGCCTTCTGCTTCTCAACCTCGTCCATCGTACGGATAGGTTCGCCAAGGTCGATATCCCGGTAGAACCCCGCATACTGGAGTTTCCGCAGTTCGTTCTTGGTCTTTCGCATCCGGTGCGTGACACGCTCCGCTGCTTCGATATTCGGCGCACCGTACGGGACAATAATGTCCTCTGCCGAAATAAACACCGCCGTTTGCCGATTCAGCGAGGGGTCAAAGTACACCTTCTTAAATGCGTTACCGGAGAGGGCAAGGCTAAGAAGAAGTCGCTCATGCTCCGGGCGATACTCCTTCATCTTCTCGGTCAACTGATAATTCATGTCATCCGCGACACGAATAGCCGACTCTTTCTTCTCCGGGGTTTCCTTGCCGATGATCTTGGTCTTGACGGGGCCTGCCGCAGGGAAGGTCTCCATGATCGTCTCGGATTGGAACTTGACCGCCGACTCCATCAAGAGTGGGTGGAACACCCCACACGCACCCGGCCACGGCTCAGTACGGTCCTCGTACTTCAGGCCCAGTATCTGCAGCCCCTTGACGTAGGTGTCGAGCCAGTCTTTGCGCGAGGAGAGGTCAGAGTCATAGTTACCCAGCAGTTCTGCCGCCAGACTCTGCAGTTCGCCCTCATCCATGAACTCGGCAAGGTTGGCATCGAAATCGGTAGCGCGAGGTTGGGATTTGCCAAACTCAATTATTGCCCCGTCCACACCGATGGACACGCTTTCCGGGTCTTCGATTTGAATTTCAATTGCTGGTTCCTGCGAAGCAAGCGCCTCAAGCCCAACCGGAGCCTCATATAAACCTTTGTCAACGGCCATTTAAATCTCCCAAGTCTCTTAGTAATACCCTTCGCGTTTGTGGCTCTTGAACCATTTAGTCGGTTCAGGCTCGTCTGTGGGTAGGCGAATAAACCCTCCCTGTCTGAAGCGCAATAGGGCTAATGTAGTCGCGTCAACCAAGTCGTCATGGGAACCGGAAGGGAAATCGTTGCACTCTTCTACGACCTCCCAAGCCCATCTGCGGTCAGGTATCCAGACTATACCTGAAGAAAAAAGGTCAGTAACGGCATTTACACGGCTGATCTTGTCCTGTCCCTTGCCGGGGGTGAACTCAGATAGGGGTATACCCATACGCCGCATCTCTTGATACAGCACCGCTCCGTTCGATTTCTTCTCAACAATCAGGCTGTCCGGTTGCCACTCTTTATATTGCTCCAGCATTAACGCCTTGAGTTCCGGATATTCAAGCCGCTCCTTGATCGCATTGAGCAAGATAATGTTGTAGTTCTTGGCTTCCTCATTAAAGAAAACCCCCCACGTCAACAGGGCGTTATAGTCCGAGCGATTGGTTTTTTCCTGAGCAGCGTCAAGCGACATAATAATGTGCTCACACGGAGGGGGATCTTCCTTCTCCCATACCTGCCACCAATCACGTTTGATCAGCGCACCTTCTTCGGCAGTCGGCTCCTGCATGTACTGAGCCTGCCAATACCGCACGTCCATTGAGGCTTTCTTGGCCAGCAACTCTTCAATCGGCCAGAACTCAGGCCAAAGCGGTTTATCGTTCAAAATAGCGGGAAATTCCACTACTTCCCACTCATCCGAGTCCGTATTTTTCGTCATGTGGTCAATAATCTTGCCGGTCAGGTCCATCTTTGACCATCTCGTATTGTGGCTTATCACCCCATTAGCAATAAAATTCTCTGTACGCTCAACCTCAACATCAAAAACTTCTTCTCGCCCAGAAGCAGTAACGCTAACGATTTCATCCAACGTGATGGCACAAGTATTCAGCGGCTCGACGTAAGATGTCTGGGGTTTTTCCGTACCCAACAGCGAGGTTGCAGTCGTTGCAGAGCAGCCCCCGAACTTTGCCGGTGTCGTGACAGTGGTCGATGCAGAGTTTACCGTTCCAATGAGCGCGGGTATTGGTTTTAGAAGGCGGTTGCCTACAGATATCACAGAGGTTATTACGCTCAGCAACCATTGCGTCGTACTGCTCTTGCGTAATCCCGTAGCGGGATTTGATTCGTTTTGCCCGACGATAGTCGGGGGTATAACTGTTTCCTCGGTACCCTGCCGCCCAGCGTTGTTTGTTGTAGTGACTTCGGCAAAAACCTTTGGACGACGCTTTCTCTTCACACCCCTCCACCATGCATTTAACGTCCCGCCATTTCCCATAATGTCCGGGCGGGTGCTGGGGGGCACCGGGATGTTTCTTGTGGTAGGACTTACTCGCTTGGCATGGAGCGCAAAGTCCGGGTTTGGTTTGTGATCGAGCGGGGCGGTTGCAACCTTCGTTGCTACAAGCAACATACCCGGCTTCAGGTCTTTCAGTCGTACCCATCTGCGGTCTCCGGCGTTATCTACAAGAAACGGGTGTCTCTCGTTTGCTTGGACAATTCTGCCAGATTGTGTTCGTACAGTAAAGACTTGATCAACACCATTTGACCGATGGTTTAAAACACGTGATACGGTGATTTTTCCTTCTTCGTAGGTGGCTATTTCATCACCGGGGCGAATGTCTTTGAGCGGAGTTTCGTTTCCATCAGGACGTAGCACCCCTGTGTTTCCCGTCATACACATCACCACAATAATCGCACCGCCCGGCATCAATCTTTGAACCGGACCTGACTGGAACCATTCCCACGCAGGTTCAAAAACATCCGCTCGACCCTGTTTAGCCTCTTGCTCTGAATGAGGATCGTCAATAATGAATAGATCGGCACCACGGCCAGCCAGAGCACCGCCAACACCAATAGCGAAATACTCGCCATTAAAATTAGTCCCCCAACGAGATGCACTCTTACTATCAGCCTGCAGTTCGACGTTGGAGAAAATGTCACGATAGGACTCCGAACCGACCAAGTTTCTGACACGCCGACCAAAGTTCACCGCCAAGTCGGCAGTGTGTGAGGCCATGATGACCTTTTTATGCGGATATTTGCCTAAAAACCACGCCGGAGCGAGATAACTGATCATCTCGGACTTGCCATGACGCGGGGCGATGTTGACGATGACTCTTTTCTTCTTCCCTTCTGCAATTTCCTCGAAAATCTTAGCCAATTTCCGGTGGTGAGGGCCTACTTTGTACCCCGGATACACATGCGTGATGAAATCTAGGAACGAATCCTTGCCTAAACGCTGCGTAATCTGGTTCTGGTACTGCTTTAGAAGGTCAGCGACACGCCGTTTCTCTTTCTCCGGCATCGTCGGTAAGGCAATTTTCAATTTCTGCAGGTTTTCGTGAGTCAGTTGCACTGAGGTTCGCCCGGATTTTCGTCCAAAACCTTGTACTCGATGCCTTCCAGCACCTGCATCAACTCTTTCTCGACCTCTTCGATGGGCTTAACGATGTGTGTCGTCTCGCTACGCTTCTTAAAGGCGTCTACACCGTCTACTTCGCCCAATTTAGTCAGTGCTGCGATGCGCGTTTTACTGCTATCGGCGTGTTCTACTTCGTGTACGAGTTTGTTGACTACGTACAACTTCAGTTCGGCAAGGTTATCCACGATAGCGCAGTTGCTCTGCGCGACGAGTCCAGCCAAATAGGCCATCGTCTCGTTTGGATAACGGCTGTAATCAATCCGTGAACTCGGATTTTCTAGGTGGGCACGGGCAATATCTTTCGCGGCGCTAATGTCATTCTCATCAGGACAGATTGGAGTCCCAGTCAAGTCCGCAATTAACTTGATCGTCCTAGCCCGCATCTCGATTTCTTGTTCCGCATTCAGTTCAGGCAACGCCTCAGAAGCGTTTTTAGGCAGGGGCAAGCCTTCTTCGATCTCGGGTATGAGGATGTTTTGCATGACGATATCAGCGCCAAGTTCCGTAGGTCACCACAATATATATGAATTAAAACAGCATGGTACCAAAAAGACAACCGGGGGGGTTTTATAGGCGAGGGGGTGGGGTTTGCCTAGCCAGAATTTAGAAAAGTGCGGGGAGTTTGTGTGCCTTCCAGTGTTTACTGGCTGCTGCGGAGTCCCATTCTGATTCCGGTCTCCCCCCGCCCGGTGGGGTCTCGGTCTGGCCGGTTTCACCCTGCGGAGCCGCCCGGCGTATCAATTGATACGCTGCCCTAGCCAAAAAAAGTTTATCGGAATGCGGAACTATCGGGAACGCGGCCTGTCTAATTCCATGAAGGCGGCGCAATCCGTGCCGACCATGCCAAGAGGACTAGACCATGGACAACACCACCAACCCGATCACACTCGTCATGCTTCAGGCTCGCGCAGTCGAACAGGCGCAAGCGGACGACAATGCCGAGACCATGCTGGAGATGGGCGCGGCGGGGACTGCGGTTATGCTGGCGGACTACTTGACGGCGAACGGAGTCAAGTTTGACACGGAGGCCCCCAAGGGCAACCCGACTTTCGAGAATGCCTGCGAGTCGCTGCGCGTAGGGTTCCGTTCGCAGTACTGCTACAAGCCGCGCCACACTGGCAACAAGAAAAACCGCAAGCCGGTTAACATGGAATTGGCGCGGATGGTGCTGGACTCGACCGAGCAAACCCGCGAAGGTTGGGCGGCAGATTCGACCGAGCGCAAAATCTGGGACGCCATCCTGTCATTCGGTCGCACCAAGTTACAACGGGTTGCGCTCAAGTTATGGCCTAAGACCGAGAGCAGCGAGAGCAGCGCGACCGACGCGACGGGTGAGACTGGCGACGCCAGCGCGACCGAGACCAAGAAGGCACCCACGGCCGACGCCATCCTCGCCAACATCGACGCATTCATAGCGGAGCATGGCAAGGACTCCATGCTGTCAAAGACGCTGCGCGATCAGATCAACCGCCGGTTCAAGTAACCGCCCCCCGTATCAATTGATACGCGGCCCCTGCTAGGGAAACCTAGCGGGGGCTTTTTTGCGTCTGGAGGGCGCGGCCGGTTCGGTCTCGCTCCGCGAGACCAGTTCCATCTGTGTGATGCCAGTTCCATCTGTGTGATGCCAGTTCTGGATGGCTGATGCCAGTTCTGGATGGCTGATGCCAGTTCTTACAGAATAGTCTGGGCTACGTCGTCCCAATTTCCGTGAGGTCGGTTTTTCTTGCTCCGGCCTTGGGTACCAAGGCTACACGAAGAATTTTGGCCTGTCAAACTTTTTTTTTGAAAAATTTTGTTCCAAGGGGTTTGTTCCGTTTGTTCCAAGTGATTTCTTTGGTTGGAACAAAAATTCTTCAATAGGATCATGGGGTTAGGTGGTTTTGTTCCAATGTTCCAATGTTCCAAGATAGGGGCCAAGGGTTGGGCAGGTCGGGGAGCAGCCAGCGTAGGAATTTAAAATAAAAAAAGTTCTCCCTAATATTTTCCGCAGACCCCACAGGGTAGTTATTCTCTAAAACCGTGGAACATGGAACAAATTAGATATTTTTTAGATTTTCTTCTTCTTCTTCTATATCTATTATACAACTTCTTCTTCTTCTTCTCTAACAAAATCAATCACTTGCAAAACCACCCCAAAATCAGAATTTTGAAATCTTGTAGCATTGTACTTGTTCCACGTTTTGGAACATTGGAACAAACTTTGTTGCACTTTAGAACTTTTTTTACGGCGGATTCCTACACCTGCACTGCCAGCAATAAAACTAAACAAATCCAGACACCGTATCATTTGATACGGTCTTATCCCAACTTTTCCTTTCATTCCCATATCGCCCACTTACTTCTTCATAAAAAACATCAAAAATCTACAAAAAACCGGGAACTTTCGCCCGTGAGGATTGTCTAAATAGGGTGCAGGGCAAAAACCGTCCTGCGAAACAACCCCACCGTATCAATTGATACGGTAAGACAGACAAGAGGTGAACGATATGGTGCGTAGAGATTACAGGTGGCCTAGCACGGGTCGCCGTCGCCGCGAGGCACGAGCGCGTAAGGTAGCCGAACTGTTGTTTTTCGGCTCCTGCGTGAACTTAGTGACATTCGGACTGGTCGAACTTCTGCCCAATGGCCTATGGCTGCACTTGCTAGCACTGATAGCAGGCACGGTAGGACTGACTTACCAGATCGCCCAAACAACCCGAACCGCCCAAACAACCAAAACCCGTCGAGCGTATCAATTGATACGGAGCCGAAACTAATGTGGTGCGTGAAGTGTCAAACAGAGCAGGTAGCAGCCAAACGTGTCGAGGCGGGATTCATTACCTGCCTACGTTGTGGCGAGGCGGATGCCAAGCGGGTGAGGTTTACGGTAGCCCCTGCCTACCACAAGGGGCCATACACGGTACACAGCGATAAAACAATGTTGCGTTACATCAGCCGCCCCGGTCGCGGCTCAGATTACTGAGGAGATCAAACCATGACCAGAAAAGACTATGAACTGATGGTAGCGGCACTGACGGCAGTGCGGGCGGAGTCGGCGGGTGACTCCGTGAGTTATGAGGGTATCTGTCGTCAATTGACGACCGTACTCCAGCGGGACAACCCGCGTTTCAGCCGAGACCGATTCCTAGCAGCGTGTGGCGTATCAATTGATACGCAGGAGGTGTGAGATGAGCAAGTTTGGATTGTATGCGGAGGAAGAAGGTCGCGTGGAAACCATCAACCAGTTCAACGGCAAGACGGTTGCCAAGGTTCAGTTTGATGGTTACGAGACGTTTTGCATCACGTTTACCGACAACACCGAATTGGTAATTAAGGAGCGTATGCAAGCAGGGGCAATTGATTGGTATGAGGAGGTGTGAGATGGACGAGATAGAGAAGAAGCAATACTGCGTGACCGTGAAGGTCTACACATGGGCAGAGGATGCTCACGTTGCCCGAGATCAAGTGGCGGCAGAGTTGGAGTACCTATGCAGCGTAGACAGCGCGATCACAGGCTACATCCACCCATCGTTGAAAGACTGGGCTAGGGTTGAAGAAGATAAGGAGGTGTGAAGTGAGCGTTAAGTTTTATGTCGGAGAGATGCGGTCGGATTACGCCACCATCCACGGGCTGACTGAGGAGGTGCATTTTCTGACCAGACTTGACTACGTGGTGACTGCACATGGCGATAGGGAAGTTGCCAACATCGACACCATGCTACGGGCTTCAGACAAGGAGTTCATTCGTTCAGACAGTGACTTTCGGACGTATGTGGCCTTGGACATTTTTAATGAGGTGCATCAATGATCAAGAATGACACATGGCAAGTACGCAAGGTAACGAACCAAATTCTCGAAATGGTCGAGGATGGGGTGTTGGACAAGGACACGGTGATCATGGCCTGTCTCAAGTACATGAGCGAGGCCGAGGTTGCAGACATGGCACGTATCAATGGCTTTTTAAATGAGGAGATGCAAGATGAACGTTGAATTTACTTGGAACAACAGGGTGATCCGCTTTGTCGATCCGTGGGGTGACGTTTGCTACTTCTTTGCAGAGGTTACCTACGACGATAACGGCAAAGCCGATGGGTACTCACAAGAGGTGTGCTTGGTAGGCGATGACATGGAAGAGTTGCATCTGGTACTGGAACGCCTACGCACGGCACTGACCCAGCCAATACTTGAGGCGAGTGATTTTCCACAGAATCAGAAAAAAGAGGAGGTGTGAGGTGAACGAGACAGATTTAAAGATTATTGAACTGCACTACGAGGACGGCATGAAAGAATCCGAGATTGCCGAATCGCTAGGTCTCCCGACTGCCGTCGTTCATGAGGTGCTGTTTGCCTATGAAGAGGGAGACGGATTGTGAGTGAGTACGACGATAAAGACATTATTAAAGATACTGTCGAGGATCTGACTAGACGTATTGAAGAATGTACA
>Ga0181344_1000462_pt1 | contig 16222 bp, 11 predicted proteins | sample Su13VDMLBDD_FD_130098 | JGI IMG/M metagenome (GOLD analysis project Ga0181344, IMG submission 130098) | Freshwater viral communities from Lake Michigan, USA - Su13.VD.MLB.D.D | ecosystem: Environmental > Aquatic > Freshwater > Lake | place: USA: Michigan | collected 2013-07-15
ATATTGGGAAACTAACACGCGGTGACCTACAAGAAGGAAGTAAAGAACTAACTATGTTATTAACACTTGATAAAATGTCTGAACGCTATGGTATGTTACCTAGCCAAGTGTTAACACAGGGATCAACACTTGATTTGTATGTCATGGACGCCGCGTTAACCTATATAGATTATAAACATAGAAAAGCAAATAATGAGGTAGCAACCGATTATAGTATTAATGAATTACAAGATATGATTAAAAAGGTTAAAAAAGATGTTTAAAGTAAGTCTACAGGTCAAACAACAAAATATTGATCAACATATTAAAAAGATTCAGGATAAGTTAGAAAAGGTTCCTAATCAGGCTTATGATTACTTTAAATATCAGGCACCAACTCCTGTGCGTAGTGGTAATGCTCGTAGACATACTAAATTAGACAATAAAGAAACAATTAATGCTGATTATCCATATGCCAAACGATTAGAAGAAGGATATAGTCCACAGGCACCAAAAGGTATGAGTAAGCCTACTATTAAATATATCCAAACTTTAGTTAACAGAATTATAAAAGGTAGATAAAAATGGCTACGACTCAAGATACCTATAAATTAAATGTTGAAACGCAAGATGCGATAAACAACCTTATGTCCTTAAGTAAGGCAATTGCGGCAACATTCGCTGGCGCAGCAGGAATAGTATCAAGTTTTGCAGATGAGATCAAAGATACAGCAGATGCATTTGGTGCTACTACAGCCGAAGTATTAGCATTAAGTGCCGCATTGGGTCAAGTAGGTGGCAAAAGTGATAATGCTAAAAAGATATTTCAAGGTATCGCACAGAGTATTGACGATCTTGGTCAAGGCAATTTAAAAACATTAACTAATTTTGAACAACTTGGTTTTACATTAAGTGATCTAGGCAAATTAAGTGAACAAGAAATACGTAACAAGGTAATTACTAATTTAGCCGAAATGTCTAATAAGACAGATCAAGCAACACTAGCCTTTAAATTCTTTGGTAAGGCAGCAGTAGGTGTTGATTTCTCTAAGTTAGCCGATGAGATTAAAAATAATAAAGACGAAAGTGAAAAATATGCTGGTGCAATTAATACTGCTGCTGATGCATATGATAACATGGCAAAAATACTTAAGCAAATTAAGTTAGCATTTGCTGAAGCATTTCAACCCGTCTTTAGTGCATTAGCAGATGTAAAAATTACCACAGATGATATTGTATCTGCATTCAAAATATTAGCAACTGTTATAGTTCCAGTTGTTGTAGCAATCACAGCAGTTAAAACAGCAATTATTGCATGTGAATTGGCAATGATTGCCTTTAATGCTGTTAGTAAAGTTAATCCATGGGTATTAGGTGCGTCTGCTATTATTGCTGCCTTAACTGCATTTGGTATGCAGATTGGTACCAATACTAGTAATCAAAAAGAAAATAATAAAGAAGTAGAAAAGCAGCCAGCAATCATTAAGAACGCTGTAGTTAATACTCAGGAATTAACAAACAAAATCAAACAACAACGAGATGAAATAACAAGAATTGGTGATGAGTATAAAAATAATACCAATATACTTAACAACCAATTAAGTTTGTTAATTGCATCACAACGTCAAAGCGCAGTACAATTTCAACAAGCCAAAGCATTAAATGATTTGGAACAAAAATTTACCAGTGATTTAAAATCTGAAAAAGAAAAATTTAATAAACTTGATGCAGATGGACAAAAGAGACAGCGCCAGGCTTATTTTGATACAGTAAAAACTATTAATGATCAGTATGATATACAACGACAAATTGTTGACCTTAAAATTTATGAAGATCAATTAATCAAGGATCAATTATCTAGTCAATTGCAAAATCAAAATATTAGTGTACAATTAAGAAAAGATTTAATTGAAATGAACCAAAATGCTGCAATGTTAACAATGAATACTAAAGATAGGTTAACTCAAGAGTATGCCGTTAAATCTGTTTTGAATGCCATATCAATTTTGCAAAAAGAAATTAATGATAGTGCGTTTCTTACCACTGAGGAAAAGAAAAAATATTTAGATGAAATTACTAGAATTGAATCAGTTGAGCAAGCAATTACCAAGGCTAAAGAATTAGAATTGCAAACACATAAAAATATAGCATACGAAATTACAAAACAAAATTCTGCCCTAGCACAACAAAGTGATGCAGCCCAAAAGAATTTAGATATTGCTAGACAATTTGATACTGGTTGGAAACAAGCATTCAATAATTATGTAGATAGTGCAACCAATGCAGCCACACGTGCTAAAAATATATTTGATAGCATGGTTGGTAATATGAACAGTGCGTTGGATAACTTTGTTGAAACAGGTAAACTTAATTTCAGTGATTTAGCCAATAGTATGATTAAAGATATCATTAAGATTGAACTTAAAGCAGCCGCGGCCGGTATATGGAGTGCAATGAAAGGCGCTGCTGGCGCTGGTGGACTATTTGGTGGCGCAATAATACCTGGCTTCTTAGCCGCTGGGGGTCCAGCACTTGCTAATCAACCTTATATCGTTGGTGAGAAAGGTCCTGAATTATTCGTACCTAAAACTGCAGGTACTGTAATACCAAATGGTGGTTCAGGTACAGGATCTAATGTGATTAATAATTATAGTTATAACATAAGTGCTGTAGATGCAAAATCAGTCGCACAGTTATTTGCTGAGAATCGTAAAACATTGTACGGTTCAGTTAAAATGGCTGAAAAAGAAACATCATATAGAATGAGATAAGGAAAAATAATGAGTTTACAACAAATTATTAACAATAGCGATAGTATAACAATAAATCGCAGAAAGGTAGTTGGCATTCAATATACTCGCAATGATATACCTAGAGTAAGTTTAACACCAACATTAAATCCATGGCGCTTTACAGTAGGACTACCCACTCAATTACGATATGGTGATGTTCGTGCATTGTTAGAAAATATTGACGCATTGGACAGAATTTATAATGAAGTTATTAGTTTTGGTAATAATAGCAATCTAGCATGGTTGTTTAGATATCAGGGAGTAATGTCATTAACACAACGAAATCAAATTACTGTTAACAGTTTTGTAGGTAATCAATTAATACTAGGTAATCTACCTGGAGTAGGTGCAACTAGGTCCTTATTTGAACCTAACGATTTAATACAGATAGGTGATTATACATATCCATTTACTAGCGTAACTCAAGTGTTGCGTGGATCTGGCGGGTCAGTAACAGTTACTACACATAGACCTAACATTATACCAGATAACGTAGTTGGTGAACATATTACAGTAGGTAGCAGTTGTGAATTCAATTTATTCTGCCCTAACATGCCAACATATAGATTATTCCCTGGTGGAACAATGTATAATGAAAATCGTGAATTGATCAGTAATGCTCGCATTGAATGGTCAGATAATTTTGAATTATATGAATATTTAGGTGATCTTTCTGTTTAATATTAAGGTAAAATATGATTAATATTCCACAAGTAAACAATGTACCATATGTAAACAATGCAGAATTTGTAAAATTGACAATTGTTAATCCAAATAGTTCAACAGTAGTGCATACATTTAGTTCAAGTTATAAAAATGAAACAATAGCCGGCACCTCGTATGTCGCTTTAGGTGGATTGCTTATGGTTGGCACTCAACAACGAGATTTGCGTGTATCCAGTGCAGATACTACAGTTACATTAAGTGGCTTGTCTAGTGATAACATATATCTTGTATTAGGTACACAAATCAAAGGTAGCCTAATTGAAATATATCGTGGTTTCTATGATGATAATTATAATTTAGTAAATAGTGTTAAACGATATGATGGCATTATTACCAGTTATACAATCACTGAAGATAGAGAAAACACTACAGATAATTTTATTATTTCTGTTAATTGTTCAGCCTATAAAGTTGTTTTAGAAAATCGTATTGCTGGAAGAAAAACAAATAGTCAAAGTTGGAAAGAATTCGATCCAACTGATATAAGTATGGATCAAGTTCAAGCATTAGATGGAGCATATTTTAATTTTGGTAATCCAGTTAATGTAGATACTACTAGTAATTCAACATCGTTAAAAGCAACCGTAACCGTATTACGATAAGGTCAATAAATGAAAATCATTCAAGCAAATAAATTTCATACACCAATCATCATAGAAATGTTGAAAAGTTATAGGGAAGTAACACCTATTGAATTTTTCAAATACTGTGATGATGAAGAATATATCATACAATTACTCAGTCACATTTTTGCGGGCAGGGGTGTTGCATTAATTGCATACCGTGAAGAAACGCCAGTAGGTATGTTACTAGGATTTATCGACCAATCAATATGGGAACCTAAACTATGTGTACTCAAGGAATTAGCATACTGGGTGTATCCAGAATACAGAGGAACAAGTGCGGGTTATCGCTTATTGTCAAAGTACAACGAGGTTGCACAGTCATTTTCAGATATGGGACGAATAAAAACATGGACAATATCAAAAATGGTAAACAGTCCTGATCTAGATTACAGTAAGTTAGGTTATCGTAAGATAGAAGAAACATGGAGCATGGGAGTTTAATATGCCAATTTTTACAACAACTGCCGCATATCTTGCAACAACCGTAGGTGTAACAAGCGCATTTGGTATAGCAGCAATTAACTTTGGTGTTCGTGCTGTAGCCGCGTATGCATTAACAAGACTAATCAGTAAACGAGATAGTGATGCAAGTACAGCATCTTCTATAAGCGCACCCGGTACTCAAATGCCTCCTGCTACTGATAATAAGTTACCAGTAGTATATGGAACAAGTTATGTGGTACCATGCATCATTGACGCTAAAATGAGTACAGACCAAACAACTATGTGGTATGTATTGGCAATCAGTGAACATACTGATTCAGGTACAATGAGTTTTAATAGAATTTGGTGGGGCGATAAGGAATTGATATTTCAAGACGCATTAGATAATACCAAAGTTACTAGTTGGATTAATAGTAATGATGAAGAAAATACTAATGTATCCGGCAGCATGTATGTCTATTATTATGGTAATGGTAGTAATGATCCACTTAATAGTGAGATATCAGCAATTACATTATTACAAGATAGTGAAATTCCAGAGAACGAAAGATGGACTGCATATAATTTAATGAGTGATTGTTCTTTTGCTGTAATTAAACTTGAGTATAATCAAAATGCTAGTTTGACTGGAATAGAACAAGTATTGATTGAAGCAACTAATACATTAGATAAGCCCGGTTCTGTAATATTAGATTATTTTACTAATACTAGATATGGTTGTGCTATTCCATTAGCAAATGTTGATACCGCGGCGTTGACTGCGTTAGATACTTACAGTGATCAATTAATTGACTACACTGATGATAACGGTGATCCAGCAACGCAACCAAGATATCGTATTAATGGTATAGTGAACACTGATAATCCATGCATGACTAATTTACAATCCATGGTCGATAGTTGTGATTCATGGATTCAATGGGATGAGGTAAATAATAATTGGTCAGTGATTATTAACAGAAGTTATTTAGATTATACTTCTTATGCATCATTATTCCAAATTAATAGTTATAACATTATTGGTGGTGTAGACATTACTCCAATAGATTTGAACAGTACATATAATAGTGTTGAATGTGAATTTCATAATACTAAAATTAGAGATAAGGCTGATTATGTATATTCATTATTAGATCCAGGGGACATGAGTCCTAATGAACCAGATAATCAATTGCAAATTCAATTACCATATGTTAATAATTCAGTTCAAGCACAATACATATCAACTCGTAGATTAATTCAATCTAGGGAAGATTTATATGTTACTTTAACTACAGATTATTCTGGTATACAAATAGAAGCGGGCGATGTTGTTCGTGTTGCTCAACCAGTATATGGTTGGGGCCCTATTGATGCTGATCCAGAAAATCTAGATAAATTGTTCCGAGTAAGCCAAGTTGTTGAAGCCAAAACTGAAGATGGGTCATTGGGTGCTCAAATTACAATGTTTGAGTATAATAATCAAGTATATGAAAATATTAGTATACAGGATTATACTCCATCAAATAATACTGGCATACCTTATCCAGGATGGATAAGTACTCCGGGATCACCAATTATTACAGAAGGTACTGTAGTTGATGGTATGATGAGCAGTCTTATCATAAGTGCTACTGTGCCTAGTGTTGGAACAGTATTGTACATGGATTTTTATTATGGTACTAGTAGTGATCCATCTACGCATAAACTTTATAGAACAGTTACACCAGCGACAGGTAGAGCATTTGTCAATGGATCAACTGTAAGTATAACTGTCAATGATATACCTAGAGGAGTATATTATTGGTCAATTAAAGCAAGAGGATCAACTAGTGTTGGTGGTGGTCAAAGTCAAAGTAGTGATCCTAGTGCACCTAGCACATGGGATGCTCTTAAAGTATTGGCACCAGCGCTAGTGGCTGGACAATTGCTTGGTGGTATTGCAAAATACATGTTAAGACCAGATGCACAACCTAGTGCCGGAGGTATTGTTATAATTGCCGGTTATACAGTATTAGATGATTTATTACCGGTAGCAGTATCAACAACTTCTGAAAGAAATATACCTTTAATATTCCCTGGTACTACTGTGCCAGGAACTGAAATATTTCCATGGTATCAAGGTACTGATCCTATAAGTACGGGCCCATGGTTACCTGCTATTGCGAAGGCATGGCCTATAGGTGAAGGTGATAGTGGTTGGTATAAAGTACTTGTTTTTGATCAAGCCGGGATAGTGTTGAATAATGGGGATTATGTTACAACAAATACTCAACTTTATATGTTAACTGATACAGCCAATACGATAATACAAATTGCCTCATACGTTATAGTATCAACTATTCCAGAAGATATTAATGTACAAACTCAAACATTACAAACAATATTATTAAGTCAAGTACAACCATATCCTATGAGTGTAGCATTAGTAGATAATGCTACAATTGAAGAAGGATTTGATCAAATAGAAAGTGGTTACGTGATTAGAAATATGACACCCGGAAGTAATGTCACTGTATTCACTGCCCGCGCTATTTGGCAACAAATACCAGGAACGCCACCTGCATAAGTCATGCATACAAAAAGATAAATATATAAGGAGATAAACAAAAATGAGTTTATTATTAACAGGAAGCAAAACAGCAACCATTGCCGGCACAGTACTTCAATGTATTGAAGTTTATACAGGTGAAAGTTATACTTTACCTTTTACTTTTACGGATAGCATTGGTGACCCAATCAATATAACTAGTTGGACATTGAGCGTATCATGTAAATGGTATAATGTAGACATAACATATCCAAATTCAACCTCATCAGTAGTTGATATTATATTAAGTAATTTGGTTTTAATTAATCCTCAACCAAGTCAACCCGCAGGATTAGCAACAGCAATTGTAAGCGGAGCAGCCGGTACGGGATATATTTATATTCCAAATACAATTACCCCTGCAGGATTAACACCTACGCTTACATCAACAACATTAATGGGAATAGTTACATTAAGTGTAAGTCGTACTGATGCAATTAGTTCTAGTACCAGCATCAATTTAGAACCAATTGGAATGATCATAAGGTATCTATAATGTCTGATATTAATTTAGATTTTACTGTTACACCAATTAATGCTAATATCGTTGTTGATACCAATGATATAACATTTACACCTTCTGCGATTAATCTTAGTATATATACTGGAGGATTTGCTAGTCCATCAGGTGGCACTAGTGGTAATACACAAGTACAATTTAATAACAATGGCGTATTAGGTGGCGATAGCAATTTAATATACAATAATGTTACAAAATTATTCAGTGCTAGTAATGTAACGATTGGTACCAACGCAAATATCTATAATGCAAATATTATACATAGTAACATTGGTAATGCTAACATTACTAATGCTAATATTACTACTGCAAATTTAGGTAGTGTTACAGAACTTACTATATTAGGTGGAGGGAATGGTCAATTCTTAAGTACTGATGGTAATGGTAACATGAGTTTCTCAAGCCTTACTGCTAATGGAAGTAATAGTCAATTACAATATAATAACAATGGTGTGTTCGGTGGAATACCAAATGTTACGTATGGTGCAGGTAATTTATCACTTGGTAATGTAAGCAATGTTAAGATGACCGGTGGCACAGCCAATTATGTATTAAAAACAGATGGTGCAGGCAATCTAAGTTGGACACAACAAATTGCAAATACTGTTGCTGGTGGAGGTAATCAACAATTACAATATAATAGTACTGGTAACCTAGGTGGTATCAGTAGCATTACATGGGATGGTACTAGTCTTACATATAGCAACGTTGCTAATATTAAGATCCCTGGTGGTTCAGCCAATTATGTATTAAAGACTGATGGTCTTGGTAATCTAAGTTGGACAGCACAAACAGGCGGCAATGGTGGCGGTGTACCTGGCGGCAGTAATACATATGTTCAATATAACAATGCAGGTAACTTTGGTGGAAGTAACGCCTTTATCTTTAATAGTGCCAGCAATTTAGTTAGCATAACCGGTGGTATTTCAATAACAGGTACAACAACGCTTGCTCAAGGTATAGAAAAAACAACTAGCAACTCAGCAACTAGTGGTACCTTAACTTATGATTACTTAGATACTGGTGCTATTATATGGTTGACTAATTCATTAGCAGGTAATCTTACTGTTAATGTTCGTGGTAATTCAACAACTACTTTCTTATCTACAGTAACCAATTGGCAAACTGTAACATTGGTATTGGTCACTACTGTAGGTGCGACTCGTTATGTACCAAGCGTATTTCAAATTGATGGTAGTTTGAAAACAGTTAAATGGGTGAATAATATTCCACCAACGTCAACCAATATATATGCTAACAGTGTCACTGCATATACCTATACTATCACTAGACAATTATTGAATAATTATACAATCCTAGGTAGTTTTACAGGATATTTATAATGTCATTTGTTACACATTTTGGTGCATTTACTGTACGTGGATTTGGTGGTCTGGGTGCGGGCACATCGCCTGCAGGTACTGGTCAGGTTAACATTGCATCTGGTGCAAGTACCGGATACATATATGACATGGTATTAGATTCTGATAATAATTTAATTGGTATATATGATGACACTACTAGAACTGGTGGAATATTTGTCAACGCCGGTGGGTCATTATTATTTAAATATCAACAAAATAATACTTTGATTAGTTGGACGACAACTAGTGATAGTGGAAATTTAAGTTTTATATATTCTATAATTGCAGGTACAGCCGGGGCCATATATGGCGGAGGTCATGGTGGAATATGGACACCGGGTGCTGATCAAGGTGGATTCTTATCAAATTTAACTGATGCTGGCGGAAAATATTATAGAACATATAACAGTCCATATAGTAATAGAGTAATGTATAACATTCAACAAATTACTACAGATGGTACTTATCTATATGGTTTATCTATACCTATTGATTTGGTAGGAGCATATGATAGCGAAATTGTAACTACAGACATGAGTGGTAATGTAGTAAGATTTGATACACAAAGATATATATATTCTGGTACACCATCAGGTGCATACATTACTCAAATAAGTGGAAAATATGCATTAGTTAGTAGTGCCAGTGGTAATGCATTTGGTTATAATACAGGTACCTTTGGTGCAGGATATTATAGAACAATAACAAGTAATTCTATAGTTACGCATATTGTAAATAAAGGTATCTATTGTTATCTTGCATATTTTGATGATGACGTTGTTGGTATAGCCAGAATTAATGCGTCTGGACTTACATTATCACTTCAAAATAATTATACATATTACACAACAGCCTATGATTTTACTACTACAGGTCTTGATGTAAATACTAGCACCAATTCTATATATGTTTCATATGTGGCTACTAATGTTACTACAGGTGAAGATGAAGATAGAATTACAAAATTTACCATCGATGGTAATCCCGTATGGACTCGTAGATTAACACAATCTAGTGGTGTAGCATTGGGAGTTAGAAAAATATTATCATCTAGTGATGGTGAAAGATATTACTTAATGACAGATTATCATATATTTGATCTGCCTGCAGATGGATCAGTTCCGGGCACTGGCGTATATGGTGATTATGTATATGGTATAGGTGATGCATGGGTAAATGGTTCTACACAATTATTAACATTAAGCGGTGGAGGCCTTGGTTGGACATCAGCAGTTGCAGATAGTACTACAGGTAGTTGGTCTGCTTTTACTCAATCATCAAGCACACCATTACTAACATGGAATGGTTATTAACCAACTTTACTTTTTTAAAAAAGTATAAATACAATATCACACTTACAACGCAAGGTGGTGCTTGTAAGTTATAATGCACGAAGGCAGAGGAGATATCATATATGGCTAAATTCGCCAACAATACACTTACACAAGTGGCTGGATTCGATGGACAAATCCTAGCACAAGAACTTGTTTACGATCAAAAAGATTTCTGGAATATGACATGGCGTACAAAAGTTGGTACTACCTTTACTCCAATAAATTTAACAGGTGTCAATATTGATGCACAAATCATTCGCAGAGAAATAAGCGACATAACCGATGGTCGTTATGGATTAGAATTCACTATTAGTGACTATAGTGGTATAGAATGGCAATCTTTAAATTGTGATGTTGTAAGTGGAAATTCTTCTACAGATATCATTGAAATAACCAATGCTAATTTATTATCAGTTGGTGATCCTGTTAGGTTCAGTCAAAATTTAGGTACTACTATCTACACAGATACTACATATTATGTGGTGTACAATAATAATACTAATAATATAAAAATTAGTCAAACATTAGGTGGTAGTGTTATGGGCATTAGTACATTTGGTGCTGGTGGTGAAGTTCTTATATCAGCAATCGTTCCACCAACTTCAATTGAACTTACAATTAGTAATATAGTTGCAAACCTAGGTAAATTCACATTAGAATTTGATGATGATACATGGGATGTAATGGCATCTGATCCAGAATTGAACATCAATGCTACTGATCCTGCATGTTTTAGTGGTCGCATTAAATTAAGTTTCCCGGCAGCAGACGGTAATCCAGCATATGATGAAGTTGTATTTTTGTTATTCTTAATTCGTTCTGATGGGGTAGTAAACTAAAATGGCTACACAAATCACAATCAATTCCGAAAGCAGTCATGTCAATGTTGACGTAGAAGCACGTAGTAATATTATTTTAGATGTTAGTCGTTCAATCAGTGTTACTGGTGTACAAGAGTTAATAGCCGGCAATAATATTACTTTAAGTAATACAACTGGTTGTGTAACTATTGGTACTACAAACACATTGAACGTAGCAAATAATATATTTGCTGTAGGTAATATTACTGCTAATTTATTCCTAGGTAATATTATTGGTAATATCGTTGGTAATATTGTAGTGCCTGGCGTTGAAGGTGATATCATTTTTAATCAAGGTGGCAATGCTGGTGCTAGTTCAAATTTAAATTTTGACACTACTAGTAATACCTTAATAGTTACTGGCAATATTACTGCAAATACTATTACTACAGGTCTTGTAGGTAGTAATTTAATACCAGATGCAAATATAACATATGATTTAGGTAATAATACAAATAGATTCAATGATTTGTATTTGGCAGGTAATTCAATATATTTAGGTGATCAAACAATTACTGCAAACGCTAATGGTGTAAGTATTAGTGGTAATATGATTACTGGTAATACAATACATTTGATAGGTACTGACGATAGTGGAATTCCTTATTTTAGTAATATAAGTTTTGATTTATCAAATGGCGCAGTAGGTCTTGGTTATGGACAATTATTAGGTGAATATATTGATGTAAAAGCAAATACTGCTGTAAGAACTACAGCACCATATCTGTCATTTGAAAGTAATAGAGTTCCAGGAACAGGACCATATGATATTGCTTTTGGTGGTAATGTAGTATTCAATTCAGCATTTGATGCTCCAACGTATGGAAACCTTTATGTTAAATTAGGTAATGTAAATAGAGTACAAATAAGTGGTGGTGCACCTGGATTAATATTAACTACTAATGGATCAAACGTTTTAAGTTGGACTAGTACGGCCCCACTAGCAAATTCTGCATTGATCGCAGTTACCGTAACTGCATCTGCACAACCAAATATTACAAGTGTCGGTACATTAAGTAATTTAACAATTACTGGTAATATTACAAGTGGTAATGCTAGTTTAGGTAATCTTGTAACTGCTAATCTTTTTAGTGGCAATGGTAGTTTATTAACAGCAATCGCAGGCGCAAATGTTTCAGGTACTGTAGCAAATGCAACCTATGCAACAACCGCAGGTAGTACGGCCCAGAGCAATTATGCAAATATTGCTAACTCAGTAGCAGGTGCAAATGTTTCAGGTACTGTAGCAAACGCAACCTATGCAGTTACTGCAGGTAGTACGGATCAAAGCAATTATGCAAATATTGCTAACTCAGTAGCAGGTGCTAATGTATCAGGTACAGTAGCAAATGCAACCTATGCAATAAGTGCAGGTAGTGCAACAACCGCAGGTACAGTAACTACAAATGCACAACCAAACATCACTTCAGTTGGTACATTAAGTGCATTATCAGTATCAGGTAATGCTACTATTACAGGTAATTTAACTGTAAGTGGTGATACAATATATGCCAATGTAACATCATTTAATGTAAAAGATCCTATCATTGAACAAGGTGGTACAGGTAATAGTAGTCCATTAACAACTAATGATGGTAAGGATCGTGGTTCTTTATTACATTACTATACTACATTACCAATTGATGCATTCATGGGTTGGGATAATTCAAATGGTGAATTTGCATTTGGTAGTGATGTATCTGTAACAAATGAAGTTGTTACTTTTAATACATTAGGTAATATTCGTGCTAATTATTATATAGGAAATGGTAGTCAATTAACAGGTATTACAGCAACTGGTGGAAATGCAAACTATGCAAATTTTGCAGGCAATGTGGTTAACGCAATACAAAGCAATATCACAAGTGTTGGTAGTTTAGCCAACTTAACTGTTGTAGGTAATGCAAGTGCTAATAGTATTCAATTGAATATAGGCACAGGTGTAACAAGTGCTAACGTTGGTGCTATGTTCTGGGATGCAACTGAACAAACAGTTAGTTTGGGGATGAACAATGGAGTTACTCAACAAATTGGTTTAGAAAATTATATACTTGTAAAAGCAGATAGTGCTATTACCAATGGACAAGTTGTTATGTTCGTCGGGGCGGCAGGAGAGAATGTATTGGCAGCGCCTGCAAATATGTCAGCAGCCGGGTTTAAGCCAAGTTATATTATTGGTATTGCTACGCAAGATATTGCACATAATGCCAAAGGTTACATAACAGTATTTGGTGTTGTACACGATGTTAACACCAATGCCTATAATGTAGGAGATATATTATATGTAGATCCTGCGAGTACAACAGGTGGACTTACTAGTACAGAGCCAACTGCGCCAAACTATCATATTACAGTTGGTGCTGTAACTAAAAAATCAGGAACAGGTCACATTCAAGTTCGTGTCACAGTTCACGACAAAGTTAAAGATTTAAGTGATGTTACAATTACTACACCAAGTGCAGGTCAAGCATTAATATACACAAGTAGTAATACATGGGTTAATGGTAATCCAAATATTGCTAACAGTGCAACTACTGCTGGTACGGTTACCACTAACGCACAACCAAATATTACATCAGTTGGTTCTTTATCAGGTCTAACTGTAAGCAATGCAACAGGCGTTGTTAATTTTACAACTACTGCTAATGTAACTTTAGGTGCAGTTGCAAATCTACATATATCAGGCGGCACCAACGGCTATGTTTTAAGTACCGATGGGTCAGGTGCATTAAGTTGGGCAGCACAAACAGGTGGTGGTGGTACTCCTGGCGGCACTAATACATTTGTGCAGTTTAATGACAGTAGTACGTTTGGTGGAAATGCACAATTCACCTATGATAAAACAACAAATTTATTAACAGTAGGTAATATAAGTGCCAATGGTAGTCAATTAACTTCTATCGCTGGTGCTAACGTAACTGGTACTGTAGCAAACGCAACATATGCAACTAGTGCAGGTAGTGCAACAACAGCCGCGACAGTAACTACTAATGCACAACCAAACATCACATCAGTTGGTACATTGGTTAATACTACATTGGGTGCAAGCAATTCATTCACTGGTGGTAACTTAGTAAGTGCTACATACCTAACTGGTACATTAACAACAGGTGCACAACCTAATATTACAACTGTTGGTACATTGACAAGTTTAACAGTAACAAATACTAGCACATTGGGTAACGTTGCATTTACAAAGTATAATGAAACTGTTGTCGCAGGTGGTAATACAGGTGCAGCCACAATAACTCCAAATGCAGCCTCAGGTACTATATTCAATTATACATTAACTGGAAATATTACACTTAGCGCATTATCTAATGCAGTAGCCGGAACATCAGTAACAATAATATTAACACAAGATGCTACAGGTAATAGATTATTAACTTCAACTATGAAGTTTGCAGGAGCAAGTAAAACATTGAGTACAGCCGGAAGTTCAATAGATATTATGAGTGTGTTCTATGATGGTACTACATACTATGCTACATTGAGTAAAGGATATGCATAATGTTTGCAGCAAGAGGCGGATTTAATTATTATGTTGTTCCCCCAACCCCTGGTGGTGATCCATATTGGGCAAGTGTTACACTTTTAAACAATTGGGAAAGTCCACAAACTGGTTTTATAGATGGCAGTACTAATAATTTTCCTATATTTTTAAGTTCATTACCTAAAACTAATTTAAGAACTCCCTTTACTGGATCAGGCGCTAGCATATATTTTAATGGTGTAAGTGCATTATCTAATAGAACAGGTAGCGCACAATTTGATTATGGTACTGGAGATTTAACTATTGAATTCTGGGTCTATCCATTAAGTGGCCCATCCAGCACATATAATCCTGCTTTTTTTACAAATAACATGCAGGGCGATTGGGCAGTAAATAATGTAGGGATTCGTATCCATCATCAAAATGCAATCTTTCAGGGAAGTCCACTTGTACAACTTAACTTTACTAGTGCTATAACTAATAACGTTTGGACACATATAGCAATTGTTAGAAGTGGTAATACAATTACAGCATACAAAAATGGAGTTGCAAATGGCTCTGTAGCGTATACCGGTAGTTTAGGGTATACTGGTTGTTGGCCTGCTTTAGCATGTAGTGATGGTGGATTTGGTGGGGGCAATACTGGTCGAGAATTTACAACTGGGTTTATAAGTAATTGGCGTATAGTTAAAGGTACAGCAGTATATACTGGTGCCTTTACACCAAGCACAAGTCCATTAACAGCGATATCTGGTACGAGTATATTAGTTACTGGATCTGGTCAAGGTAATCAAACTTCAAATAATGTCATTGATTTAAGTTTAAACAGTTTTACAGTTACTGCAAGTGGTACTGGATTAAAATCTAGTGGTTTAAGTCCTTTCGGAAATACATATCCTGGAAGTATCTATACCTCAGTAAGCCCAGTAACATATATGACTGCTCCTAGTAACGCAGCATTTCAATATGGTACTGGTGCATTTACAATTGAATGTTGGATTAGACTTGCCAGTACTGGTTCCCAACAATATATTATTGATCAACGATCTGCTGGTAGTCCAACTGCAATTGTACCAACATTATATGTTGATAGCACAAACGTATTGATTTATTATGTTAATGGAGCAGTAAGAATTACAGGTGCAACTACATTAACCACTGGTGTTTGGTATCATATAGCAGTAGCAAGAACTAGTACTAGTACCAAACTATTTTTAAATGGTACTCAAGAAGGATCAACTTATAGTGATAGCAATAACTATATAACCAGTCGTGTAGGTATTGGCACTAATGCTTCAAGTCTTGGTTCAAATGGCTTAGAAGGTTATATCAGTAATGTTAGATTAAGTAAGGGCTTTTGTTATTACACAACTACATTCACTCCAAGCACAACACCATTAATTAGTGATCCAAGTTATACAAGTTTATTAACCTGTACAGGATCAATGAGTTTATATGATCTAAGTAATAATGGTACACAAATGAATCAAACCGGTACCGCTATAGTTACTGGCG
>Ga0181344_1000463_pt1 | contig 16176 bp, 20 predicted proteins | sample Su13VDMLBDD_FD_130098 | JGI IMG/M metagenome (GOLD analysis project Ga0181344, IMG submission 130098) | Freshwater viral communities from Lake Michigan, USA - Su13.VD.MLB.D.D | ecosystem: Environmental > Aquatic > Freshwater > Lake | place: USA: Michigan | collected 2013-07-15
AAGCGGATCGAAGATGTCGCTCACCTTGAAGTTCTTCTCCGAGATGTGATGCAAGAAAACCTCGGGATGATTCAGGGCAATCGACGCTATGCCGCGCTCGGCCTCCAGCGCAGTTGGCACCACCGTGTCAGGTGGCAGCTCCACCGGCCTACGTCTACCAGCTTTCTTGTGTGCTTCCATTGGTAGACATTAAGCTATCACGCTTCAATAATGTTTTAATCGGTGTACGCACCATTGACGCTGCACGGGATAGCCAACCGTTCAGGAAGCGCCCCATGCCGCGTGGAGTCTTGCGTCTTGCAGGGTCAGCTTCAAGCCAAGCGTGGGCTTTGAGTAGCTCCTGCTCGACGGTCTTCTCGCCGTAAATGATGACTAGATCTTTCATCAAGCCCGGCGGCACCTGCCACTCCTTACCGTCGATAGTCGTGTACGTCATGTTGTACATGCTCATCGTCCGGCCTACCTCGGGGTCTTTGCAGAGATCGTCGATAAGCTCGTTGACAGAAGTGTACCGCTTGCCGGACGACTCAAGTTCTTTGTTCGTGACTATGCACATGGCATCTGCCAAGTCCTGCGCAGGCTGCACAGGTGTCACAGGTGACTCTGATTTGCTGATGAGTTGCGCTGGCTCCTCAAGGGGGACGACAAGCTCAACCTTCGTTCCTGACGTGTATGTTATATTGATGCTGATGTTCATAAAGTGTGCGCGTTGTGCAGTCGCGCCCCTGCCTGGTGCAGAATTATTTAACCAAACCTTCCATGCCATCCCTGAGTAGCTTGAAGAACAATTCGCTGCTCATCGTCACTAGCCAAGGTGTACGGTTCTTCTTGTGTGCTACAATCCAAGCCTTGCCAGCACCATCGCGCTCGGCTTGCTCTGTGGCCTTGATAAGGTTGAGGTTCTCGACAAACTTCACTTCTTGATGCAGGTTCTTGAGTTCCTCACAGATCACATCTGGCGAATCCGTCCCTCCGGCGAACTGCTGACCACGCCTTGCCGTGAAGCCAGCAGCCCGGAGTTCGTCGCGCCACATGCGCTCGCCTCTACACCCCTTGGCTCTTGAGTTTATTGGCATCGCGTTTGGCCTGTAACCAAGCGTTAACCTCAGCCACATCAAATCGCAAGCAGCGTGCGCTGATACGGTGATGTGGGATCTTCCCTTCACGGCACCACTTCAGGATGGTCTGAAGCGTAACACCGCACAACGTCGAGATGTCTTTTGCTTTTACCATTTCAAGTCGTCCTCCTCAAGTTCAACGGGCTCATCCTTCTTAACCGGCTTCGTCTGCGCTGAGGGGAATGCCTTCGCAAATCCCGCACGATCTGCGGAGATAAACAAGCTCGTAGCGATAGCTTGGAGTTGCTCGGGCGTCACCTGTGCCTGACCGCCAACCCACTCGGCTGCTTTGATGGCTTCAGCCATGAGCTGCGCCGCTTGGAAGAGCGCCCGCTTGGCGTCTGCCACCGTCAACGAGACGGGCGACGATGCCTGCACAGGCTTGCGTGGGCCTGCTGCGGCTACGGCTGCGCCGGCGTCGTCGATGATCGCACACTGATCGGTGATCTTAAGTTCATTCTCGCCGCTATGGGTCGAGTGCTTCACGCTGATGCCCTGAAGCCCCTTCTTGCCAGCCTGTGACCTGAGGGTCACCATCTGGCCCTTGAGGTCACCCATCTCGTCTGGCAACCAGAACGATGCACGGCACTCGCCGGTGGAGTCCTGAAGGACACAGTTCTGTACGCGCCAAGGGCCAAACTTACCTTCACCAGTTTTAGGCGGGAACGTCGCTTTGATCGTCACCCGCATCTCGCCAATGACCGAACCATCGGCCAGATTTGCTAAGTCGCTAATTTGTGCTACTTTCATTTTTGTTGTGTTTCATCGATGAACCATTCACCGAATGCCTAGCAAAGTATACGTTGGTCTACTACGCGCAACTACTTTTTTGATTTTATTTCGTCGTCGTCATCCTCGTCATCGTCATCATCCTCATCCCCACACTCTTCTATCCACGAGTGCTCCAGCACGCGCTCCTTGTGCATGAGGTTGATGTGCATGTCTCGGGCAAATCGATTGCCCCAGCCGCTCTCGTAGCGGTTCGTATTGTCGCTATCGTTCTCGTCCTGCGCTTGTACGAGGATCTCGCCACACTCAAAGTGTTCAGAGAGAATGTCCTTTGCGCGTTGGATGATGACTTGGCGTTCCTTTTCCTCGGGACTCATATCTTGTAGTGTACGGTGGGAAGAATCCTGCCGTCACTTGTCTTGTGGTAAAACTTTTGCTGTACAGCTTTCTTTTGAGCAAGGATGTTGCGTGTAGCAGTTCTGCCAATTCCAAGCCGTTGAGCAATTTGTGAGAGTGTATACCACCCTGGAGGTGCGGGTTGAATCTCTAGGTTCTGCGCAAGTTGCGAGAGCCAGTCCCCTTCTACAGTGGCAGCTTGAAGCTTCCGTCCTTTAGTTCTTTTGTCAGCCATACAATTGTTTCGTTGTCAGTATATTCGCCCCACGCCCAGCCTCTACTCCAAGCGGTGGTTGCAATCCTATTCTCCGCATAGCCAGCCATTTCGGGATCTCCTAGCCACCCAACAGAGTAGCCAGTGACACCTTTAATGCGCCGACCTTCAGCGATTTGTACACGGTGGATATGCCCCATGACAAGCTTGGTGTACCTGCCGTGACACATACGCTCTGCTGAATCACGCAAGGCGTTCTCACTGTGCAAGTATCCATGCTGGAAGAGCGCATCACCCAAACCAACAAAGCCGGTCTTAAGCTTGTAGTCGTACACCTTGCACTTAATTGACTTAGCTCGGTCGTGGATCTGGTGATACACACGAGTCGCCAGAGCCGAGATGATTGCTTTAGGATGGCTCATGAGCGTGACGAGCCGGGCCTCATGGTTGCCGAGCAGGTAGTGCTGTGGTCTCAGCGCCGAGATAAATGCTAGGCCATCGTTCAGGTCAGCCTCGGGATCTACGGTAGCGTCGTGACTGTCAGCAGTGATAGCACCACTACGCAGGCAGGTCATGTCGATGGCATCACCAAGATGCAACACTGTGTCCGGCTTCCATCGGTCACGAAAGCGAAGTACCTCCTTGAGTACAGCCTGGTCCGCCATGAACCCATGGCTGCAACTAACTGCAAGGAAGCGTTTCCACTTCCGTGTTATGTTCGCCATAGGCTATTTGCGCTTGGCGGCAGCGGCTTTCTTCGCAGCCTCACGCTGGACGCTGTACGCGATAGCGACGGCCTGCCTCTGTGGCTTGCCAGCGCCGATCTCGCGCTTGAGGTTTTCGGTGAACGCTTTCTCGGATGCGGATTTCTTTAGTGGCATAGTGTTATTTGGCCTGCTTGAGTTCTCGCTTGATTCTGGTGACAATTTCTTTGTTGGCTTTATCTCTTGCCTCTTGCTCAGAAGCAAAAACGCCAACGAGCCTACCACTGCCGTCAAACAGCTTGTGTGATGCATTGTCTTTACTGACGATCTTCATGCCATTAACCGGGTCAGAAAGCACATAACCATTGCCAAGCGATTCTCTGCTACTTGCCTGCTGCATGAATGCTACCGGCATTTTCTTGCGCTCGATGTCGCTAACAGCTTGCTCTTGCACGGTGGACTGAATTGCCTGCGTGATGCGCTTGGACAAAGCAAACTCTTCAGGCGAGCCAGATGCGACCTTTGGCAGTTTGAGCAACAGTTTGCGAACGGCTGGCGTTTCGTATGCGCGGCCTAATGTGTAAACTCCGGCGTAAGTTGCAGCAGCGCCAGTTAAACCAACGGCTCCAGCCAATCCTCCAGTTATGGTTGGAATCAATAGCCTTTGACCAGTGGCTGGATCCATATTGAACTCGCCAGCTCGCGAAGTAAGCTTCAAGTAACGAGCAAGGCCATCAATTGCATTCTTGTCTGCACCGCTAAAGAACACGCCAGTCTGCTGCTCGGCCTTTTGCAGGTTGGTTAAGAACCGCCTTGGGACAATCTGGTTTGTTTGAGCATCGATTGAACTGGCGGCTACATTCTCAAGAATTGCAGCGCGAGCGTTTGCTTTGCCAATGTCATCAAGATTCTTGTACAGCAGTTGAACTTCACTCTTAGCCTTACTAAACAGCAATTTACCAGCGGCTTCTGGGTTTACTTCTCCTTTATTAAGAGCAGCCCTAAGCGCACTGTCTTGCAACTCCTTCGCCATTTCATGCAGGTTTGCGTTTGCGGTAGCCCAAGCGTTTCGATCCCTGCCACTTGCTTCAATGAAATCTCCTATGTCTTGCTTGATAGCGCCATAGACTCGATTCATCGACTTACCAGAAAGACCCTTTAACGAAGCAAGACCCGGATCTTCAAGCAAATCTCCAACAAGCTTAAGATTACTATCTACTTGAGATGCAGTCTTGTTTTGCAGAGACTTCTTAAAGGCTTCCAGCCTTGCGGTAACTGGAGCAAGCGCATCCTCATTAACTCCGTTAAGATATTTAATCTCATCATCAATTGCCTTGATGGAGTTAGCCGTTGGAACAGTAACATTAGTGCTGTCCAAGTCTTGAAGAATGCCAGTAACAACACTCTTATTTGCGGCAATCTCTGCTGCTCTTGTCTTGTTGAGATTAGCGGTCACATCTCGGATAGAGTCAGCACCAACATTTGCGCTGAACTGGCCGAGTAGATCTTGAACAGCTTGTGTCCGTTCTTCAGCCTGCCTAACAAGCGCCTCTCTGCCGCCAACAGCTTCACGCAAATCCTGTGCTCGTTTACTGATCGGCCCACCTGGCTGAATGACATCAGATGTACGAACGAGCCTTCCAGCAGCTTCAGCCTCAGTTACAGCTTGAGCCGTTTCTACTGCGGTCATGCCTGCCACTGCCGGAGCTGTGCGTGCAGTTGGCCGTAGCCCAGCTAGTCTTGCTCCAGTTAACCCGCCAGTAATGCCGCCAACTAACGACGCTGCAATCTGTCCCTTAGTGCCTGCTCCAAGCTCTTCTGCGCCGTATCGAGCAAGTTCAGCCGTAGCTCCACCAGCCGTAGCAGATGCAAGTTGTTGCAGTGGCTTATCCGCAAGTATAGCGCCAATCTTCTTTGCGGTTGCAGATGCAGCGCCCTTAAGCACATTGCCTAGTCCGATGCCAGCCGCAGTAGACGCAATCGAACTGCCGACGGATTCTGCAACTCGACCAGCCTCGGTGCTAGTTGGATCAATGCCAAGCTGAGTAAAGAGTTCACCAAAGAGTTCCGTGGGCGTCTTGAGGTTAGTGCCCATGAAGTGGTTCAGGCCAAGCACCAGCGGATCTCCAATAAGCTGTCCTGCTGCTACTGCCGTAGCGCCCATCGCCGCTCCACCGGGAATAGGGCTAACCAATCCAGCTGCGGCACCCATAGCAACCGGCCCCATCCCTCGAGCAAGTCCACGGGCAACGTCGCCGGTCGTGCTGGCAGGCTCTTGAGCTGCTTCGGGCTGAGACTGCATTTGACGTATAGCATCAGCAAGAGCTTTAGCGTCCTGCGTATTGCCAGCCGCGTCAGCCTTTATCAGCGCATCACTAAGCTCTTGAATTGTAGCCATTATTTGTATTTCTCTAAAAGAGATTGAACACTTGGAGCAGCCATTTGTTTTGCTGGCTGTTGTTTATTAAGTTCAGATTCAATGTCAGACTTAAACAATGGAAGTTCTTTAACTCCAGTTTTACTAAACCACTCAGGTGAAGTTCTGTTTTGAAATTCTTCTACGACGCTATTTCTTGCAGATGCAATTACGTTGTATTTTTCCTTTACCTTTTGAATAAACGCTTCTGGATCTGCTGTCTTTTTAAACTGGCTTGAATTTAACCATTGAAAATATGTTCCGCTTGAAAGTGGATCTTTTCCAATTGATGTAGCATATTCTGCGTAGCCATTAACAAGCTCTGGTGCAAGCTTCATAAATTCTTGCATCTGAACTGCGTCAGATCCACCAGAAGCGGCAGACTGAATCATCTTTGGAAGAATTGTCTGAAGCGAAATAACAAGCCGAGCTTTATTTGCTGGATCGTCTTTTTGTATCTTTTCAGCCTGCAATATGTCTTCTCGAATTGTTTTAACAAAGTCGCGCTCTTTTCTTAATGATGGCAATTCAGCCCATACTGACTTAGCGGCATTGCTTTCATCAAAAGATTTAAGCTGCTCTGGATCAACAAGAGCTTCAAGTTTTCTTTTAAAACTGGATTGTATAGCTTCCGAATAGTCAGGATTTCTTTGAATAAGTGAATCCATCAATTTATTCGTAGCCAACACTTTTGCTCGCAAGTCCTGCCTGCGAAGCTCATGCTCTCGCTCTGGATACAATGGCTGCTCTGCTTGTGCCGTAGGTTCAGCTTGAGGTGCTACAGGCGCTGCTTGCACAGTTTGTGGTTCACCAAAGTCTGCACCAGAACCGCTGTAACTTGTATCAACCTGGCTGCGCTGTGCGTTAAATGCAGCCATCTCTTCCGGCGTCAACTGCACAACTCGACGAGGAGACGCCTGCGCATACATGGCTTCCTGTTGTGGCGTGAGTGGATAACCTATATTGGCGTCCATTGCCATAGCTTGCTGAGGCGCTACAGGCTGCTGGTTGTTTGCCATGTAGTAATCGGCAATGGCAGCAAGCGGACGAATGCCGCGAGTGACGATGTTGTCTTGAAGATAGTCTGATAGTGGCATCGTATTAAAAGTTAACGGCCTATACTTGCATTGTATTCATCCATTAATGCTTGGGGCACCGGGCCTCTTCCGCTCCAGCCTCGACTTCTAAGAAAAGCGGCGAGATCTGTGGCAGGTGCTGTGGTGTCCTGCATTGACGGCTGCGTTGACGACGGTGCTGGCTTTGGATTCCAAATTGAATCAATTGCCATATCCAGTCCACCAAGATCAAGCGGCGGCTTTTTGGTTGCCACTGCCCGATCAAGCAATCCCTTTTGCTCCGCTCCAATCTGTTCCATCTTGTACTTCTGCCCAATAGCAGCACCCAAATATCCTTTAGCAGATTGATAGAACTGCTGCTTATCCAGCAAGCTTGCTTTTGGGTCGTTCTCCATTGTTTGCTGTAAGCCCACAAATTCAGCCGGAAGATAGTCCTTAAACGAATTGAATGCAGCCGCATCAGCCTTTACCTGCGACGACATCTTCTTGTAGTCGCCTATTGCGCCTCCTGCTGCGGTAAGCCCTTGTGCAATGCCCTGCCCTAGCGCCATGTATCCTTTGCCTTCAATCTCTCCGGCTCTAGCGTAAGCGTCAGCAATGCCCTGGCCCATCAAGCTCATCGCCTGAGGTGCCGGTGTATTATAAAGTTCACGAGGTCTTGCCATAAAATTTGGTTCTAGCTTCTAAACAAAGAGGACTGCCTTTCTCAAACCGCTGGCAGGCTTGCGGTCTATGCCTATAGATTGTACACGAAACTTCCTGCCCAACAATCCCCGAAAGCGCAATACAGCGAGTTCCAACGCACTTAAGCAGTGGCAGATCATCGCGGATGTACTCTTTGGGGATGTTAACTGCATCGGATCTATCCTTTCGCAGAATCGGCCAACTGGCCTTGTGGCTGCAACACGCCCCGCACTTTTGGCAGTCCAGTTCGGACGTTGCAGTAGGGGATGACTGGCTCTTCGTGCAAGACAAACTCATGCAAGTTCTCTACGTCAGCGTTTAGCTTTGGGCAATGCACAAATGCAGATTCCCTGCGATCAATACAACGGAAACAGGCATGAACGTAGTCGCTGTTCATGTGCTTGTCCGGGCGGGACACAACATCCGTGTCATATCGATTCTGGTCGTATTTGACGTTGTTTGATGTGATATACAGAGAGATGTCCGCGTCAGTCCACTCACGCAACGGAAACCACATCTCTGTACCGTTGCCAATAATTTTCATGTCAACCATGAGCGGAATTGAGCCAGTCAATGGGTCTTCGTCGCTGCTTTTGTGCCCACAGAACAACACATCAAAGTCGTTAACAACATTAGCCTTTGGCCTGCCAAGCCATTCTTTACCGCACACCCAAGGCTTTGTTAAGTCCATCATTTCTGTGCCGCGCATGACCTTTAATTGCCCGGTTCCAAGCGAATACGTCTCACAAACGTCGATGCGGTCTTTCCCGTGAGTTAGCGCAATAGACGATGGCACCCAATCGTGGACTGTCAGTTTTAGCTTTTCTTGCACCTCATGGTGATGTTGGTACTTGTGTGAAAGAAATGGCAACTTAAAGTGGATTACCTCGATGTCAGGGCGCATGCTTAAGCATAGATCAAGCAACACAGTGGAGTCTTTTCCTCCACTCCAAAGCACGGCAGGACGCTTTGCGTTTTTAAGCGCCTTTCTGATTAAGCTTATAGCAGGTATTATGTTCATTAGTATGCTGCTCCTGCCCCAGCCATAAGTCCTCCACCAATTGATCCAAACATGCCAGCTTTTCCAGCACTCTTTGCTGCTGCTGCTTGTGCCATCCCAGCTTGATACTGCATCTGTGCGTTGTAAGCCCCGTAGATCGAGCCCATGCCGGTCTGCGACTCTGGGTTGAAGTACTGTGGTCCAGCCTGCTGTTGGCCCATCATCGCGTTCTGTGCGGCTTGACCGCCAAACGAACCGGCGTACATCGGCTGTTGGTAGAAGGAAGTCAGCGCAGGAGCAGCCTGCTGCTGGAAGTATCCACCCAATCCCGTGCCAAGAGCCACAAGCTGCTGCTCCCGGGCCTGACGCGCGTTGTAGCGGTTCATCACCTCGGCAAGGTTGCTCTGTCCGCCCAGTGACGTTCCCCGAGCTGCATAGCCTGCCCTAGCCTGTTGATCGAGCATACGCTGCTCTTCTGGAGAAAGGTTTGCGCCGTTGGCCTGTAAGCCGCCGAGCTTCTGCTCCGTGTACTTCTGGAGAGCTTGGTTGATGCCGCCAACACCTTGAGCCTGCTGGAAGGCTTGCACATACTCTGGAGCACGTTCCTGCAAGCCGCGCAACTGCGCCGCCTGCTGGCTCCGCATATATGCTTCTTCTAGGTTAGAGTATTGAGGCTGCAAGCCTTGATACATCTCAACCTGACTGCGAGCAGCCTGACTGGCAATCTGATCTTGCAGCGCCTGATATTTCGGCTGGTAGATTAACTCGCTGGCATAAACTTCTGGAGCCATCTCTACCTGCGACTTCAGGATAGAGCGCATTGACTCCTGGTAGTTGGGAGCCGCCTGTTGTTGCGGCATTGAAATTTTACTTCCCATATAAAAGTCTTTTTAGTTTTTTAGGAGTGATCTGAACTGCATGGTCGTGTCTCCATGCCCAAACTTGCGTGATAGGTGCTTTACGTTGAAAGAACTGGCTAAACATTTCACCAACCGCTCCAGGTTCGCTTGCCCAAGCCATGTGAATCGTCCAGATGCCATCCTGCTTGCGCCACTTCCAGTTGAAGTCGCTGACACCGGGATGTGTGGTCGCAATGCCTGTAATCTTACCGTCACGCCGAGCCACATAAATACTATCATGGACGCCGTAAAAACTAAGATAGCCATCCACGTCATCTCGGGATACTTGGCCAAGAAGCTGAATATGGTTGCGGCATTGTTCATAAAGCGTGTCTACAAGTTGTTCCCAGTCCTGTACGGTCATTAGGTTTTGACGATGAACATCAAGGCTACGTTGCGGGGACGAGTTTCGGCGGCGCCAACACTTCCTGTCTGCGATCCCTGTGTGGATGGTTCCGCTCCAGAGTATTCACCACCTTGATTTGAACCCGTAACCACATTTGTGATGGTGTAACTATGCGTATGCGGCTGGATGTCTTGCGCTTGAGCAGACAAAATCACGCGCCCCGAATCAACGCCCCTGCCATGATCCCACCCACGAATAAACTCACCTCTTAAGTCAGGCAAGTTGGTTCCATATATTGCCGTAAGACTAGCGTAACCAGCAGTAGACTGCCCATTGCACTCAAGCCAACCCGTTGGTGCAGATGAACCGCCCCACATAACAATTGCCCCAGGCAATGTTGATGCTGCTATTGATGCATCCACATACCCTTTGCTTGCTGCAACTGCGGCTGCGCTTGGTGTGCTACTGGAAAGCGTTAATTCTCCAGTCATTATTGCTCCAGACCGCAATGGAAAATAAGACGCAAATAGATCTTTAATGCTGCTTAAAGCGTACTTAAACAATGATCCACCACGTTCAGCAAGGACGTAATCAACATCTTCAGGAACACTTTCAATCTGCGCAGAGATAGCTCCCGGCAACAAGATCGCGTTATCGACATGATCGTTCAAGTTTTCCGCAGTCACTTGGTTAGTGCCCGAAGTTGGGTAATTGACGTATGTCGTTCCTTTTTGGATTTGTTGGCCGGGCATAAGCTTATTCCTGCGAAATCATTGGTCTATTGGCTGCTATAGCATAAACAGCAACACTTTTCAAGGCTGGTCTTCCAACTACAAAATTAACTGTGCAAGCTATCGATGTTCCCCGAGCAGCGATACGGGGGCGCAAAGTGCCATCTGATGTGCCGCTAAAGCTGTACTCAAGGACAGTCTCGGTAGCATCTGGGTCGTAGGTGGTCGTGTCAATCTTTACAAAGTCGTTGGCAACGTTGTTGAAGGTGAACTCACCTCGGCTAAATCGCTTCTCGGATGTGCCGCCAAAAGCGTATTCTCTAGTCTTCACAGAAGCAGGAATGTGGACGAAGTTCTGTGTGCTTGGAATCAGCGTAGACTCGGTGATCTGGCTGGACACTGGAAACAGATTAAACGGCAGCACTGGCGTAGCGTCAGAGTAGTTAAACTCATCTCCTTGAGCCTGCTCTTCTGACAGAAACACGCCGCCATACTGGCCAGATCCAGCAAAGTTGGTGATGATCATCAATCGGCGTTGATTGATATACGCAGACAAGATCAAGTTATCTGAGAATAAGCCCGTAGGATAATAGTCAATCGACTCCCAATTCTGGTTCAGCGTATTGTATACAAGGATCTTGTCGTTCCTAGTCGCCGCGCCAGTAGGCATCGCAATGTAGAAGCGATTGTTATAATAAGTTGCTACCGAGTTTTGAACGGCATCGTAGTTAACGGTGTCAAAGAAGTCTGCAATCGGCTCACTGAGCGGTAGCGTGTTTCCTAGCAGCTTCAGGTCAAGCTGCGGCGTAAGCATGTGCACGCCGTTAGCAGACAGGAAGAATACGAACTGGCCAGCCGCCACAATCGAGCGTCTAGCCAAGCAGCCGATCTCGGTCGTAACCACCGTTGTGCTGCTGTTAGCCCCGGGAGGCGAGTTGATGTTAAAGTTGTCAGTCTCTACGAAAACAATATAGATGCTGTTGGTCATAAAGACCAAGAACTGGTCTTGCACCCACGGTAGCACCCCTACAATCGAGTCGTTCCCGCCAGTATTGATGACGAAGTTGTTCAGTGTCGTGTCGCACTGCTCGCTCAGGATGTCGCTAACGAGCATCTGGTAGTCACCGTACTTGAGGATCAAGCGGTTCTGGAAGTACAAGCCAAAGTCAGCGCATGACACAGACTGTGTGACGCCTGTCACCGTAGTGCCATCTATTGCAAACTTCTGCTGCGCAAACGTAACTGCTGCTAGGCCATTCTGCCATACAAGCGGCGGCAATCCACGTCGAGCGTTCCACCCTGCCTGTGTAGTCCGAGCAGCGTAAGTTACACCAGTATTGTTCGTGTACTGAAAGGTAAACGTGTTCGTGCCAGTCACCGTGATGACGTAGTTTCCAGTGACGGCCTGTCCTGCCGTATCTGAGCCGTCTGTGCGCCCGATAGTGACCTCGTCGCCGGTAGAGTAATTGTGCGGTAGCGTCGTCGTAATTGTGATCGTGCCAGTCGCGTTGTCGAGGATGTCACCGTTGGACTCAGTAGCAACAAACGTCGTCTTGTCGTACTTGCCACGAAAGATGTACACCTTGTTTAGCGCCGTCACTACGTCACAGATGCCGCCAACCTCGATTGTCCTGCCGGCAGGGAATAAGTATGGCCCGATCAAGTCTTCAGCATCCTGCCCTTGAGCTGGCTTGTACAGGTACATCCTGTCCGTAAAGACCATGACAATGTTGTCGTGACCGTCAGCGTCAACGTACAAGCCAGAGCCAACCATCGTTAAGCCGATGAGTTCACTTTCAGTCAACCGCTTGGTGCCCTTGCGGGGCTGGGCAATCCCACGCTGAAGTCGAGTGTTGAAGCTCGCTTGCAAGATGCCAGGCTGTAGGTTTGCAGGGTCAAGCCTACTGGCAAAACCCAGAAACATGTCGTCACCTTCCGCCTGTGCTTCTTGTGCCATTGTTACTTAGGTGCAATCATCTTTCTTACAGCAAACACTGTAGGAAGCATGTAATTCTCGGACTCTGTTTCCGATTCTTCGCCTTCTCCGGCCAGTTTTCCAAGCTTATCAGCAAGCCTCTGTAGATCATCGCGAATCTCAAGCATACGCTCCCTATGCATGTCTTCCTTCTCGGAGTCATCCTCCTCTTCTTCCTCGTAACCTTCACCGCAGCCGCATTCAGAGCATGTTCCATCTGACTCCATTGGGGACTCACAGTCTGGACAGCTACGGCCTCTTTTGCCGTTTGGGCCGTAAAGAATGTCCATCATTGATTTCATTGACTTAGGCATAGGTTAAGCGATTAAAGATTTCTTGGCTTCTCTGCGAGCGCACAACTCAGCAAGAGAATAAGGAGTATCATACTCAAAATGAGGCGCATCGTATAGCTTCTTGAATTTGCCGCCCCAACGCAGCTTGTGCTTTGTACACAAGGTTGAGGCGTGTTTATGCATAAGGTCAGCGATTTTTGCGTCAGCGGGTGTGCTGCCATCCATGTACACTTTACCTTTGAACACGCCACAGTCGATGGCGAGCCCGAAGTTGTGCATGGATGATCCTGGCTTGGCATTCGTCACCTTTGGCCCCGGAGCAGTGCGCCCCTTGGCGTACAGCGCCGCCTGTTCCTCGAACGTCCTAGTTCCACAGATGACCTTGTAGTCCAGTCCATTTTGGGCAACCAGCTCTTTAGCGTCTACGATGAACGCGATAAAGGCGTCCCTGACTTCAGGTAACAGCGTCGCTATGAACTTGGCTGACCGTTCGTCAATCACAACTTCTCGTTACGAATAACGTCGATGATACCAAAGATGGTGATGACACCCTGGGCGATTGCGCCACCGATGCCGGTACTGTACAGCCCGATAGCCGTGCCAAGTTTAACAATGCCGAGCCAAGTGGATGGTTGCTTGAGGTATTCTTTCATAGGTTTAATCGTGGAGTTGAGCGATTCGTTCCCAAAGCTTGAGCCTGTCTTGCTCGCACTCGGAGATCTTACACTCTAGTTTGTTTAGTTTACTGTGCAGGTAATACAGCGCCAGTGCCAGCAGCGACACCGTTAGGCCTTGGTCGAAGATGTGAGTAAGAACTTTGGTGACAAACTCGTCCATACCTACTTCTTCTTAGCGGTTTTGGCAGCTTGCTTGAACGCCTTTGCTGTTGGGGCGCCCTTAGTGCCGGGCTTCCGCATACGTTCTTTGTTACCAGCAGCGATACGCTCGCGTTTGGCGTGGATGTTGGCGTAGAGTCCTTTCTTCATAAGATTAGCACTTCCAGCGTCTCATGCTTGCCTTAGCCCGTTCTGCCGGGCCTTTAGCCTTGGCGACTACACCTGCCATACGAGCGCAGAAGCTCTTCTTGCGGCCAGCGTCAGCCTTGGTCTTTGGACTAGGTGCAGGAGCCTTGAGGTTGCTGCCTGTAGCGCGATTGTACTTGGCTCGCCCCTTGGCTGTCAGCCCTGCACCCCTCGACGCAGGCAACTTCTCGCCTCGGCCAACGGATAGTGATACGGATTTCTTTGGCATAAGTTAGCGAGCTAGAGCGTACTTGCTGGGCACTTCCGCGAAGGCTGCGAAGATGTAGGTTGCGCTAGGATCGTTTACGTCAGCAGATATACCGCGAAGTTTGAATCCGTTAGACACAATGTCAATTACATCTCCTGCCGATGGAGCGCCTTCTACGCCGGCTGAGTTTGGATATAGTTGAAGATTGGCTACGTTAAACGTATTGCGTGTAGTGTCTCTAATTGTCCAAAAATTACCTGAAGCACTTGTTTTCCTAATCATCACCCACCTCGGCCTAAACCCACAGAACACAAACGGCCCGTCAGCGATGCCATTCCCCGTGTAGCTGCCAAATCGGGAGAAGCCTGCGATCTCAGCGAAGCAGTAGGCAACGTAACTGATGCCAGAAGCATTAACATCCGTGGATGTGCCAAGGCTGAACACGCTTGAGGTGGGCGCTGTGCTATTCCACACTGTAGTGTCAGCGGTAGCTTGGTTTGTCGAGTTAAGCTGAATGCTGTTTGCAACCGGAATGGACGTGTGGCGCACCTGCCAGTTGCTTGTGGCTCCAGTCTGCGACCGCTTAACGATCACCATCGCAGGAGCAACGCCCAAGTTGTGGGCAACCGTCCTGTTCACGCCTGTACCAGCGTAGGATACAACATCCAGCCCAGCGGTAATGCTTTCCCTCCACTGCCAGGCAATGTACGAGTTCGCATTCGCGTTGACCAGCGTCGTATCCGTGCCAAGGCTGAAGCCATCGCCGTTAAATGCTGTCAGCGTGTTTGCATTGGTCGTCTCAGCAGCCGTCGTGTCAGACGAGAGATACTTCGTAGTTCCCCGTGTAGAGTCGAACAAAGCGTGATTTGTAGCCCCAGGTGTACGCGACTTGATCCACACCAGATCCGGCTGGAACGACACGTTGTTTACCGCATTCGACAGTGACCGCGCAGCAGCGTTGCCCGTGTACGTCGTAGCCGCCATGAAGTTGGCTCCGTTGACGATGGACGGTGTAGGCAGGTTGTTCGTGTTGAGTGCACGAAAGCCAGTGGGAGGCGTATAGGTGAAGGGACGTTGGCCGAAGTTAACAACACCATCTACAGTAAATGATGTCATGTCATCTCCAATTTGAGCAAAATATGTATCTGCTGGAAGAGATGAAAATGCAACTCCTTGACTTACGCCATCTTTATAGAATGTCAAAGTTCCAGCATCAAGATCCAATGCAACTCCTATAATGTTTCCAGTAGTATACGTTGCTCCGTAAGCGCTTGCTCCATTATTAACTTTAGTTCCATCAAAGCGATAATAATAAATAAGATTTGTAGCAGCAGGATCTATTGTAATGCTTGCATTTTGACGCGCTACTCCAAATGATCCTCTTGATGATGTTAAGACGCATTCCCAATACCATTTTCCACTAGAAATTCCAATACTTCCAATAGAGCTGCCCATATTTGCGGCAGATGTAGTTGCGTAATTTAAATTTGCACTGGATAAAGTAAAAATACCTGAAGTGTTTAACGGATTCAACGTGCAGTAATTCCCCCTGCCATTCCCGCTGTCACTGTAGTTCACCGGGACATCGACCATGCTGTCGTACGTCGCACCAGCCGTCAGCGACACGTTGTTCACCGTCCAAGTGTTACCATTCCCCGAGCTATCCGTGCCCAGCGCCGCTACAGACGACGTATTGCCAAACTTGAGGTAGAAGCCGTTCGTGCCGTAGCTGCCTGCGTACTGCTTTGGCGACCACACGCCGGTCGTGGACTCGATCTGACCGAAGGACGATGGCGTCAGGGCTTGGCCGTCGATAAAGTTGACTTCTGTGAGGTAGCCGTCAAATGTAAATCCAGCTAAATCACCTTGCTTTGCAATTGTATTAACAAGTGAACTATTAAACAAATATGGGTTTGATCCAGCAGCAGCACTAGCAACTTGTACTCCATTGGAATACAAAACAACATTTCCATTGTTTGTTACGCTAATAACAAGGTGATACCAAGCAGATGGATCTCTATATACGCTGGTTGTTGTTATTTGACTTGATGCAGCACCACCAAGAATAATATTAATTGCATCAGATGATGTAAAACTTATTGTGGTCGATGCACCTCCAGCTATTCTTGATCCGCAAATAACTTGCCCTGATCCACCAAGTGATCCTCTTTTCAGCCAAACACTAAACGTGTATGTCGTTGGCGTTGACGTAAACGTCCTACTTAGGAACGCAGAAGCACTCGATCTAAACCGAAGTGATCTTTGAACAAAGTTTCCGCGCCTGAGACTGCCTAGTAAGGATAACATAGAAGAGAACATAAATTACGTTGTTGCATCGCCACCAACGACCCAGCTATTTGCGGCC
>Ga0181344_1000465_pt1 | contig 16143 bp, 19 predicted proteins | sample Su13VDMLBDD_FD_130098 | JGI IMG/M metagenome (GOLD analysis project Ga0181344, IMG submission 130098) | Freshwater viral communities from Lake Michigan, USA - Su13.VD.MLB.D.D | ecosystem: Environmental > Aquatic > Freshwater > Lake | place: USA: Michigan | collected 2013-07-15
CGCGCAGGCTTTCGGGCTCAAAAAGAACCTTGGCGGGATGGGGCCGGTCACCAAGACTCGCGACAACGAAGACTCGACGGCGTCGCTGGGGAACTCCGAAGTATTGAGCATCCAAGACCCGCACGGCGAACTGATAATTGAGTTGGCCCAGCGCCCCGAGGAAGGTTCCAAAATCCCGTCCTCCGTTCGACGACAGGACACCGGGGACGTTTTCCCAGACCAGCCAAGGGACTCGCAAATGCTCTGCCAACCCGAGGTAGACGAGCATGAGGTTGCCTCGGGGGTCGTCGAGTCCCTTGCGGAGACCGGCGACGGAGAACGACTGGCAGGGGGTTCCGCCCACGAGAACGTCAACTGTGCCTGGCTCAATGGGCCACTCCTTGTACTTCGTCATGTCCCCGAGGTTCGGGACGTCGGGGAAACGGTGCTTGAGGATCGCGCTCGGGAAGGGTTCGATCTCGCTGAACGCGACCGGCGTCCAGCCGAGGTCGTGCCACGCTACGGATGCGGCTTCGACGCCGCTGCACACGGACAGGTAGCGCATCGCCTAGCTCCGCATGGGCATGATGACGCAGAATGCCTTCGCGTCCTCGCCGTTCACCACGAGGATGGGCGTGAGGTCGTCCGCCGGCAAGTGCACCGTGACGTGGTCGCACGTCCACGAACCGAGCGTCTCGCGCAGGTACGCGCCGTTCAGGCGGAACTTGCACTTCGTGACCTCGGGCGTGACCGGGAACCACTCGGTCGCGGTCGCGCCGTCGAACGGATCTATGGTCGAGAGCGTCATGCGCCCGTCCTCGACCCGGAAGTCCACGCTCTCGTTCACGATCTTCATCCGGCCCATGACCGCGAGCAGGGCCTTCCTATCGAACGACGCCCCCGGACCCTCGGTCTTCGGGATGACGGCCTCGTACTGAGGGAACTGGCCGTCGATGAGACGGGCCTGGATGTGCTCGCTCTCCGAGCAGATGTTGATGGTGTTCTCGCTCACCGTCAGGTCCCACGCCTCGGTCTTCCCGTCGAGGGCCTTGAGCAGGACCGCAGCCGTCTTGCGCGAGACGATGACACCGCCGCCCGTGTCTTCCGCCCGCGCCACCTCGACGACGTGCTGTGCTAGACGATGCCCGTCCGTGGTCGTGGCCTTCAGGGCCCCGCTCGACGCCTCGAGGAACGTGCCGTTGATGGTGTAGCGGGTCTCGTCGAACGACACCGCGTAGGCCACGCGCTCGAACGTCGCACGCAGGGCCTCGGTCTTCACGGGGAACGTGACGCCGTCCTTCGGCTCGGGCACCGCGGGGTACTCCTCGACGGGCAAGGTCGCGAGCTTGAACTCGATGTCACCCGACCGGACCACGAGCTTCGTCTTCTCGACGGCCAGCTCCACCTTCCCCTCGGGCAGCGAACCGACGATGGCGACGAGGGCCTTGGCGTTGACCGCGACCTTCCCTTCCTTCGTCGTCTCACCGGACACCGCGCCCGTGTAGGCGACCTCGAGGTCGTAGGCTTGAACGACGAGGTCGTTGCTCAGCGTCTCGAGCTTCGCCGCCGCGAGGATGGGCAGCGTGTTCTTGTGCTCGGTGACGGACGCAGCCTTGTGCAGGGTCGCGAGCAGGGTCTTCTTCTGGGTGGCGAACTTCATTGAGCAGCTCCCGAGTCGATGCCAACATCGACCCACATGTCGTTGTTTTCGTACACACGGACGTTCACGAGGCAGAATCGAGGATCTTTGCGAAGCAACTTGAGCCTTTCCCACAGGTACGTCGCGATGTTCTCGGCCGTGGGTTGAGCAGCGGCAATAGCCCCAGCGGGTGTGCCGTCTTTCAACGACTCGTTGAGGAAGGTGTGGTCGATCTTCTTGAAGATGGGGGCCACGATGACGTCAAGTTCTTCGATGTCCACGACCATCCCGTTCTTCATCACTTCCCAGTCCTCGCCGTCTTTCTCGGCCTTGATCTTGGGAACGACCGTGAGGTCGAACATGTAGTTGTGACCGTGCAGCCTCATGCACTTGTGGTTCGGGCGAAGACCCGAAAGCTGATGGGCGCACTCCAAGTAGTACCGCTTCGTGAGTCTCATCGTGCCTCCTTGAACATGGACAACTGCTTGCTTTCCTTGCGGGGGAAATAGGTCTCGCACTTCGGGGCGTGAGTCCACGCCCGAATCCACATGTCCTGCAACTCCGCTCTGGTGAAGCCGATGGGCGCATCGGTCTGACCGCCACCACGAACCGGCAAACGACCGTTCTTGGCGGCAGTCACCCAGGCCGACCCATCGACCGACGCGAAGGGGAAGTCGCCCATGCGCGATGTCATGCGAAGACCGTGAATGCGGTACTTGGGCAGGCCGGTAGACGGGTCACACACCCGGTCGAAGACGTCTTGGAGCCATGCCGTAGCGGCGGCCGAAGTGTTGTCGGGAAGCAACGACCCGATGGCGACGAGAGGGTATCGCTTGCACAGTTCGTCGAACCACTCCCATGACTCGGCACCCGGCCCGTGGAACACAGGCACGACGTCCTGACCCTCACGCTCCATCAGACTCAAGTTGTGCTTCTGCTCCTGCTCGCTGCCACCGATGACGTCGAGCATCAGCTTGAAGTCGGCTGTGTCGTGGCGCTCGTACCACTCAATCAGCTTGCTCATGTTGATGGTCTTGCCCTTCTTCCAGACCGTGAATGCGCCGGAGTCGAGGCAATATCCGGCAGCACCTTCGGGAACGTCCATGTACTTGCAGGTGGCATACGAGTAGAGAACGCGCTGCCCTTTCATCTGCTGCTCGTAGAGGGACATGGACCCGCCGGGAGGACCGACGAAGTAGACCTTCATCGGGCGTCCTCAAAGGGAATGAGCTTGCCGTTCTCGTACTTGTCCGTGGCTTCCTTCGTCCACCGCCGCATGGCCGCCGGCGAGGCCGACACTTTGACACGACGGATGACCGTGCTCATGGCCTCGACCATGATCTCGGAGAGCCGGAACGCCGCCTCGTGCAACTTGCCTTCCGGCACCTCGGCGATGATTTCATCATGCACGAAGACCACCGGCCTCGATCCGAAGAACGCACTCGACGGCTCGGCATACGCCTCGCGCGCGGCACGGTAGAGCGCCCGCTTGGCTCCTTGAGCGGCCAAGTGCTGGAAGAGGTGGTTGCACCCGTCCGTGTAGCCGACGTCCCCTCGGACGAAGCCCGTGACGGGGTGCACGAGCGTGGCCTCGCCCAAACCGACGTGGTCGTTAATCCACTGGAAGTACGAGGTCATCTCGGGCCACGCACGCAGCCACTGCGCCTTCATCTCCCGCGCCTGCGTCTCGGTCAGCGTCACGCCATACCCGGCACGGGCGTAGTCGACGAGACTTCCCGCCCCGAGGCCACCGGGAGCGCCGAAGTTGAAGACCTTGGCTGCGTCTCTGGCAACCTTGGCCGGCGAGCCCTTGACCTTCTTGCCCTTCTCGACCTCCTCGTACTGCATCCCGAGCATGGTCGCGCCGACTTGGCTGTGGAGGTCCCGGTCAGCGTTGATGGCTGCGGCCATCTCGCTCTTGCCGAAGAGCAGGAGGCACACCTCGGCCAGCGCCCGAAGCTCGAGCGTGTCGTAGTCCACGCTCACGAAGACGTAGCCGGGGCGAGGCACGAAGCACTCGCGGGTCCCGCCGACCTTCCGGCCCGAAGGTAAATTTTGCAGGTTTGGTTTTTCACAGCTGGTGCGGGCCGTGTTCACGAGGACGTTGAACCGGGCGTTGACCGGAATCTTCGTCCCGTCCCGAAGCACCGGAACGTAGGTACCGAGGACCTTGTCCACGCCGCCGCCATCGGCCACGAGTTCGAGCAGCTTCGATCCGGACTGCACGAGCGTGTCCTTCGCCGTCGAGACGCGCCCCGTAGCCGTCAGCTCAGGGTCCTGTCCACGCCTCGCGAGGTATCGCTGCGTGTACATCTCCAGCTTCTTGGAGTCCTTGGCCCACCGGCACGGGACCTGAGTTCGCGTCACGACGTAGGCTTGCCCGTTCTCCCACTCGATTTCCGGTCCTTCGGACCCGTCCATCGGTCGCTGGAGGTCCTTCTTTGTGGCCTTCTTCCGCTTCACTTCCTCAGACCAGAACTCGGCGTCGTTTTCCTCGGACTTCGGCAGCTTCTTCGGAACGAGGAGGCCGGACTGAATGACCCGCTTGCGAAGACGCGCCTGCTCCTCGAGCAGCTTCTTCTCGAGCGCATCGACGGCCGACGGGTCGGTCCGCACGCCCCACATGGACATGAGGTGCAGCGCCCATGCCGCTCGGACCTGGTCGTGCTCGGTGGGCTGAATGCCTCCGAGTCCGCCCTGAGCGAGGAATATGGCGAGCGTGTCCTCGGCGTCTTCCAGTGCGTACTTCGTCGCCTCGACGGGCCACGACTCCACCGGCACGTCGTCGAGCTCCGCGTACCTCATGCGCCACGCATCGGCGTCCGCCTTCTCGGCGAAGCGGTCCTTGCCGAGGTACTGACCGGCGAGACCGGCGAGAGAGTACGCGGCTTTGACCCACTCGCCGCCGCGCATGGCGAACGTGGCACCGTTGCGCTGGCTGCGGCCCGAAGCGATGTCGAGCAGCTCCTGCCGAATCTTCGTGTCGAAGACGCGGCCCTCGTCCATAGCCTTGAAGACCAGCGGTATGAGGCTCGCTCGACGAGCGCACATGACCCCGAGGTCATAGGCGACGTTGTGTCCGACGAGGGCCGTGTCCTCGCTCCGCAAGCAATCCTCGACGAAGTCCGTGCCATCGTAGCGGTCGAGGAGGGCAGAATCCTCGTCAGTGGCGGTGGACACGCACACGAGCTTCGGGGCGAGCAGCCCCGGTTCGATAAGGTGCGTCTCGGTATCGAAGGCGACGAGGTTCATCGCACACGCTCACACGACACGGCGAGCAACGTGGCCCAGCGACGTTCGGTCTCGGTCAACGGCTTTGGGAAAAACGCCCTGAAAATTTTTACCAGCATGTGTCCCTCGGGCGATGCCCCTACGGCATCGGACGAAAAAGAGCCGCCCGTCACCCGTCCGAGGGTAGGGGCCGTAACTCGCGGGAGGGAAGACCGCGAGCCGGACCTCGGACGGGGACAGGCGACATGGAGCGAGCATCCCTCAATGCTCGACGAACCTAGAACGGGGCCTGCTCGGAGGTCGGGGCGGCGAAGAAGCGGTACTTCGTCACCTCGCCAAGACCGTTCTTCTTGGCCTCGACGTCCACCTGCACGAGGAAGCGGGTGCCCACGGCCTCGGGCTCGGAGCAGATGCCCTGCACGAGCGCCGCGGTGACCTCGGACGACGGGACGGCGAGAACGGCCGCCGCCCAGTTCTTGATGTCCCGCAAGTAGTAGTTGTACTTGTCCTTCTTCGTGACCCAGCACGCGAGCGTGCCGACCGCCGTCGCGCCCTCGCCCGTGGCCTCGACCACGCGCATGGTGACCTTGAAAAACGGCTCCTTGGTCAAGCCGCCCAGACCCTCGAGGGCCGAGACCAGCTCGACGATGTACGAGCCCTTGCTCAGGTACGGCAGCTTCTGGTTGGCCTGAACGGCCTCAATTCCATCCCACATCGACATGTGACCGACTCCCGTCGAGCTACGCTCGACCGACGTTGTGCAGGTTCCTAGTCCACCGTGGCTGGGTTCCCTGCGCCGCCCTCCTACAGGCGACCCCGGCGTTCTACCGAAGGCCGTTCCAGCCGTCAAGCAACTTCTGCTTCAAGCCCGTGGCCTCGGAAATCACGGGGAAATTCGTGCAGAATACGTCCGCCACGTCGAGGGCGACCATCCGGTGCTCGAGCTGCGTCGCCACGTCAAGCCGCTGCTCGAGGTAGTGAATCCACGACCGGATCGACCCGGTCATGTAGAGGCGCGTCGGAGTCGCCATGGGCAGCACCATGCGAGCGACCTCCTTCGCGATGCCGCGTGCGATGGCGTCGGCGTAGGCTTCCTCGGCCTCGTGAAACGCCTTGGCTTGAGCGCGCTCCCACCACCACTGCGTCTCTTCCGACTCGCACTTCGTGGACGACTGCCGGTTCTTTGCATCCTGCATCCGAGCCTGGGTGATACGCGGACGACCGAGGACGGAGGCGTACCTCTGCGAGAACTCCTGGAACGTGAAGGAGCGGTGCCGCAGGAGCTGTGCGGAGATGGCGCGGGTCGTCTCAATCTCGACGGTCATGCTCGCGGTCTCAAAGACCGACCAATGCCCCTTCTTCACGCAGTACCGGAGAAGGTGCTCCCCGGTTTCGACGGAAAGCTGGTTGTCGGGGTTCGACACCCGGGCGCAGTAGACGATGAGGTCCTCGGCGGTCTTGACCTCGGACGGAAGGCCGAGGGGCTGCGTCAGGGCCACAAGCATGGCGCTCATGCTTCACCTCGGTACAACGGCCACAGCTTCCTCGCGAGCACCCGGCCCATGCCGTAGTCGTCGGGGAAGTGAAAGCCGGCGGAGACACGGTTCCAGCCGATCTGCTTGCCGAGCACCTCCATCGCGTCCTTGGCTCGCGGGTACTTCTTCGCGAACCAATCCCCTAGGAACGCGCCGATGAGGGCGTGGTTCGACGGGTACGACGGGCTCTTGCCGGTGATGGCCTCGGGGAACCGGAACGTCCGCTCGTTCGCCTCAAGCCAGCGGTTCGGCCGAATGCGCTTGAACTTGTCCTTGAAGTGCAGCCCGATGGTCGCGAGCTGCTCGCTGAGTTTCTCGGCCTCGACCCTCACGGTCTTCGGCACACGGAACCCCATCTCCTCGAGGGCCTTGATGAAGATGGCCTCGACGTCCTCGCGATCCTCCCACCGGATACGGAGGATCTGCGGGTCCTCGAGCAGCCGGTGGTTCTCCCGCATCTCCTTCACGACCTGCACGAGGTCGTGGTTCACGATGGGCGGCGGCAGTTCGATGACCCTCCACTCGGGGTCGAAGTCCGGTGTTGGACGACGACGAAGACCGGCGTCCGTATCACCGTGGGCGGGCTCGTAGCGCAGTGCGTTCAGTTCGGTCGGCTTCATGTCACTCTCCCACCCACCCGCACGAGCGGGCGAAGCGAAGGGCCTCGTTCACGGTCAGGAAGTACCGGGCGTGCGGCTCGTGCTCCGGGCCATGATGCCATCCCTTCTTCTCGTTGGAGCCGCACCACACGGACCCATCGGTCGCGTGGATGGCGGCACCGCCGCTCGGGAAGCAGACGATGGCGATGGATGCGCTCTCGGGTCGGTCGAAATTCATGGCGTCCTCGTGCGGTTGTGCGTAGTCTTGGTAGACCGCTTCATGAAAGCGGAACCGGCCATGAAGGCCGGCGAAGATGGGCGAGAGTCCGTCGTCGGGACGACGACAAAGGCTGTGGTGGCCTCGGGCGTTGGGCCGGTCTCCGTGCAGTTTACGGGACCGGCTTTGTCTTTGGGCCGATGCTGTAGTGCTCGCGGCAGAACCCGTACTGAGACTGCACCGAGACGCGGTTCTGGCAATCGGCGAGGCGGCAGTAGTACGCAGTCGCGAAGTGCTGCTGGCAATAGCCCTTCGGGGCGTAGGTCTCCACCGCGCAATCGGGTGACAGGCACTTTCTCTTCTTCCCCATCTCACTCCTCGAAGGTGAACGTGCTGGCGAGCAGCTTCTGCTGGTTGCCGGTGGTGCGTTGCTGGTACTCGGCGTCGCGAAGAGCCTTGGTCAACGCCCCTCGCATCTCCGGTGTGTGGCGGTAGACGTAGACCTCGACCTCGTCGGCGTCCTGTCCCGGTCGGTGCGTTCGTCCGAGGAGCTGCTCCCACGTCGTCCCGCTCACGGGCGGCGTCGTGACGAGGTTCCTCGAGAAGGCTTGCAGGTTCTTCCCCGTGCCGTGAGCGCGGATGCTGGCGACGATGGACCTCGACCCGTCTTCTTTCAGAATGCCCTCGTCGCCGGGGCCGTAGTGCGGGAGCCCTCGCGCTGCCAGAGCCTCGCCCACGGCGGAGTGTTCGTACCACACGATGCCCGTGGACTGGGTGGCCCAGGACACGGCGTCGTCCACGAGGAACGAGTCGAGCCACACGGCCTCGGTCCTGGGCTTCGCGAGGTCCTTCACGGCCAACCACGCGGCCGAGGTGGTCGAGACCACTCGGCCGTCCGCCACGGCCTTGGCGTAGAGGAGCGGGGAGTCGATGCCGGGCTTTGACCGATGCGTCAAGAACGCGGCTACCTCTCGGTGGTACGCCTTGCGTGCGTCGAGCCACTGGTTCCGAAGGGTCGGTGGCTCGCCGTTCGGCCAGACCCATCGGTAGTAGAACCCCGCAGCCAACTGCCGAAGGTAGCGGTGCAGCACGAGCACGTCGTCGAACGCCTCGTCGTCCACGGGTGAGGTCCACGTCTCGTTGACCTGACGCAGCGTCTCGCGCACGACCTTCGGCACTTCGACGGGGCGCTCGTAGAAGTTCAGGGCCGTGCCGAGCGACGACTCGGTGGTCGCGACCACGCCGGCCGTATCGACGAGCCTTCGCCGGAAGCCCTCGCGAACGTGCTCATTCGGCTGGCACAGCTCGACGAGCACCCCGGGCGGGGCCTGGAGGAAGCCCGAGTCGAGGGCCGAGGCCCACTCCTCGAGCACCGTCCACGAGGTCGGGACCGGCGACCCTTCGCGCAGTGCGAGGAACGCGAGGTGCGCGTAGTCTCGAAGGCTCTTGGAGGTCATGGTCCCTGAGAGCGCGGCGAGTCGCGTGTCCCGGTGCTCTCGGAAGTACCGCACGAACCTCTTCGTCCGGGTCGCGCTCGGGTGCCGAAGGGCGTGGGCCTCGTCGCAGATCACGAGGTCGGGCTTCAGATCCTCGAGGATACGGGCACCCGACTCCCGAGACAGGGCGTCGTAGCTCAGGAGGTGCAGCTCCCCTTCCGCGTGCAGTGGCGCGACCTTGGCCCCGACGAGGCGCGGGAGCCGGTAGTGCGGCACGAGGGCCGGGTAGTCCTGCCGCAGGACCTTCTCTCGCAGCGCGGCCGGCACGAGGAGCACGGCCACCTTCGACCGCATGACCACGGGCAGGAGCAGGGCCAAGTCACTCTTGCCGGCACCGACACCGATGGGGCCGAAGAGGCCGTTCGTCCGCTCGGCCTCCAAAAGACCCGCCGCCTGGATAGGGCGAAGGCGACGGGTCCCTTCGGGCAGAACGAGGCGGGCGTGCAGAGCCTCGAGCTCGGCGGGCGTGACCGTGAGCGTGCGTCTCGGGAGGTCGCGAATGCGAACGAACTCCGGTGACGAGCGCACGGCCAAGCCCGCCGCGTTCGCGGTGCGGCTATCGACGGGTGTCGAACTCGAGGCGACGACCGAGGTCCCGCTCGGCGTAGGCGAGGGCGACGTGGGCTCGGCGCTCGCCGACAAGCTCCGCAACTTCCGCAGGAGTCCATTGCCGCCCGTGCCGGTCGAGGATGCGTCGCTCATTCCGTTCCCCTCGCAGCACGAAGACGTGACCGTCCACCTCGAACTGAACCTCGGTCATCGACGACCTCGGACCACGAACGTGGCCTTCGGGAGGAGGACCTCGAGCACCTTGCTCGAGGCCGGGTACAGCGTGCTCACGAGCCACGGGCCGGTGAGGGGCTTGAGTGCGAACGACGCGGTCAGGGTCGCATAGCCGCGCCCGTAGAGCACCTCGCCCAGGTCCACCGCGCCTTCGGGCACGTCCTTGGGCGAGGTCTTGCGTAGGTGCTCGAGGAGGCTCGGCGTGCGGGCCGCGATCTCGTCCTCGAGGGCTCGGAGGTTCTCGAACTCCGCCTTTTCGGGGAAGCAGTCGATGTAGAGGCTCAGAGGCCGCTTGGAGCCTTCCTCGATCCACTTCTCGCGAATGATCTCCGCCGCCTTCACCACGTCCGGGTCGGGCTTGCGCTCGACGACCGGCGGCTCGACGTGCTCCACCTCGATCACGGGGACGACGACCGGCTCGGGGGCGACGACCGGCTCGACCTCTTTTTTCGAGAACGGACGGACCCGCCCCTTCGAGGCAACCTTGCCCGGGATGGGCCGGTCGTTGGCCTCGTTCGACGCCTCGGCCTTCGGTGCGTCGGGCGGGAGTACGGCGACCGGAGCGACGACCTCGGGCACGGGCTCGACGACGGGCTCGACGACGGGCTCGACGACGGGCTCGACGACGGGCTCCGGTTCGGGTGCGGGTGTAGGTTCGGTGATGGTCTCGGCCGGTGTCGTCGTACCGAGCGTCGCGAGGCGACGGGCCTTCAACTTCTCTGCGAGCGTGGTCATGTCTTCTCCCTCTGCGGTCGATGCGCCGGTCCCTGCCGTCGCCTCGACGTCAAACATCGATGCCACGAGACCCTTGGAAGCGGCGGGGCAGCGGTCTCGGAACTTGCACCCTCCGTATGCGTCACAGTGCGACAGGTTGGCCTGAGACGTCGTGACGACCGGCAATGACCTTCCGGCGGTCGACCGCATCTCCTCGACGGTCTGCTCGAGGTGCCGCCACTGGCCCTCGACCCAGTGCGGGTCCACGACCTCGCCGTCCACCTTCTTCGAGCCGGTGCCTTTGGTCAGCAGGTACACATGCCTGAACTGGCCCTCGGTGGCGTAGGGGTACTGCTCGAAGGCGTACTTCAGGTACAGCACGCCCTGGACGTCGCGGGTCAGCGCGTCGGCGGTCGGCGTGTAAGCGAACGAGCTTGCGCTCTTCCAATCCACGACGGTGACACGAGCGCCGCCATCGACCGGCGGGAGCATGAGGTCGATGCGTCCCTTGACCGGCACGCCGGCCAGCGTCAGCCCCATGCCGTAGTCCTTCGGCTCCTCGACGATGCGCGAGTCCTGCACGCCGAAAGCAGGAACGAGTGCTTTGCGGATGGCGTTCTCGACGCTCGGCAGCTCGGGCATCGTGCCGTCGAGGAGGTAGCGTTCGACCTGCGAGTGGATGGCCTCGCCGAGGGCTTGAGATGCGGACTGCGGCATCTCCCAGCCCTCGACCCGCTGGAGGTACCACTGGAGGCCGCACGAACGGAACTGCTTGATCTGTGTGGCGGAAACGGAGCGGACCACGAGGACCTCCTAGTGCAGGTGCGTCTGGTTGACGACGGCGGTCGGGGTCGGCATGGGCGGGACGACCGCCTCGACGACCTCGACCTTGACCTTCCGGCCACGGGCCGCGTAGTGCCCGGTGACCCAAGCCTCGAAGGTGGCGAAGTCCGGTGACGACGCCACGGCCTCCTCGAGCGCCCACTCGCGCAGACTCTGGAAGCGACCCTCGACGAGGTTCAGGGCGGCGAGCAGTTTTCGGACGAGCCACCACCGAGCGGCGGCGAAGCGGGGCGGACGGGCGTCGATGATATCGGTCATGGTTCCCTCGGTCGGTCGTGCGGGTGGATGTCCCAGACCCCTACGGCCTCGGACGGGAGGAACATAGGCATGGTCCGGTGCGAAGGTCAAGAAGCCAGCGCGTCGAGGTCGTCGGTGATGAACGAGGTCTTGCGCGGGAGCACCCAGCACCGGACCTTCTTGCCGGTGGTGCTTTGGTTCCGTACCTCGGCGAAGCCGTCGACATGGCGAAGCGCGGGGCCGAAGCGGGTGGCCGAGAGCGCGTGCTTGCCTTCCTGCTCGCAGAACGCCCGGTACGCTTCGTATACGGCGGTCTTCGCGACGCCCTGCGAACCAAAGTCCCATTCCCGACGTGCTGCTTCCCCTCGAAACTTCAGGCCCCTCGGTGTGTCGAGCATGGCGTCGAGCATGGCGTCGATGCCGTCCTCCTCGAGCGCCTTGAGGAACAGCGCGTGGCTCGGTTCGTTCACCGCGATGAGTTCCTCGCGAGCCTGGTTGTGGTAGGGCTGGCTCACGAACCGGACGTCGACCTCGAAGTCGAGCAGCGCCCGCCAGAAATACCGGATCTCGTCGATGAAGCCGTCGTTGAACTGCGACCCGTCGTCCGTGTAGCAGCTCTTCAGAAGGTCCCGGTAGGCGTCGGTGAGCGGGGCGTGGTTGCGGAAGTAGGTGTACCGGCGGTCGTCGGCGTCAATCTTGAGCGGGCTCAGCCGGTCGTTGCTGGCGAACATCCACGCTTTGCGGTTCGGGAGCGGCAGCGCGTTCACATTCTTCTGCTCGACCATCATCGTGTGGCTCGTCACGAGGACCTTGAGCCGCTCGGACACGTCCTTGAGATTGTCGTTGCTCACGACCTCGTCACCCATGACGAAGAGCGCACGCGCCCAAGGGGTGAACCTCGACTCGAGGTGCGACCGCTCGACGATGGCGCAGTTGTGCGCCCCGAGCATGGTCTCGACGATGCGGAAGAGCGTTCCTTTGCCCGCGCCGGGGGACGTACCGAAGATGGGCGCGGTTCCGGGGAGGAGTGCGGGGTTCTGTACCTTCTGGGCGAGCCACCCGAAGAGCCACGCGAGGCCGTCCTCCTGCTCGTCGTTCCCACCGATGGGCGCGTCGCACAGCCACCGGAGCAGGACCTCGACGCGGGGTATCGGGCCGGGGGTGGCGGAGGGCTCGTGAGCCGGAGGCGTGTAGAGATTGAGAAGGGGCTGGCCGTACTCGTCCCGTGCGATGGGCGGCTGGCCGGGGACGACGTCGGTCGACAGGGTCCGGTGGTACAGACCCTTCTTCAGCACCATGTCCACGAGGTCGAGGGGATACTGACGGGCGAGGAGGAACTGCCGGATGCCCTTGTCGGACACCGGGGAGTCCGGTTGCCAGCGGTTCCCTCGCCGGTAGACGAACTTCTCGAGGGGCACGGAGTAGGCGAACTCTTCGATGGCCTCGGCGAGCCGGGCGAAGTCGGCGTCGTCCACGTCGGGCATGGGAGAAGGGGCGGTGGTGTCGGTCATCGGGTCCCTCGGTCGGTACGGGTCAGGTGGCGGGTCAGGTACGCTTCCAGTTCGGATTCCCTAGCACGGGCCGCTTCGACCTTGGCATGCGCCGAGGCGACCATGCGCCGGACGGTCTCTAGCGTGAGGCTCGAGCCCTCGTCCCGCATGGCCTTGGTACTCGGGGCGAGGAGGGCCAAGACCTCGGCGGCGGTGGCCGAGGGCAGGAGCCGCACGAGGTCGAAGGCCGCTCGGGTGGTCGTGGCGTTCCTCGAGCCGTGCTCGGCGAGGGGCCGGCCGGCGACGACCGCCTCGAGGACGGCGGCACGGGCACGGCTCTCGCCCTTCGGGGAGGTCGACAACCGGCGGGCCTTCAAGGTCAGGGCCTCGCGGTGAAGGGCGAGGGCCTCGGGGTCGGTCGTCTCGTCGAAGGTGGGCACGGCATAGGTCGTCACGAGGGGCGCTCGACCCGTGACCGGCAGGCGCGAAGGGTCGAAGGGTCGGCCTTCGACCGAGTCGAACAGCGGCTCGACGCCCGGCGGGTGGCTCGGGGCGTAGTAGAAATGGCTCAAGCCCCCGCACTTGGCGATGTCCGCAGGCACGGCGAAGGTGCGGAGGAAGGCCTGGCGGAACGAACGCCACTGATGGGCCGGTACGGGACGCAGGAGCGGGACGACGAGGCGGAGGCTGGGGACGAGGGCGTCGGGCCGGTAGGAGTGCGTCGAGTAGAAGAGGTGGGCCATGCCGTCGCGCATGAGCCTTCGCGAGCACTCGGCGACCGCGTCGTCCTCGCCCATGTCCACGTCGAACACGGCGAGGGTGACCGCATCCACCAGAGCGTCGCAGCGGTGCGGGACCGAGGGGTGCTCGGGGCGTCCGCACGGCCGGTCGGTCAAGGCGTAGGGTCCGAAGCCCGGGACCGCATCCTTCGACGCGGCGATGGTGAACTCGCCGAAGAGCTCGACGAGCTGGGGCCACGCCCACGTCTTCGGGATGCCGCCCCTCTCGTATAGAGACGGGTACAGGGTCACCGCGTAGAGCACTTCGGGCCGGTCGGTCATGGGTCCCTCGTCGTCGAGAACCGGCTTCGCGCCCTCACGCTCGGCCGGTTCGTGGTCACCCGGGGACGGTACCGCATCGTTCACGAGGTCGGCAAGGACGAAGCCACGACCCCCAAGGGGTGGTGGTCGGGGGTGGAAAAGACACCACGAAACGGACCCTCTGAAAAAACGGATAGAGTTAAACCAAGTCGATTTCGGGGTCGAAAAGTCACTTGGTCCAGCTTGGTCCACTTGGTCCGAAGGCGACCTAAAACACGAACCGAGGTTGAAAGACCTTGGTCCAGCTTGGTCCACTTGGTCCAAGGTGGTTTGAACTGAGGTTGAAAGACCATGGTCCAGCTTGGTCCAGCTTGGTCCACTCGGTCCACGGCCGGACGTAAGTGTGGGATTTGGACCAAGTAAACTCAACATTTGGACCAAGTAGAATTCTACTTGGTCCACACGATCCGCTGGAAAATAAAGCACTTCCGCGCAGCTTGGACCAAGGACCAAGCTGGGCCCTATACTGCTTAAAAAAGGGGAGTATATATAGTGCTCCGCCGCGTGCCAGCGATGTGGCGGGTGTTCGGACCGGGTTGCACTTGGTCCACTCGGTCCGTTGGCAAAACGCATCCTTGCCAAAGAGTGATTGGCAGAACGACGAGCTTCCGGCGAAGACCGTGTCGAGGGGCGGAAGGACGTCGTCGTCGGAGGCTCCTGTAAATAAAGTTCACCTCCTCGTGGCGGTCGGGTAAGGTGCGGCGCGTGGACGACATCGACCTCCTCGTGGCGACCGCCTTCGGCCTCGACCCTCGGGTCCTGGCGGAGGTCACCGTCCCCGACGCGGCACCCCCGTCCGTGCGGGTCGTTGACACGGCCGACCGGGAGGAGCGTCGGTGGGCCTACCGGACCGAGGTCCTGACGGGCGTGGCCGAGGGCGACGACACCCTCGCGAAGCTCGGGGCGAGGCTCGGCGTCTCGAGAGCGACCATGCGCCGCATCGTGGCCCCGCTCGTCGAGAACGGGGACCTCGTCGAGCGACTGACAGAGGTGCGGGTGAAGAGAGGTCGACCGAAGTTCGTCTACATCCTCGGGGCCGACGTGCGGGTGGCTGCGTGAAGAACCCGAAGGCGGCACTGTCGGCGAAGAGCTACCCCCGCTCGGTGGCATGGCGGGTCGACGTGGACTACCTCACGAAGCTCAGCCCCGACGAGCAGGCGTGGCTCGCGGCGTTCCTCGACCGGCACTATGCCGGCGACTTCCGAGGGGACGTCGGTCCCGAATGGACGACCGAGGAGCGGCGGTCGTCGTACCGGGACAAGAACGCCGCGAACCGGGACTTGATGACGTGCTCGATCCCCTCCGACTCCCCTCCACCGGACCCGTCCATCGACTTCGACGACATCGAACCGGACGACGACCTCGATGTCGACTCGGCTCAATACCGTTCGGCACGCGATGCGTACCGGCGCGAACCGACCCCGGCGAACCGGGTGAGACTGGCTCGCGCGCGTATACGAAAACGCCCTATAGGGGGCTGAAAGCACCCCTCGGGCCGCAGGGCCGAGCGGGGGCTAGGGAGAATGAGAATGCCCAGACCGAAGAAGACCGAAGACACGGCGGCGCTCATGTTGTCGCCGACGACAGGGGAAGAGACTCCGGCGGGTTCGCTCGCTCCTCGCCTCACGGAAGGGTCGCCCCCTTCGGGGTCGACGGGTGGTCCGGGTGCTGGCGCACCCGTCCTCACCTGGATCTCCATGTCCAAGGTAGCCGGCGGGTTCGCGGTCCTGAAGGCCACGACGTGCGGGCACGACGTGCTCGGCGTCGAGGTGCTCGCCGGCCCCATGAACCGGGGCGGGGCGAGTGCAGCCCTTCGCGTCGAGACCGCGCGGCAGTTCCTTGTGGGTCGGGGCCCCAAGTGAGGGTCCCCCGAATCCCCACCCGGCTTTCGTCGGTCGACCTCGTCGTCGGTCCGATGGTCCTCGTCCTGATGGTCAAGCCCTCGATGCCTCTGGCCCTCGCCGTCGCCGCACTCGCGGGCGCGAGGGCCCTCGAGCGATATTTCGTCGACCTCGCGCGCGTATACCGAAATTCCTCTATAGGGGCCGCGGCCGACGCCGCAGCGGCGGCGGCGGCGGCGAAAGCGGCCGCGGACGGCGTCCAGGCGCTCGAGCGGGAGCTCGGGGCACGGTTGACGCGCCTGGAAACGCGCGCGGGGTGGGCGGATAAAGGCGGCGGTCGGTAGGGGTACGGGCACGCCTCGAGCGTCATGGGCAAGCCTCCGGCCTCCGTGGCGGGCCTCGAGCGTCATGGGCAAGCCTCCGGCCTCCGTGGCGGGCC
>Ga0181344_1000466_pt1 | contig 16082 bp, 21 predicted proteins | sample Su13VDMLBDD_FD_130098 | JGI IMG/M metagenome (GOLD analysis project Ga0181344, IMG submission 130098) | Freshwater viral communities from Lake Michigan, USA - Su13.VD.MLB.D.D | ecosystem: Environmental > Aquatic > Freshwater > Lake | place: USA: Michigan | collected 2013-07-15
CCGCAGCGCGCCAAAAGAAGGAGAACGATCACGCCTTGACCACTGAATGACCGGAAATCCATAGTCAGAGGTGGCTCACTTCTCGATGGAAATGCCGGCTCAGTTCTGGGTGGAAATCAACAGGAGGGGCTATGAACGCGTTCACCGCACCGATTACGCCGCAGGCGGAGCGGCATCTGGAGGCACTAGCCGAGGAGCTGGAAATTTCTTCCAGCCGTTACGAGGCGGCCGAGCGCAGCTACACGTCCTTGGGTGAGTGGCTCCATCGCCCTACATCGACAGTGCTGACCTATGATCCCCAAGTCTACGTGCAGGGGTCATTTCGCTTGGGCACCGCGATCAAGCCTATCAGTGAAGCTGAAGACTATGACGTGGACTCGATTTGCGAGTTTAGGAACTTAGGAAAATTCTCTCTTACCCAGCAGGAACTCAAGACAAAACTGGGGGTCGAGATCAAGGCGTATGCCAAAGCGCAGGGTATGAACAAGCCCGTTGAGGAAGGGCGTCGTTGTTGGAAACTGCAATACGCCGACGGTGCGCAATTCCACATGGACATAGTTCCTGCCCTTCCCAATGAAGGCAGCATGCGACTGCTGCTTGAGCAGAAGCAGTTGGACACGAGTTGGGCCAACACCGCTATCGCGATCACGGATAATCAGCATACTTCCTATGAGATCATAACCGAGGACTGGCCGCGATCCAATCCTAAGGGTTATGCGCAGTGGTTCCGCGCCAAGGTTGTCGAAGTCAGAACCCGTGGCCTGTTCGAAAACCGGGCGAAGGCTGAAGTCGAGGCAATGCCGACATATAAGATCAAGACGCCGCTGCAGTCCGCAATCATGATTCTCAAGCGGCATCGGGACTTGATGTTTGCGGACCGCTATAACGAACGCCCAATTTCGATCATTATCACTACTCTCGCTGCTCACGCCTACAAAGGTGAAGAAACGATCGGAAAGGCGCTGGTTTCCATCCTCAACGGCATGGAAAACCATATCCGATACGACGCCCAAGGCAACGCGCTGATCGCAAACCCAACCGACCCCTTGGAGAATTTTGCCGATAAGTGGCCGCTGCACCCAGAACGCAGGGACGCTTTTTTCGAGTGGTTGCGAGCTGCTCAAAATAGTTTTCTTGAGGCAGCCATGCATTCCGATCGCCGTAAGATCACCGACGCTGTTGCACGCGGCGCCGGACGTGTGATCGCTGAAAGGGCTGGCGACAAGGCGTTCGGCGTTGCGGCGCCGACGGTGCTAACTTCTGGCCTTGTCAGTTCGGCGGCTCAGGCGAAGGAGTCCGCAGTGAGGCTTGAGGGTGGTGGACGCAACGCATAAGGGGAGTTCCCGCCTTCTAACACGTCACCGACAAGCGCTGCTTGAGGTCGAGGACTGGCTATATGCCAAGTGTTCTGGCGTTATGCCCCTTGAGAGAGCAGATGTCAGCTGCATCCGTCAAGACATGGTCGGCGGATGGCGCGTAACGCTAGAAACCGTGGGTGGCCCTAGAGTGGTCGACATCATGGTTCCCGCGTCATTCCCCTTCCAACCGGCCCGCGTCCGTCTTGTCGATTTGCCGGACGATGAAGACTGGCCGCATGTGGAAAAGGATAATGTCCTTTGCCTTGTATCCGAGACGGCTACATTCGACCCCGATGACCCAGCTGGCGGGGTCATCATCCTGCTGAACATGGTCGCCGACCTTGCCAAACTAGTGGCCAAAGGGAGAGGTGATGATGAGTTTCGAAGGGAAGTCCTATCGTACTGGGGCAATGGTGTGCCCGGGAGCCGGAAACAGATCCTCAGCCTCGTCGAACCGACACTGGCATCATCGAGATTGGTGAGAGTCTGGAACGGCCCAGTCAGACAGGTCATCGCGGACAATGCCGATGACCTGCTGCATTGGCTGCGCAACCAATATTCTCGTACCCGGCAATACCGCCTAGATGTAGGTGCGCTCATCTGGTTGGGTGATCCCCTGACACCCACCCACTTTCCAAAGACGGCGGCTGATATCCTCAAACTGGCCAAGTCTGTCGGTGCCGATGACATCTTGGTCAGAGCTGCAGCCGCCACGACAGGCGATCTGACGGTTTGCTTAGGCATGGAGACCGAGAATGGCGTCGCCATCGCTGGATTAACTGTTCCACGCCCGCGCCCTGTTCGTGGGCAAGATCCGGTTCATAAAGGTTTTCGGCTTGGAAAAACTCCTCCTTTGCTTGTTGCACAGCGTTTTTTTGGGCCTGACGAAATCCTCCGCGCAAACCTGAAGCGCATGGACCACTCTTGGATCCATGGGCGCGACCAAGACAGCCGTACCTGGGAGATTCGGGAACAAACCGTTCTTATCTTCGGATGCGGGTCGATCGGCGCGCCGGTGGCTGTGGCTTTGGCGCAAGCCGGAGTCAGCAAGTTCATTTTCGTCGATCCCGATGTGCTCAACCCGTCGAACCTTAGCCGGCATCCGCTGGGCGCCCAGTATCTGGGGCAGTACAAGTCCGAAGCTTTGGCCACCAAATTAAGGCAGGATCTGCCGCACCTCACGGCTCGCCCGATAGTGGGGCGGATAGAAGATGTTCTCTTGATCGCCAGAGATCTGGCAGAAGCGGACCTGATCGTCTCGGCAGTGGGAAATTGGGGCGCAGAGGCAATGCTTGATGCCTGGAGCGAAGCGAATGGTCGTCCTGTCCCCATCGTCTATGGTTGGACCGAAGCTCATGCTTGTGCCGGTCATGCCGTCGCAGTGATGAAGGAGGGGAAGTCCTTCAGGGACGGATTTGACAACACCGGTTTGCCGCATCTCAGAGTTGGTGAATTTCCTCACTCGACGATGCGCCAGGAGCCCGCATGCGGGGCTGTCTATCAGCCATATGGGCCGATTGAACTACAGGGCTCGCTGGCAGTGATCGGTGAGCTTGTCCTCGATGTCATGTTGGACCCGCCCACTCAGTCCGTTCATCGTCTGTGGATCGGGCGGGAGCGATATCTGCGACAAGTGGGTGGCCAATGGTCGCCAGAATGGGCGAAGTTGATGGGGAGCCGTACCGAAGGTGGGTTTCTCCATGACCTCCCTTGGGCTTCAGCCCTCGGGGACCGGTCGCTGGCAGCGTGATGAGATATCCCATCGGTTCCTCCGGTCAGGACCTTGTCTTCACCCGAGACGTGATCGCTTACATCGAGCGTCATCGACAGCTTCGATTTTGGCAAGCCGAAGCCGGAGGGTTGCTTTTCGCGCGCTTGTCTGACCGAGACGTTGTCGTTGAGGTCGCAACTGGTCCCAGGGAAACGGACCGAAGGACGCGGTTCACCTATTGTCCGGATCGAGTGGCCGAGCAGAGAGAAATCAATGAAATGCATCTCCGGGGCCTCATGTTCGTCGGGACATGGCACAGTCATCCTGAGCCCGTGCCGACACCCTCTGCGATTGATCTACACTCGCTAGCGGAGTCATACATCCTATCACGACATCACTTAAACGCCTTTGTCTTGGCCATCATCGGTCAACGGCCCGTACCAATTGGTTTGCACGTAGTGCTTGGCGATGGACTGAACGTCTTTCCGCTTGAAGCGGGAACGGTGCTTCCCTCGGCCGCAATCACAAAACTGGAGCAAGACATTGTCTAGTTCATCAATTCCGCACAAAACGCAGATCCAGCTCTGGGCGCTGGCGGCCGGCCGCTGCCAGTTTTCCGGATGCAATACCCTTCTCATCGGCGACCTTGTGGCCGGCAAGGAGGACGGCAAGTTCGGCTTCATTGCGCACATCGTCGCCGACAGTAAAAATGGTCCCCGAGGTGACGAGAGCCGCTCACCGCAACTGGCAAAAGAAATCAGTAACCTGATGCTGATGTGCCCGACCCACCACAAGTTGATTGATGTCGACCATGCCGACGACTACCCGGAAGATGTGCTCGTTGCGATGAAGCGCGAGCATGAATCCCGGATTGAAATGGTCACGGACATGGACGCGGACCGAGCGGCGCACGTGCTTCGCTTCGCAGCGACGATCGGGCAAATGGAGTCTTTGGTGTCCACCAAAGCAATTTTCGCCGCCATGCCGCCCGATAGACATCCTGCCGAGCGACGGACCATCGATATCGAACTTAGCTCGGAGATCAAAGACGACGAGCCTTCTTATTGGACCATGCAGAGCGAACATCTGCGGCGTCAGTTTGCCCGGAAGGTAAAGGAGCGTGTCGAACAGAAGGAAATCTCACAGCTAAGCGTATTCGCTCTTGCCCCACAGCCCCTGCTTATCGAACTGGGCACCCTTTTGGGCGACATCATGCCCGTTACTGTCCACCAGAAACATCGCGAGCCATCCACCTGGAAATGGCAATTGCACCAGCCGGCGATAAGCTTCAATGTTGGAGAATATTCTGGTCCCAAGGACGCTCCGGTTGCCCTAAAAGTAGCAATCAGCGCAACGATCGACGACCAAAGGCTCCGCTCTGTATTGGGGGAAAACGTGGCGATCTGGTCGATTACTGTTGACGAGCCCCACAATGACATTATGCGTCGTCCGGATGACCTTGCGATATATAAAACGCACCTTCGTCGCCTCCTCGATCGCATCAAGGCGCACCATGGGGAATACTCCGTGATCAATATATTTCCTGCGGTGCCCGCTTCTATCGCAATTGAAACGGGACGGGCTAGGATGCCCAAAGCAGATCTGCCTTTAGTCATTTACGATCAAATGCGAGAAAAGGGTTTTGTACCCACAATCAAGATAGGTAGCTAGTTTCTTTAGATTGGGCCGATGATATCTTGAAGATAACTAAGACAGTATGTCTGCTGGGCTATGCCGATCTGCCGCAACGCATCAACAATTGATACTCCTTGCACTGCGGCACTTCGACCTATCAAAACTTCATCTTACTCTCCTCTAGCCTCTCGCCTCATCTGTTGCGCATGATAGCCAACAGGCGGCATTAGCCATGTAGATCAGGAACATAAATCTGCTTAAGAGGGATCATGGTCCGATAGCGGGGCGACAGGCGCGCATAGTTCTCCAGCACCAGATCAACGAGCTGCTCGCCATCCACTAGCCGCAATTTGGGACGGTTCCGTTCAAGTTCTACCGACTGGCGGCTGAAGGATCCGAGCGCAATAAAAAGCCCGTATTCTCCTTCGCCTAAGGTGCCAAGTAATTGATCGACCTCGGTGCGGGGTGTTTGGTCGGTCTTGCGCTTGCACTGGATCTTCAGAATAGGGGGCTCAAACCCGAGCTTATCACGATGCGCGATCACATCTACGCCACCATCGTTTGACCGCTGGGTGACGCGAGCAGTATAACCCATGCACTCCAATAGATGGGCCACGAATTCCTCGAACTCGTAGCCCGACAGCTTGGCCATGATCTGGCGGATGACGAAGTCGCCGGTGGTCAGTTCAGCCTGCTTTGAAACCGCAACGGTCGCTGTGTCGTCGTCCGGTATTTCTCCAATCGGCTCAATCGCTGCCACTGTTTCGATTGGTTCGGCCAAGCCGATCTTTGCAAGGAATTCACCCGCACTTCCTTGGATCAGGAAGATGGTGATATAGGCTCCAATCTCGTTGAGCGCGCTCTGGCTAAAATCGTTGCGCGGGAAGTGGCCCAGCCAACTAACCTGGCGGCGGTTCGGGTAGTCATCAGGATCGTCGGCCACGTGGTCGAACGCTCCTGTGAAGCGCCCGATATTGACCATGCGGTCGTGCTTTGAAGGGTAAACTACAATGTCACCCGCCTTCATCTCGTACGTGAAACGGTAGAGAATACCTGCATCGACGGGCCGAGATCCCGCCTTCTTGTCAGGGTAGTACTGTAACAAAGCCGCTTTTAGGGCCTCCCGATCTGGGTACTGCCGTAGGTCGCCCAAGGCAGTCCAGCCGATCGCCACGTAATCACCATCTAAGGGGCGGCTGCCAACATGCTCGCCCATATGGACGCCCCAAACCCGTATGTGATGGTTCATGTCAGGCCTCTCGTAATTTCAGCTATACAACTGCTTTCAATTGTCTTTCACAAGCCCATTAGGGCCTTTATGTGTCTACCATGTGCAGGGTTGGCTGATGAAGCCGCTGTCCATCACGTCCCATCAACGCGGCTCTTCATGCCGGGGAATAATGAATGAAAAAGAACAGTACCTTTATTGCGACTTTGATCCTGGCAGCGCTCACAGTTATTTTTTTGTGCGCTTGGTGGGGTGATGCTGTTGTTGCGCTTGGAACTAAAATGGGCTTGCACGTAGAGAAAGTAAGTCTTGGTGACTGGGGGGACTCTTTCTCTGCTTTAAATACGGCCTTCTCTGGCATGGCCCTAGTAGGGATAGGTGCAACCATCTATATGCAGCTCCAGTTTTCACGTAGGCAGCAAGTTGAAAACGGAAAAAGTGAATTTGAGAGAGTTTTCTTTCAACTTTTCGGTCTAATTCGTGAGCTTAGAAACGAATTGCGCTTCTCGCCTGATGCTGCCAAGACATCCTTCAGGAAGCTTAAAGGAATGTCGGGAGGAGGTTTCAGCGTCATAGATCACGCTGATCAGTCGAACTTTACTGAAAAGAAAGGCGTCGAGGCAATAAAGGCGGCGTTTCTGGAGATTTCTAAATCCCTTGAAGCTCAATTAAGCTCTGGTGCCTCTTCTTTGCGAACGGTTGAGAGGATTTATAGAGTCACGGTCAACCGCAGGTATGAGCCTGAGTTCAGTCCATATTTCCGTGCAATATATTCGTTGCTAAAGAGAATTGATTCGAGCGTTTATCTCTCTAGCAATGAGAAACTTGATTATAGTCGGCTTGTTCGTTCTCAAATGACAAGTCAGGAGGCTATCCTGTTGGGACTAAATGGTCTGTCTTCTGAGTCAAAGGATCTAATGGACTACATAATAAAATATAGAATGCTAAAGTATTCTCAAGAAGGTAATGTCAAAAACGAGCTTCGGAAACTCTATCCGGAGGAGGCATTTAAAGGGCGTTAACCTGATCACGCGTTTGGCGAGATCAACGCCATCCGGGCGGGCTGGGCCAAAGACCTGCGGGACAGGAAATCCCTGAAGGGCTGCTCGGTGTCCAAGGTGCCAGAAACATTCTAAGCCGTTCCATAAAACCCGTTGATAGCCATCGATGCCGATAGGCAATCATCTGGGGTTGCGCGGGACGGCTCCGAAGGGACCCATTGTCTTTTCGGCTTGCCCCCACTTCATGCGGGAGCAAGCCATGTCCGGGGTCGGCAGCAGTCAAGAGTTGACGCTGTCCTTCAGAGCCTTGGCCACCGTAAATTTCACCACGCGATCGGCAGGCTTTGTCATGGCCTCGCCTGTTGACGGATTGCGGACCTGTCGCTCGGGACGATCCCGGCAGGCGAGCTTGCCCAAGCCAGGAAGGGTGAGGGCGCCGCCCTGGGCCACGATCGAGGTCGCAACCTCGGAGAGCGCCTCAAGGACAGAAGAGACATCCTTTTTCTCAATGCCAGACTTTTCGGCCAGAGTGGCAAGCAGCTCCGTCTTGGTCATCGGCTTCATCATTCTTTCCTTGTCGTTTTAACATCTGGGGTAGGGTTAGCCCGTGTCGGCTGGTTTTGCCACCTCAATGCGATTTAGGCCAAGGTCCGTGAGGGGACCCGTGGGATATGCTTATTGCAAGACGAGCTTGAGGCGTCGGCAAGTGCCGACGGTTGCAGGTGCAAGGGCGGCACAATCTGCCGGCAAACGACGTCCCGCTCCCTGCGCCGGGCGGCGCCTGTAACGAGGCTCAAAGCCAGAGCACCTGATGGGAGAGGAAGGGCAGGGCCATGCGGATCGCCACCTACAACATCAACGGCATCAATGGCCGGCTGGAGACGCTGCTGGCCTGGCTGGCTGAGACACAGCCCGACATCGTCTGCCTACAGGAGTTGAAGGCGCCGCAGGCGAAGTTCCCTGAGCGGCAGCTGCAAGAGGCCGGCTACGCCTCCGTGTGGCACGGGCAAAGCCGCTGGAACGGCGTGGCGATCCTGTCGCGCGGCAGCGAGCCGGTGCTCACGCGCCGTGGCTTGTCGCGGGATCCCGATCCCAGCCAGAGCCGCTATATCGAGGCGGCGGTGAATGGCCTGCTGGTGGGCTGCCTTTATGCTCCCAATGGCAATCCCGCACCGGGTCCGAAATGGGACTACAAGCTCACATGGTTAAAGCAGTTCAGCACCCATGCAAAACAGCTGCTCGCTCTGGACGTCCCGGTGATCCTGGCAGGCGATTACAATATCATTCCCGCCGAGCGCGATGTCTATAATCCGGGCCGCTGGCGCAATGATGCTTTGTTTCTGCCAGAGGTCCGAAAGGCTTATGCGTCTCTTCTGAAGCAAGGATGGTGTGATGCCATTGCGACCATCCATCCCGACAAGCCTGTTTACACCTTCTGGGATTATCTGCGTCAGGCCTGGGAGCGGAATGCCGGACTGAGGCTCGATCACCTGCTGCTCTCGCCCGATTTGGCAGCAAGGCTCAAGGACGCCGGTGTTGATCAGGATATGCGAGCTCGTTCGAAAGCCAGCGATCATGCGCCGGCCTGGATTGACCTGGCTCGCGAGTGATCCAATTTTTCCGTTGAAGATCATACCTACTCGGCAGATGAGAGGCTTTCCTGTCAAGGATGCTTTCTGTATTGCGACAGGCATCTAAGGAGATCATCATGGACATCAATTACAACGAACTGTCACTCGAGCAGCTGAAAGAGATCAACAAGAAATCCGCAGCCGCCATTGCCGATTTCGAGAACCGCCGTAAAAAGGACGCCATCCAGAAGGCGACCGAGATTGCCAAGGCCGCAGGCTTTGCCTCGCTCGAAGACATGCTGGCCGCACAGCCCCCCAAGCAAAAGGCCGAGCCGAAATACCGCCATCCCGAAAATCCCGAACTGACCTGGAGCGGTCGCGGGCGAAAGCCCGGCTGGATTGCCGAAGCCCTGGAAGCCGGAAAGTCGCTCGAAGATTTTGCGATTTAATCGTCTCATGTTGTACTGAAAGGCGCGCGAAGCGCGCCTTTCAGTCATAATTGCAGGATGTCTCGCGCGCCTTGTGGAGCTTAACTTATCTCACCGCGTCCAATGGCATCAGCTACACTACTTGGTAGCTACCAGTTAGGATGAGTTCTTTTGTGAAGGATTGGCGCCCGTTTACAGGATGCCGTTTGTCTGTTCCCTCACGTGAGGGCACTTGCACCAACTCTCCTAAGTTCGTCGTTATTTGTATGTCAGTATCTGGCGCTGCGTTCAGCTATTCGATGCGCGAGGTTGCGTGCCCCCGCTGAGGCAAGCTCGCCATAGCTTTCGCCCTTCTGCATTACCTTCTGGCCGATAAATGCGGCGGCGCCACCCGGAGGGCCGCTAGCCGCTGCTCTTCCGGCAAGAGATCCAGCCGCCTTCGCGCCGACCGCCGCGATAGCGGCTTGCGTGGGCGTCACGGACATAATCATGCCGCTCAAGGAACTGACGATCATGGGTATGCAAAGGGTGCAGATCGCCATGATAATCAAGCAGGCAAGGAAGGGAATGAAGTCGGCCACACTCTCGGTCAGGGACGAGTTGAGTGTTTCAACGTAGCCCATGACAATGCGGATCAGCCCGCCGAGCATGACAGCCGTGACCAAAGGATAGAGCATGTAGCTGACCGCGCCTTGAAGCCAGCGATTGAAATAGTCTTTCGTGGCCTCGAACATGCTCAAGGCGATGAAGATGGGGGCAATGCCGAGATAAATCGTCACCATCACCTGACCGAAGATCAGCAGCAGCGCGGCCAGGGCGGCAATGGTGCCGAGGCTGAAGGTAATCAGCACGCTCATGACGGCACCTCCCATCCAGCCCATTGGCTCCATGACCTTGTTCATCTTGTCCGAGAACTCGGAAATGAAGGCATCCATTGCTGCGGCAAGGTTACTGGACGGAACTTCACCGCCGCCGAACTTTCCGAGCAGGTTGGCGGCAATGCTGTTCACGCCACCTTCAACGGCACTGGCGATCAGGTTGAACTGGCCCCACACCAACCCAATACTGCCTATGGCAATCAGCTTGATAAAGGTGACGACAATCTGTCCGGCCGACATGGGCCGGTATTGCAGGACCATGTTCACGCCGAGCATGACCACGGCCAGGGTCGCCATGGTTGCCGTGAGCGTTCCCATTCCATCCAGCACGGCCCCGAAGCTGGATTGCGCTACATTGTCCAACTCGCCTTGGGCGCGGCTGACAAAGCCCTCGATCATACCCATCAGTAGATACCTTGCACCTTGCAGATCTTATCGACCTCGCGCGTTAAGCGACTCCGATCTGTGCGAGCATAATCCCTGACCCATTCGCTGCTTTCATCATCGGGCAACGACATGAAGCGCTCTTCCATGTCCTTGAATGCTGCGTCCCATGATGGGAACCGCAATTCACAGGTGCATTTACCATCCGCCGCCTCAAGATTGGCTGCAACCTCATGGATATAGGAGCTTTCCATGAAGCGCAGGGAGCTCGCACCCTGTATCCGATGATCTTCAACCGTGGGAGGGCGCGGGGCATTGCAGCCGCCCGGCGTGGTATAGAACCCACCATCAGGCTTGTTGCCGTCATTCGAGAAGGTCATGAAGGCGCGTTCCTTGGCAATCGCCTCGGCAGGAGACGTTTCGCCACCATCCTTTGAATGGATTGCGACGGCAGACGCTTCGCTGTCGTCATTCGATAGGATCATGGTGCCACCGGCCAAAGCCGCAGCGGCAGAAACAGCCAGAATACCCGTAATCACCCACTTCATGCCGCGTCTCCTATGGCCGGAATGTAAACCTGCGCGATGCCGCGCGTTTCCCCAATGCGCCCCGTCTGAATAATCACGTCGATGGTGCGAAGGATATAGTTTCGCAGATCGTTGTAGCTCATGCGAACATCCGAACGGCCAGCCGCAATCGCCAGCCGGTCAAGCGCCAGTTCCGGCGTTTCCGCGTGGATCGTCGTCATCGACCCGCCATGCCCGGTGTTCACGGCTTCAAGGAAGGTCATGGCTTCCTTGCCCCGGACCTCGCCCACAATCAGCCGATCAGGGCGCATCCGAAGCGTGGCTTCCAGCAGCATGTCGGGCGTCCTGGTGGAGCCGCCCCGATCCGCAATGAGAGACACCGCGTTCGGCTGGTCGGGGAACAGCTCACGGGCGTCCTCGATGGTGATGGAAGACTCCTATTCTGCGGTTGCTAAAGTCAGCTTTTGAAACACGGACATGACCTTGCGGACGTGACCTTGTGTTTCCCGATACGGGGGGATGCCCCCGTATTTCTCGACCGCGCTGGGACCAGCATTGTAGCCCGCAAGCGCAAGTTCCTTGGACCCGAACCGGCCGAGCAGCATCAGCATGTAGCGTGCCGAGCCATCGAGGTTCTGGTGCATGTCATGAGGATTGACGCCGAGCTTGGCCGCTGTGGCGGGCATGAGCTGGCCCAGGCCAATCGCCCCCACCGAACTGACGGCAGTTTGGCGATAGCCGCTTTCAATCTCGATGTTCGCGCGGAAGAAGGACAGCCATTCGGTGACGCTCATGCCCGCCGCGCGAAGGGAGGGATGACCGGCATAGCGTATCCCGACGTCATCAATCGCGGCCAGAACCTCCGGCTTCGGGATGACGCGCGGCGTCCGCACAGGAGCCAGGTGCATCATCTGTTCGGCCGGAAGGTCTGGTTCAGGCACTTCGGACAGGAGCGGAACACCCCCCGGCCCGAAGTGACGGGCAAAGGAGGAACTTGATCTTTGCCTCTCAAAGCTGCCGGATGCGTGGTTCAGAACGAGAACCATTCCGTTTCCGGCCGATTGCGCCGCTGCTTCAGTCGAAGGCCACGCTGCCAATAAAGCGCATATCGCCAGACTTGCTTGTTTCAACACCGGACCCAACTCCAAATGGAATTATCCCGGCTGGAAACCCTACGTCCTTCATGAAACTGCACGCACCGTTGACAGTCTTGACCACACGCGGGGGCGTTACCCCACGGCGAGGTCGGAACAGATTGAGGACGGCCCATTTTCCCGTTCGGGGGTTGAGGGCATAGAATTGCCAGCCTCCCTGGAAATTGCCGCGCGTGGGGACCGCATCTTCGGTGCACAGGATCAGGAGCCTTCCGCTTCCGATCAGATACTCTCTAAAGCCCGCTTCGCTCGCGCCACTTTCCAAACGATACATTCTGGCCGCTCTGAATTGTCTGAGTCCTGCAAAACTCATGACACAGGCGGCTTACGGTTGCACGTTACTCTGCATCGGTGGTCAATACTCTGTGTCGACCATAGGATGCGCCTCTCGATACTGTTGCATGTATTGATCGACCTCGCTGTTGAGCTGCTGCTTGGTTGCGTCGAGGCATTGGCTGTAAGCCTGGGCCTCGTTCATGAAACGAGCCAGTTCTTCGCCCATCGTGAGATCCAGGGCGTGCAGGCTTGCCTCATCAACAAGCGGCTGAGACGGGTAGATGCAGTGTCCCGGCACCTGCTGAACAGGCGCGGGCTGCGCATGGGTGGAAAGCGGCAGCAAACCGGCTACGACAAGGAAAGCCAGCTTTACTTTGCAAAGCCCTGTCTGGGGGCGCGTGCTAGGTCGAGCTTGGAGAGACCTCTCCCCTGATGACAGGCTGAAGGGCACGCATTCCTTGTTCCAGCGGGATACTGGGAACTTTGACATTAAGGTCATACAGGAAGGCAATGAGGCCGTTGACCGTCTTGAACATCCGCATCTGCATATCCTTGCGGGCTGTAACAAGCGTTCGTTCATAGGTGTCGTCAGGCGAGATGATCCTGATGCCCCATGTCCCAAAGTAGTTCTGGTGTTTCTTCTCGGCTGAACCCGCGCAGAAAACCTGTAACTGCCATCCTGAAGCCACGAGCTTCCTGCAACCTTCTTCGCTGACCACATTCGGTGCTTCTTCATAGTTGATCGGGGTCGTCACCGCTGGCCAGCCTTTCACAAGTGGACAACCTCGCAGTGATACTGCAAGGTTGATACAAAATTGCATATCTGTTATCAAGAGGTATTCTTGATGTGCGCTGCTTTCTTATCTGCGGCGCAAATCTATACAGATAAGCCGAAAATGCCAAGGAACACGGTTCCTTGGCATGGCTTCTGTTTTCGCTTCAAGATTGCTACTTTGTTCTCTAGCCTGTCAGTTGCTAGCTGCGGCTGAGTGTGGTGCGCGAACTGAACAAGCAAAAGCCAGGAACTTCCCATCCTCGTTTTCAACAACATTGCCGAGCTTCTGCGGGGACCAGCCTAGCCGTTCTGCCATGCGCAAGAATGCGGGCGGCCCAAGGAACAGACAGCCCTTCGCTCCGACTTGGAACAGGTAGTCATTGGCTGCCTCCAGGATCTTCTCGGCCACTCCCTTGACGGGAAGGGTCACAAGTCTGGTCAGCTCCCAATCATCCGGCGAAAGCGGGGGAGCATCGTTGCAAAGATTGACCGGCATACCGGGCAGAAGGCCCCTATAGGCATCGCGGATCATGTATTCATACATGCTGTTTCCGCAGGCTTGGCGCTTGTCCGTAGGCTTGATCCTGGCCCCACCTAAGACTTCACCGCCCCTGTGGGCGACAACATAGGTCGTGTCGAAGGTGTCATATTGATCAAATTCCAGCCCCTCCGTCTGACCAAGAGGCCAGGACATGCGATCAATGAAAACCGCTTTGCGCAGCTTCATGTAGTCATGCACCAAATGGAAGCGTGAAATCTGACCAGGCAGTGTCACGATCTCGACGGTGATGAGCCGTTCTTCTGACACAAAAAAGCTCCTTACTGCTTCGCCACGCCTGCTGGTAACCGGGCAAGGCCGATGAACTGCGGCGGGAGGCCACGGACAGGATTCGGAACCCATAACCCATGCTCCCTGACTTCAACCGTCAGGACACCCTCTTCATCAGCATAGGTTTCGAAATACTGCAGAATGGTCTCAACCATGTCCTTGCTGAACTCTGCGTCAGCTATCTTTTTGTTCTTCCAAGCTGAGACCATATCTAGCTTCCGTGTTGTGGATGCCTTACTAAAACCACTCGGACTTGGTATGTCTCGCACAAAAGTGCAAAAGTGGCTTTTCGATATATCTGAAAAGCTACAAAGGTCGCGTGAGACCATGAGGACCACATGCTGCACGACTTGATCCCACACTTCGACCAAGAAATTGACGCCTTACACAACTTGGCGCCGTCAGGCTGGATTATGGGCTTCAACCTGACCTATCAAGGACCAGAGCACCTACACAACGCCTACCCCGACAAGTGGCGGGACATCTACCAGGAGCGGAACTACTTTTTCTCGGACCCGGTCGCCCGCTGGACGATCGAGCAGGAAGGGTGGGTTCGCTGGTCAGACGTGAAGAAGTCCGCCCTCGACATGCCGTTCATGCACGCCGCCCAACAGTTTGGCCTGAACTTCGGGGTTGCGATATCCCGGAAGACTGACCTCAAACGCTCGTTTCTCACTCTCTCGCATCCGAGCAGGGAGTTTGCTGACGATGAGATTATCAAGGTTGTCACCAAGTTTAACCACTGGACAGACCTTGTTCTGAACCGCGCGTCCCTGACAGCAGGGGAACTTGATGTTCTAGCAGGGCTAAGGGATGGACTGGGGCAGCGGGCCATTGCAGAAAAACTTGGCATCGCTGAAGCGACCGTGACGCAACGCGCTCAAAAAGCGTGCTCCAAGCTTGGCGCAAAGACCCGAACCCAAGCTGTCGCCATTGCTGTAGCCCGAAACTTCATCTGAAGCAAAGCAGCGAGTTTTTGCTTGCTCTTGCCAAAGTAGCTGATGGATATATCCCAAAAGCTACTTCCTGAAGTTTCTGCTTTTCGTCGGTTAACCACGGGTTAACGGTGACCGGACTTACTACAAGCAGGTCCTTGCCCATGTCTATGCCACGCCTCTATGCCGAACCTATGCAGAAGATCGACCTGCACGATGCGAGCGGATGGCTCTACCGCTGGGACAACGGCGACACGCAGATGATGTGGATCGTTCCCCCTTCGCCGCAACGTCTGGCAGACCTCAAGAGAAGCCAGCCTTGGTTAGCCGACTAAGCAAGGCCACATAGAACATTGCAATATTGTTGCAGATATGTATTTATCTGTTGACCTTTGCAACAGCTCCGGCGACCGACGATGAACCCCCGAAATTTCTTCGCCAGTGTAGCGGTTCTAGGTCTGACTGCCTTTTCTTCAGCCAAGCAGGCCAGCGCCTACCCGATCGACTGCGCCATCCTGCTTTGTCTGGCAGGCGGTTTCCCCGCCTCGGCAGAGTGCAGTGCAGCCAAGGCCGAGTTTATACGTCGCATCACGCCTTGGCCGGTTGAACCGCCCTTGCAACTGTGGCGATGCCCTATGGGCAGTCACAACGTGAGCCTGCCAGGTGGAGGTGGAGGTGGATCTGACAGCATCCCGCCCGAGGTCGCCCAGTATCGTGATGCCATCGAACTGTGGCAGCTTTCCAAGCATGTGACAAGCGGTAGCGGAGGGCGAGACGTTTACACCAGCACGGTTCGCTACGGATATGCGCCTTCGTCTGGTGAGTGGGTCCGATTTCCTTCCAATGACAATGCCTTGCCCGAATGGCTGGATGACACGATCAGGCAGCGGACGGGCAAAGGGTTTCAGGACGAGTATGGCCGAGGTTTCAGGAGCATCGTGGTTCGGATGCAGGACTACACGGGCGCATCCATGACGGAATGGGTGAGCTACTGATGAATCACCGCCGAGGTCTACACAAAGAATTGCCGCTAAGCCCTTGCTGGCGTAGGCTGTTCGGCAAAATACCCCAAAGGGGAGGGACGAGCGGAATCAGATAAACCACCAGCCCAAAAGGAAACCCCCCGCGCGGGGGTCCGCACGAGGGGGCTTGGTAGCATAACACAGGTTTGGCGACCTGAATTAGCACAACATCTCACCTGCTATAGTTAGCTGCCTACTCCCGGAAATCAAGAGCAAAAAGCGCATCTGTGCGAACGGATGAGGCTTACCTGCGGACACCGCGCTTCTTGTGACACAGGAGCAGCACTTGACGACTGTAGCAGCCGCAGCAGGCGGCGATTTTTTCAAGCGCCTTGGCGTTCTGGCCCAGGCTTGCACCGGCGCGCGCGCC
>Ga0181344_1000469_pt1 | contig 16020 bp, 24 predicted proteins | sample Su13VDMLBDD_FD_130098 | JGI IMG/M metagenome (GOLD analysis project Ga0181344, IMG submission 130098) | Freshwater viral communities from Lake Michigan, USA - Su13.VD.MLB.D.D | ecosystem: Environmental > Aquatic > Freshwater > Lake | place: USA: Michigan | collected 2013-07-15
AAACCAGGGATTATCCGAATAGTTGCATTTTATAACAACAGCTTCTTCATTATCTGTCAATACAAATCTTTTGTACGTTTCATCAGTATCAAGTTCTGGATTAAATGTAATCCATATTTCACTGCCAGGCTTTCTAATTGTTGGTATAAGAACGTCCCATGACTTTTTAGTACAAACCTGTGCTTCCTCAACCCAACATATATCAACACCTTCAAAAGACTTTAAGTTTGTAATGCCTTGTTGCCGAATACCTGCAAAGCTAAATTCAGAACCATTGATTCCAACTATCTTTGTTTCAAGAACCGTAAACATGTGCTGTAAACCAAGCATTTCAATCTGATCTTTCAGCAGCTTATGCACTGATTCCTGTATAGACTTTTGTGTTTCACGAGCGCATAGAACTCTTATTGGTTCATTAACTGCTTTAATAATTAAAGCTCTTGCACAACTCCAAGACTTTCCTGATCCTCTTCCACCGTAAATGACTTTATATCTTTTTGGCTTGAAAAGGTCTTTTAAGTTAGGAGGAAACTTAGCCTTAATCGTCGCCAAACGAAACCTCTATCCTATGGACTATTGCTCCACCATCTGCACCAGTTACAGTGTTATCAGTTCTTGCAAGTTTTGGAACATGATATTCAATAACACTTTGGAATAACTGAAACGCACGCTCTGGATTTGTTTCTGCAACTTGGTCAAGCCATCCAGTTAATCTATGTGCATTGCCATCAACAAAATCTGCTATTGCTTGTCTTGCTTGTACAGTTGCAACATTTTGCACACCTTTTTGACGACCACCTGTTTTTTCTCCACCTGCTTTTCCTAATGTTGCCATATCTAATTTTGTCTTCTTTAGACAACTCCTTATCTAAAATTTATATAATGTTTGTATCACATTATAAAAGTTTTGTAAATAAATATTGGTAAATCATTTTTATTTAAATTCCGCGAGTTATACCTAACTAACCTAACCCACACTTAGAGTGTGTGGGTTAGGTTAGTTAGTTAGTTTTTAACTTTTCAACTAGGTTAACCTAATACCTAACCTTAGGTTAGGTTAAACAAGTCTTGGTATTCCTAGCATGCACACTTGTACTAACCTCTAACCTAACCCCTAACCTTAGGTTAGGTTAGGTAAAATGTAATATTTTACCTAACCTCTAACCTAACCCCTAACCTTAGGTTAGGTTAGGTAAAAACAGATAATAAAATTCCATCTTTTTCTTCTAAAACTTTTTCTTTTATAAGTTTGTTTAATGCTTTTGTAATATTAACACGAGTAGAGTAAATTTTTAAATTATGGATAATGTCGACATTTTCCTCATATGTTTTTCCAGATATTATAACTTCTAATGTTTTTTCCTGAAGATCAGTAAGTTTCTTTTTGGATTTAAATGATCTATCAGATATTTCAAACTTACAATACCATATAGCGACTTCTTGTGATATACCCCAAGGAGTAGAAATAACGTGGTGATATAATGTTCCTGTTGATACAAGTTCTATAAATTTAGGAGTATGTCTACATTTTCCTAAAGTGATATATCTTTCTGCATTTTCTCCAATAGTCAATGACATAGTACCTTGCACATCAGTTTCCCATGCAGCAGCACCAATGGATGTTAATGACGTTGGATTTGATACATCTTTATTACCTTTAGCAATATGACGAATAAACCAAACAGGAGTTCTATGTCCACTTGCTTGACGAACAGCAGCTATCATACCACTAGCTTCACCATTATGGTTAATGTCATTTACTTCCATGCAAGCATTGGTGGTATCTAAAATAATTAAAGGTTCTACTAAATATTCTGTAGTTTCACCAAAATCTCCTATAACACTTTGTACATATTGATATTTACCTCTTAAATTTTTTACAAATTCACCTATGTTTGCTTTAGACATTCTTGCTGCAGGAATTACATGAAACCATTCAGAAAATTCATGAGATGATATTTCATAATCTCCATGAGTTTTTATTGAAAATAAAGATTGATTAACTTGTTTAACATCTTCTGCTATATAAATAACTTTTCTTCTTAATACGGGTTTTAACCAATCGTTTTCAGCACATAACCATGCAACTTTTGCAGCTAAAGGTACTAATTGGGTTGTTTTACCAAATCCTGCCCAACCAGATAATGTGATAGCACCTACTTCTATGAAATTATCAATTACAAATTCAGTAGGTTGGAGTTCTTCAATTCCTCCTGATATAATAGCAAAATCATCAAGATTCATAGGACGATAATCAATCCATCCTGCTTCTTTTGCTATATTGAATATAGCATCAATATTTGGTGTTGCACCTTCAGCACTTCTCCAAACTCTCATAGCATCAACAGGATCATATTTTTCTGATAATTGACCCCATGAAAGCCATAAACCTAAACCAATATCTCCATATCCGTACAAATGAAATGATGCTTCTTGCCAAATTTTTCTATCGTCACAACCAATATAATTTAAAGCATCTCTAAGTTTAAGTTGTTCATCTGCTGTTATTTCATAAATTTCTTGAGTTGATTCAGATTTTTTCTTTTTAAATTTTCCTAAAATCTTTTCTACAAAAGGTTTAATATCTACAATGTCATCATCTCTAACAATATGGCCTGTAAAAGTAAAATATCTACCGTGAGAATAAACTTCTATACCGTCATTTGACCATGACTCAAACTTTTCACCATATCCTATAGAATGATAACCTTTTCCTGAAGGACTAACTTCTACATAACTAGGAAGAGTATTTTTTAATTCTTCCATAATTTTAGGATTCAATTTATCATCAAGATCTATGCCTTGCCAAAACTTACCTGTTCCATCATCACCTAACGCAAAACCAAGTCCTGTATATTCTAAATCTAAAGCTTTATAAGCTTCTTCATATGATACTAATTTGTCATTATCATTATATAAATCAGATCTTCTAGTACCATTAACATAATAAGGAACCTTACTAGGTTTAGTTTTACCAGGCATCCATTCTTCTTTCCAAAGTAACCATCTTTTTGCTAATTTCATTTTAAATCTCTATTTTTAAGGAAAAAAGCAATTGCCTCTCTAATTACATCAGAAAAATTTCTACCTTCATTTTCGCATATTTTTCTAAGTTGGTTTGCAATATCTTGTGTTAAACTCAAATTATATCTAAACATTTTTATTCCCAAATTATATAGTAAAGATACATATTAACACAGATATAATTATTTTGTGTACATTTTTTTTAAATATAAGTATACTATGATTTCTTATAACAAAACGAGTATACGCTATGAATATTGAAATGATAAACGCACTTTTAAAAATATCTGAAGGTATTGATGAATTTGCACATGCTGCTTCGGAGATTACAACTGTAACTACAGTTCCTGAAGTTATGGTTCCTGAAGTTATGGTTCCTGAAGTTAAGACCAATGATGATACAACTCAAATTGATTTTGATACACTTAAAGTGATCATTATGAAATATGCTTCTTTAAATGGTAAAGATAAAGCTATTGAAATTTTAAAGTCTATTGCTGGTGTTGATAAGATTAAAGATATAAATTCGATATATTACACGTCAGTTTATAAGGAGTTTACAAAATGAAGCATGCAATGTTATCGGCATCAGGATCTAGTAGATGGCTTAATTGTTTAGGATCTGTTATTTTAAGTAAAGATATTCCTAAACAACCTTCATCTCCAGCGGCAGAGTATGGCACTAGAGGTCACGAAATTGCAGAACACTTTTTAAAAAATGATTTAAATATTTCTGATATAGACACTGGAAAAATTAAATGGTTTCCATTAACTATTAAAGAAAAATTAATAAATTTTGATGAAGAGGATTATGATTTTTTAACACACATACAATTTTATGTCGATGTTATACGAAGTATGGATATTCCTTTTGTTGTAGAACAGAAACTTCCGTTAGAGTTTATTACAAATGAAAGCAATGCAGAAGGTACTGCTGATGCTATTTTATTTGCAAAAGATAGATTGATTGTTGTAGATTTAAAAATGGGATTAAGTAGAGTTGAGGTTAAAGATAATACTCAATTGATGCTTTACGGGTTATCAGCATGGCATGAATTTGGTTTAATTCATGATTATCAAATAGTTGAATTAATCATTGTTCAACCTAGACTTGGTATTGTTGATAGAATTGAATATTCTATAGAAGAACTTTCTAAATTTCATAAAGAAGTTATAAGTATCAGTTCTAAAATTCATGCCATGATAGCCAAGACTATTCCTATAGAATATGCACCTAATCCTAAAACTTGTCAATGGTGTGAAGCTAAAGCATTATGTCCATCTTTGGCTAATAAAATGTTTGATGTTATTCAAGACAAATCTATAACGTTATCTGAGCTAGCACCATGGACCGATATTGCTAGAAAATGGGCAGATAGTATAGATATTCAAGTTTTTAATGAATTGTCTACAGGAAATAACGTCGAAGGTTATAAATTGGTAAAAGGAAGACGTGGTAATAGAAAATGGAAAGATGAAGACTTGGCAAAAGATTGGTTAACTATTAATATAGGTGAAAAAATGTATAAACATACAATTATTAGTCCTGCTGATGCTGATAAAATTTTAGGCAAATCTATACTTCCTAAAGAATTAACTTTACAAGAAGAAGGAAAAAATGTTGTTGTTTTAGAAAATGACAAAAGAGAAAAAATTGTTGTACAAATGTTCTAAAACATTTACAATGGTAAATAATAAACAATTTTGTTTATTATAACTTAACGAGATTACGCTAATGGAAATTTTAATAAATAACGCTAGACTTTCATATCCTCATCTTTTTAAAGCTTCTGCTTTTGCTCCAGGTCAAGAAGAAAAATTTAGTGCTACATTCTTATTAAATAAAGACGATAAACAAATGTTAGCAATTCAAAAGGCAATGCTTGAAGCTGCTGAAGCAAAATGGCCTAATAAAGGTCAAAAAATGTTAGATTCTTTTGATAATAGAAATAAAGCTGTTAAAGATGGTGACAAAATCCGTCCTGATGATAACGTATATGAAGGCAAAATTGCTATTTCTGCAAGTAATAAATCAAGACCTTTAGTTGTTGATAAAAAACGTATTTCATTAACAGAAGAAGATGGAGTTATTTACGCAGGTTGCAGAGTTAATGCAAAAATTAGATTTTTTGCTTATGATAACGTGAGTAAAGGAATATCAGCTTCATTATTAGGAGTTCAATTTGCAGGAGATGATAGTCCTTTAGGAGGTGTTTCAACGGCAAGTGTTGATGATTTTGATGATTTAGATGACGATCTTTAAGGATTTAAGGGAGCGAAAGCTCCCTTTTTAATTATGAATTTATTTTTTGATGTTGAATTAATACCAAGTTTATTTTTAGTAGGATTTATGAATGAGCAAGGTGTTTATAGAAAATATGGTTTGGAGGATAAATCCCAAATCAAAAGATTATTAACTACAAGACGTATTATTGGCTACAACTCTCAAAACTATGATTTACCTATACTTGAAGCTGTTATTCAAGGTGTCAGTTTAGAAAAATTAAATGAATTATCTAATAAAATCATATCAGGAGAAAAGATTTGGCCAAAAGGTAAATACGACCATATCGATTTAATACAAATAGCTCCTGGTTTAAAAATAAGTTTAAAACTTTACGCAGGACGCATGCATTTTAAAACAATGCATGAATTAGAATGGACAGGCGACGTTTCTGCAATTGAATCATATAATTTAAACGATCTTAAAATTACTCAAGAACTATACAATCAAGTAAAAGATAAAATTGATCTTAGAGATAGTATGAGTTATAAAACCTCAATGATTTCTAAATCAGATGCTCAAATTGCAGAATACGTATTCAGAGAAATGATTCCTGACTATTCTATTCCTATAATAAGCCCTGGAACTGTCTATAAATATAATCCTGTTGACTGGTTACCGTGTCCCGATTTTGTTAAAGATTCAGAATTTATTGTAACAGATTCAGGTTCTATTGCTCTTCCTAAAGAGATGAAACAGACCATTAAAATTGGTAACACTGTTTATAAAATGGGAATAGGAGGTTTACATTCTCAAGAAAAAAATATTGATTATATTGATGTTGAAGATTGGGATGTAGCTTCATTTTATCCTTCGTTAATTATGGCATTAGGTTTATACCCTGAAGGTTTAGGTCCTATATTTTTACACCATTACCAACAATTGATTGATAAAAGACTTATTGCCAAGCGTGTGGGTGATAAAACCACTAATGAAACATTAAAAGTGACAATAAACGGGTCATTTGGAAAATTAGGTAGTAAATATTCTTGTTTATATTCTCCTCAACTAATGATTCAAGTTACCATTACTGGTCAATTAGTCTTATTAGAATTGATAAGACTTCTTGAAGAACAAGGAATTAATGTTGTTAGTGCTAATACTGATGGTATTGTTGTTAAAGGAGATGCTAGACATGTTATCGCAGGATTTGAATTATTAACAGGTTTTGATTTTGAATGTACTAAATATAAACGTTATTTTGGAATAAATTGTAATAATTATGTGGCTATTAAATATGATAATAGTGTAAAAACTAAAGGTAGTTTTTCTAAATCAAGTCTTATTAAAAATCCTGATAATGCGATTATTGCAGAAGCTGTTATACAAAGTTTATTAGGAGTTAACGGAGAAACTTACATTAGAAATTGTAAAGATATTACTAAATTTTTGCAAGTAAGAACTGTAAAAGGAGGAGGTATTTATAATGGTGAATATATTGGAAAAGTCGTAAGATATTATCATTCAACAATAAGTAAAGGCAACATTCAATATAAAACTAATGGAAATAAAGTACCAAAATCGGATGGTTGTGTTCCTTTAATGGACATATCTGATTTTCCTAATGATATTGATTATGACTATTATATTAATGAGTATTATTCATGGTTAGAGAATCGGAAATTGAAAAAGACTATTGTAACCAAGTCAAAAAGATGAAAGGTCTAGCAATTAAATTAACATCAATGGCAGGACTTCCTGACCGATTAATAATTATACCAAATGATATTTATTTTGTTGAGTTTAAAGCACCAGGTGAAAAACCAAGACCTTTACAACAATTTGTAATAAACAAATTAAGATCTTTAGGAGCAAAAGTTTATGTCATTGATTCGTTTACACAATTACCAAATATTAGCAGTTAATCATCTTATTAAAAATAAACGATGCGCTTTATTTATGTCAATGGGAGGTGGTAAAACATTAAGTACATTGACAGCATTGGATATATTAACTCTAGATGAAGAAGTCTACCCTGTATTAATTGTAGCACCTTTAAGAGTTGCTAAATGCGTTTGGCCAGTTGAGGTTTTAAAATGGTTTCCTAAATTAAAAGTTAATGTTATTACAGGAAGTCCTAAACAAAGACAACAGATTTTAAATAAAAACGCTGATATTTATACTATTAATTATGAAAATTTAGAATGGTTATCATTACAAGATAACCTTAATTTTAAAACCATAGTTGTGGATGAATCATCAAAACTTAGAGGATTTAGACCAAGACAGGGAACTAAATCAACTAAGGCTTTACATAAAATTGATAAAGCCAATAGATTTATTGAATTGACAGGAACTCCTGCCCCTCAAGGGTTAATAGATTTATTTGGTCAATTGTTTTTTATAGATGGAGGTTTAAGATTAGGTAGAACTTATAGCGCATTTATTTCCAGGTTTTTTACATCACATCTAATGCCAGGAGGTTGGTCTAAGATAACCCCATATCCTCATTCTTTTAATATGGTCGTCAAACTAATAAAAGATGTATGTTTGACTATTGATGTTAAAGATTACATGCCAGTCGATGAACCTATAGTAACTATTATAGATGTAGAACTTGATTTAAAAACAATGAATTTATATAAAGAATTAGAGCAAAACATGTTGATTGAAATAAAAGATTTACCTATTTCTGCTACAAGTGTCGCAATAGTTTCTAATAAATGCCTTCAAGTTGCATCTGGTGCTATTTATGATGATGAAAAAACTTGGCACAAAATACATGATGAAAAATTAATAGCATTAGATTCTATTTTGGAAGAATGGTGCCATAGACCTATTATTGTTGTTTATTGGTTTAAGTCATCTCTTGAAAGATTAAAACATAAATTTAAACATGGATTAGCGTTAGACAGTAATCCTAAAACTATTGACGATTTTAATGAAGGTAAAATACCGTTGTTATTTATTCATCCACAGTCTGCAGGACATGGTTTAAATTTAGCTGAAGGTAGTAATGTTATAGTATTTTTTGATATTAATTGGAATCTTGAATTATATCAACAGGTTATAGAAAGAATAGGTCCTATTAGACAAAAACAAGCAGGATTAAATAGACAAGTTTATGTTTATTATTTATTAGCTAAAAATACAATAGACTTTAAAGTCATAAAAGTTTTAAAAGATAAGATGTCAATCCAAGACGCATTATTAAATGGTTTACAGTAGTAAATTTATAAGTTATAATCGCATTTATGAAAAATCAAAAATTAATAAAACTAATGAAAGACTACGGCTTGCGCGTTAACGATGTTGCAAGGATTCTTAATGTATCTCCAATGAGTGTTAGAATTTGGAGGTGTAAATCTGAAAGGAGTATAACTGAAAATAATTTAAGATTGTTAGAACTAGAACTAAAAAAATAAATTTTTTTGCCTATTAATGTTTACGGATGTAAATTATGATAAAAGATGTGTGGGATTTTCAAATTAAATTTGGTCAAATAACAAATAGTACACCAAGTCATTTAACTAAAAGAAAGTTAAATGAAAGAGTTGAGTGCATGCAAGAAGAATTAGATGAGTTTATTCAAGCATGTGAACTACAGGATCTTTCAGGTCAAGCTGATGCTTTGGTAGATTTAGTTTATTTTGCTTTAGGAACAGCAAACATGCTAGGACTTCCTTGGCAAATCCTATGGAATGATGTCCATGAGGCCAATATGAGAAAAGTTGCAGGAATAACAAAAAGGGGTCATAAAGTAGATTGTATAAAACCAGAAGGTTGGATAGGTCCTATTACTTCTAAGATTTTAATCAATGCAGGATATAAAGGTCATAATTTGGAGCAAGATGATGAGTGAAATAGATAAAACATTACAAGAACGTGGTAATAGATATGGAACCTTTGTTGATAACGCGATAATGTGTCAACTATTTAAAAATATTATTCGTCAAAGTCCACAACTTGAAGGTTACCATATTGAAGCATTAGATATGATAACTCATAAGATTGCTAGGATTTTAAACGGTGATCCAAATTATGATGATTCATGGAGAGATATTGCAGGATATGCCATGTTAGTTGTAAAACATTTAGAGGAACAAAATAATGGCTAATCCAATCGACATTGTATGGCATAATCAACTAAGTAAAGTTTTGACTTATGGTAAAGATATAGCTCCTAGAGGTCAAAATACTAAAGAATTAGTAAATCAAGTATTTGAAGTTAATATGAAATATCCAGTTTTGATTTGCCCTGAAAGAAGATTATCTTATAAATTCATGGCAGCAGAAGCATTATGGATATTATCAGGAGATAATAAAGTAGAAACTATTGCTCCATATAATAGAAATATAAAGCAATTTTCTGACGACGGTATTATTTTCCAAGGAGCTTATGGTCCTAGAATTATAAGTCAACTTGACTATGTTATTGAGAGTTTAAGAAAAGATAGAGAATCAAGACAAGCTGTATTAACAATATGGAATCCTAATCCTAAACCTAGTAAAGATATTCCATGCACAGTATCTATAACGTTTCAAATTAGAGACAATAAATTAGATTGCTTTGTATTTATGAGGTCATCTGATTTATTTTTAGGAATCCCTTACGATGTATTTAATTTTAGTATGTTATCTCATTTAGTATGTTCTGAACTAGATAACGTAACTCCTAGAACTTTATACTTAACTGCAGCATCATCTCATTTATATGAAACAGACTTTGAAAAAGCAATTAATTGTTTAAAATATGATTATACGTCATCAGATCCTATTCCTAAGTTAACAAAAACTGAAATATTTAATGTTCTTCATGAGATAAGACTGACGGGACAAGGTTGGTGGATATGAGACCTGATTTAGATCAATGGGCAATGGAAATTGCAAAAGTAACAGCTTCTAGAGCTACATGTGTTAGACGCAAAGTCGGTTGTGTTTTGGTTAATAATAAAGGTTATATATTGGCAACAGGGTATAACGGCGTCCCTAAAGGACTAAATCATTGTATAGCAAATGAATGTTCAGGTTCTAATGCTTCATCAGGAACAAGATTAGATGAATGTTTAGCTGTTCATGCCGAAATGAACGCTTTATTACAATGTAATAACGTATTCGATATTCATACAGTATATGTAACGGTTTCACCTTGCATTCATTGTATTAAAGTGTTATTAAATACTTCTTGCAAAAGAATCGTATTTTTAGAAGAATATTCGGATATTAGATCTAAAGAATTATGGTTATCTGCAGGACTTGAATGGAGTTTATTATGATTTTTAATCCTTTTACACCTATTCCAAAATCTGACAAATCCCATGTCAGAGGATGGGCACAACATTGGGCAGAATGCCTAGATGTATCGATTGCTGATAAAAGTACTAGTCTTAAAGGAGATTTATATTTAGACCATGGTGTGAACTTTGGAGGAACATTAAATTTATTTGGAGGAGTTAGCGATGAACTAGTTGATCGTATTATAGAAATGATTGACTGTCCAGGAGAACTTTATAGTTTGGATATAGATATGCCTGATTATGATGGAATGTTACGAAAAAGAGGAGTTACTATCACAGGATTAAAGGAAAGATTAGAAAGAGCTATAACTCTTAAACAATCCAATTTTCACAATAAATATAAAGTATTTGGCGATAGTCACGCCACAGCATTTGCTCCTAAAAACTCTCATATTATTAGAAATAATGGAATGACTTTATATAGAGCATTAGAAGATAATCTTATTCCAGAAGATACAGATTTAGTAGTATTAGGATCTATAGATATACGCCATCATATAGGTCGTCAAAAAGATTTATCAATCGTAGATCTTGCTGATAGACTTGCTATGTTTGTGTTTGACAACAACATGTCTGTAGCAGCACCTGTTCCTGTAGAATATGAAGCTCGTAAAATACCACAAACAGGATTTTATAAAGGACAACCTTTTACAGGGAAAAGACACGAACGACTTGCATGGACATTTTTATTTATAAATACACTTATAGATTTAGGAGTCAATGTGGTATCACCTCCTATGGAATGGTATACCATGGACCCTGAAGATTATGCTAAAGAGTATATGGAATTAAGTAGTTCTGTACATATTTCACCAAGACATTATAGAAGATACGGAGGATGGGATAATGTTTGAAATAACTAAAGATACATCAAATAAAGATGCTTTATTTACAAAAGATCAATATTTACGCATGCTCACAGGTTTTGAATCAAAAATTAATGAACCTGTTATTGAAAAATGGAATGATAGATATATTTTTAGAGGAGATTTATCAGCAACTAGTTTAAAAGGTTATGGTGCTGAACCTTTAATTTCAAGTATTAGAGAAAATGTATTGGTTTATTGCGCGCCAAGAGCAGGAGCTGCTGCTAATGCTGTAGCCACTATTGCCAAATTGTATAATAAAAAATGCATATTCTTTTGTCCAGCGTCTAAAGTTGCATCAGATCATCAAGCCTCATTAATGAATTTTGATAATGTGGAACTTAGATTTGTAAAAATTGCAGCAATGCCTACTTTAAATATTTATGCTAAAAGATGGGCAGAACAAAAAGGAGCAAAATTTTTACCATTTGGATTATCAGGAGTTCCTACAGTAACAGCAGGACTTATTTATACAGCATCACGCATGAATATTGATCCATCAGAAGTTTGGATGAGTGTCTCTACAGGAACCGCAATACGCGCGTTTGAGATAGCGTGGCCTGACGCAAATATAAAAGGAATAGTAGTGGCTAGGAATATGAAGCCAGGTGAGATAGGAAAGGCCGATTTGATGTCTGCTACTATTCCTTTTTTAAAACCTGCAAAAAATCTTCCTCATTTTCCAACGACTGTAGCTTATGACGGTAAAGCTTGGGAAAGATTTGAAAAAGAGTCTAAACCAGGGTCAATATTTATGAACGTATCGTGTGATGCTAATATATCAAAACCCTATAATGGGGTTATTGATTCTCATAGAGAATGGTATGACTTTAAGGATTTAAGATGAACATCGAAACCACGGTTTATTACGATGAGTTCCTTCGATATTATGACATGGCAAAAATTCAACAAAAAGAATGTAATTTAGGTTCTATTCCTCATATAGAATCGTCAATAAATGATGATCTTATGAAGAATGTTCATTTGTACGATGTGGTCAATAGAAAGTACGCAGGATTTAGTCAAATACTATTAGATATGTGGCACGGTTTAGATTTTGATCATCCATATTTTGGAAAACTTCATAATGTTAGACTTCCTATATGTGAAAAGTTTGGAAATCAAGAATGGGGTATTAAAGAATGGTTGTACGTGTTCATGGTGCATAGAGTTACAGGATCTGGTATTAACTACGCAAAAAATCCTAGTGGTTACCATAATACTATTTTGCCTGAGTTTCATGATTGTGAAACAGTCGACGAAATGGTATCTAAAGTATGTCAATATAAAGGCGCTATGTATACGTCTGTTGGTTATCAATTTCCAGCTTTCCCAAAGCCTACTAGTTCATATAAAAGAGGTGGCGATTATTTTTTATGTGAATATGCTCCTAAACTTATTAATGATTTTTATAAATGGTTAGTTCCTATTACGTCATTTAGGGATGCAATGGATTTTCTAGTAAACTGGAATAAAGATCAAGGATTAAGGGCGTTTAAATTTCAATATGCGGCATTTTTAGCAGATATTACTGATTTTTATCCAGACTTAGTAGATTCAAAATCTTTATTTTTTTACGGTACTAATGCTCGTGAATGTATTAAATACATGGCAAAACCTAAAGGGAAGATGAATGAACAAGACTTTTTAGATTTAGTGACAGAGAAAGCCTGTGAAGACACAGGAGGCATTCCCTATGATGTAGAAGACGTCATGTGCGATAGTATTAGATGGATTGAGAATTATATTAAACCAGGTAAAGATTATGACCATATTTGTCGAGATTCTACATGGAATAGTTCTAAAATTAAAAATCACCCGTTTGGTCGTCAAAAGGCAATGTTAGAGTTAGGGTTAATAAAATCGTTTAATAATTTAAATGTTCATCCTTCTGATGACTATATTTTAAAAATAAATGAAATTAATGTTGAAAATTATGTTTACAAATGTAAATATTTATGAAATAATAGTCTCAACATCAACGAAAACGAGAATACGACATGAACAACAAAACAGCAATTATATTAATCCTATCTGCTTTTACATTAGGTGGTTTTATTGGCGCAACATACACCAATAACGATAAATCTAGCGTAATCCACAAAACCAGATCAGGCAGCTTCATCATTCAAAAAAATATAAAAGGTGAAGAACAGATTTACCAAGTTCTTGAACTTCCAAGTAACGTTACATCTTTTGTAACACCAAATTAATTACTTCCTGAAGGGAAGCAACCACTAGCCCTGTTTCGGCAGGGCATTTTTTTGGATAAGATTATGAAAGACTATAAAAATAAACTAGTTCATACATTCACTAAACACCAAGAAATACAAATTTGGTGTTTGATTGCAGCAGGAATTATTTTAACTATGGAGGCATGGTTACAATGACACTAGAGGAAGAACGGAAAGAAAAGCAAAGAATTAGAATGTTGGAATATTATCATAAGAATAAGAAATATATTAACGAACGGGTTAAAGCACAAAAAAGAGCTAAAAAATTGAATATTGTAGTTACAGTAAGCCAAAGTAATATTACAAAAAAAGAGATAATGAGGTTAATAGGTGTTACGGCACTTGTACTGGATAAAATACTAAAAGATAAAAAGTATGCAGCTCCTAAACATATAGCAACCTATATCGACGGCACAATGTTATTTAATCGAAAAGAAATTATGGAATGGTTACCGTATATTAGAGAAACTTGTGCTTTTATGAAAAAAGGTAAGACTATAGTGTTATCTGGCATGGCAGCCCAGATTGTTGAGTTTATGCGTAAAAATAAGGAGATTGAACTATATTGTAATGAGTTAAGACGCCATGACCAGAGACGTTGACTATGCTTTAATGCTCCAAGTATTATATAGTAAAGGATATACTTTGTCAAGTATTGCTAAAGTCACTGGTACAGCAGTAAGTACATTATCGACAGTAAAACAAGAGTCAAAAGATGTACCAAAGCATTGGCATGACGGATGGGAAGGAATGGTATTACAGGATTACTACCGTAAGGCAATAGGCACAAACGTTCCTTTTGTTGGAGATTATATTGAATTAGGAGACTCTAAGGATGCGGATACTTGAATTATTAATGTTAGGGTTGTTTTGCTTAGTAATAATAACGGTAAATATATTATTAATCCCTTTATATATATTGACTAATATTAGGAGAAAGAAATGAAGATGAAGTATCCACTGCCGAATGAAAACGCACGCTGTTTAGGAAGTAACTGCGATAAGAAACAAAACTGTGCCAGATATTTAAGTATAGAAATTGATACAAAAGATTATTTTTGGCATGGAGATTTTAAGAAAGAATTAAAACAACATGACTGTGATTTTTTTATAGATTTTAGGGGGAATGACTATGAGCATTGAAAGAGAGTTACTAAAGAAAGTTATATCTGGCGACAATAAAGGTGATTTCTTTATCAGTTATGATCTATACAAAGAGATTTATGAATTTCTAGTTCACCCTGAGCAGACTGAGCAAGAACCTGTGGCATGGCATTATATCTATGATGATGGAATAACCGTGCGTGAACGTGTTACTGAATATATGCCGTTAGGTAAGTATTATACAGTAACACCTCTCTACACTGCACCACCAAAGCGTGAGCGTATAAATCATGATGACATATTAGATCGCTCTATAGATGGAAGTTTTGAATATCGAGATGGATTCATGGATGGTGTTTTATATGCTGAAAATCATCACGGCATAACTGGAGGTGGGGAATGAGTAAAGAAAGAGAATTACTGAAGAAGGTATTAGCAACGAGGTGGCTAGATCACACGTTAAGTTGTGAAGTAGAAGCAATTCTTACATTACCTGAGCCGATTAAAGAAAGAGAGGTATCAGGAAAGATTATATCTACAGATGATGCGTGTAATTGGAATCTTACAGTAGGTGCTTTAAAAGACTACGATCATGTGTATGTCAATGGGATTAGGTATGTAGAGTTCCAACCTGAGCCTTTAACACCTCGACAAGGGCTAGAAGAGTATAAAAAAGGATACTATCAAGCAGAGTTGGATTTGAAACGTGAGCCTTTAACCGATGAAGCCGTCTGCAAGATATTATTAAAGAAAGAATGGAAAGGTTTTGTTGAGTTAGTTAGACAAATAGAAAAAGAACACGGCATTGGAGGTGGGGAATGAGTAAAGAAAGAGAGATGCTTAAAAGATGGTTACGCGGAGAGGCAAATGAAATGACAACCCACATTCCATTGTTGATTGAAACCCAAAACCTGCTGGCACAACCTGAAGCTCTAGCACCAGAAAGAGAGTTTATAAGATTGTGGTATGAAAATATTGAACTGTGGAAAGTCCACGCAAAAGAACCTGAGCATAGCGAGAAAGGATTAAAAAAAAATATCTCCCAGATGGCTGTAGAAATTTACAAAGAAGGATTTGAAGATGGTATTAGGTTTGCAGAAAATGCACAGCAACCTGAGCAAGATCCTGTGGCTTGGATGGAGGAGGAAGGTAAGTGGTTGGACGTTGACTATTTAATGTCAAAGGAGGTGTGCGATGAAACTAAATGAACTGGAAGACTTTCCTGAACTAGGTAATACAATAGTTATTGATGGTATTGAATATGTTAAGAA
>Ga0181344_1000470_pt1 | contig 16010 bp, 8 predicted proteins | sample Su13VDMLBDD_FD_130098 | JGI IMG/M metagenome (GOLD analysis project Ga0181344, IMG submission 130098) | Freshwater viral communities from Lake Michigan, USA - Su13.VD.MLB.D.D | ecosystem: Environmental > Aquatic > Freshwater > Lake | place: USA: Michigan | collected 2013-07-15
CATTAGTTGCCGGTGCAATTGCGGGTAGTGCCTCGTTTGGAGCGACGGCAGGTCTGATAATTGGACATTCATTGTTAGCTGCGTTATATGCGGCGGCTATTATATTCATTTTAATTAAATTTGAAGAAATTGTTGCTTATAAATTTGGTAGGATTAAATTACCGATGATAACTTATCCCGATTGTCAATCTTGTGAATGTGATGCTGAGACAACAGAAAAAAATCCTGATGATGATACTGAACAAGCACCTTCATCTGGATTATTAAGTCAACTTTCTAATGGAGGTCAGTATGCTGAAAATTTAGAAACTTATGATTCTTCAATTCCTAATCGAGGTTGGCCTCCAGTTTCTGCTGACGATGAAAATTATGACGCGTATTTTCAGATGGAGTCGATAATGCAAGGACAATCAATTTCCGGTAGTTTATCAAAACCAAAAAATCCAACAGTTTTTAAAATTAATAGTTCAAATAGTTTTACATTTCCTAATCAATCTAATTTACGGACGGATGGATTTACACTTCCTCCGGGTGAAAGAGTTAATATTTACAATACTCGAAAAAAATTCTTTGATAATGTAAATAAGATTAAAGTTACTTTTTCGTCTCCAACAAACGGTGCAAAAAGTCATTTAGATAATACATTGACAGTATTAAGTGTTTTGGAATTAGACCCGGGAACATTATTATCATTTGTTGACCCAAGAAAAACTAAAGATAAAAATTATTTATATTCTGCAACTACCGCGAATGGGGGTTATAAAGTTAATGGTATTAATGGTATTATTAAAACAAGTGCTTTTACGGCTGATGTTCGTTATGCGACCAGTCAAACTTCCGATACTATTGTTACTTATGATATTCCAGCGTATCCATCTGAATGTGTGAGTAGTATGGTTATTGCAATAACCGAACCGGGAACCGTGACTTATCGAACTTGTCCGGGTTCAAAAGTGACATTATTGTTTACAGGTCAAACGACAGGGACTACTAATCCTGAGGGGTTAATTACTCCTGAATTTCCATTAATTACAGGTATCACAAATGTTGATTGTATCGATTTAACAAATACAGGAGGAACTGCTGAGTATTCGGCAGTGACTTACGGAGTGGGTTGTCAAAATTATATTTATCCATCGGATATTGAATATTATCAGGTATTGACAGCTATTACTATAACTAAAAAAATTGTAAATGGACAGGCGGAGTATTCATTTCCGGGTTCTACTGGAACAACCGGACCAAGTTTTTGGAAAACATTAAATGCTGATAATAAATTGGCAACTTTTACCCTTTATACAGGTGAGGCGGATAGTGGAGGAAATGCTCAATCTGGTCTTATACCTGTTGCATATCCTAATTATAATTCTGTAAATGTAAATCAGCTATCAAGTGCAATTTACACATTACCGACATCAAATTTTTTAGACTATGAAAATCAAAAAGTTCTTATATTACAACGAGGGGTTGACCCATATTCTCCATTAATGATAAATAAATATGGTATTGGTCGAATATTGGGATATAATACTGAGGATGCGGTAACTTTCACTGCGATGACTAGAATGAATATTCCAATACAAGCACTTCCAAGTTCTAATGGTATTTCGGTTCAAAATCATGGTAGTCAAAATAATATATCTTATTCGTCTTATTTTTATACTCCGGGAATTGTTGGACAAACAAGTCCGGGTTCTAATTATTCTGCGTATACGACACCAAATTTTGGTTTTTATGGTGCATTAGATTCATCGGTGGATACTGTTAATCAGTCAAAAGTTTATACAACTACACCACCACTAACCTCAACTAATTATGTTCAAAACATAACAGTTAGTAATACTTCATCTCCTCCTATAACCGGAGTTGCGTCAAAAACAACTAATCGATATTATTCTGCAAGTATTGCAGATAATCTTTATGATGGTTCTGAGGATTTATCAGGAGGGGCAATTATGACAAAAGGAGGTTATTTTGTCGATACTATTTGTAGTAATTTTAGAAATACGTGGTCTGGAGAAGAGTGTGGTGACTACCTGGATGTTGTTGTTCCGGCAACTACTCCAACATATTTTAGTCCTATTTTATATCCGAGATATTCAGGTACAAATGAGGTAAATATGTCTAATGCATCTAAAATTATCATGAGAACGGATAGATTACCGTCATCAGATTATATTGATGATAAAGAAATTTTAACAGGTAGTGCTAGTTTATTACAACAAAATGCTGGTTTTGCGGTTTATCCTATTGGAGATGCGGGATATACCTTTAACAATCCAACAATTTCATTAGGTGCTGATTTAGTTACTGCGGATATTGATGGGCAATTAGCGGCAACTAATGTACTTAATACTTTGGGAAATTGTGAAGAAATGGTTGGTTTAGATTGTTATAGTGGTAACGGTGTTAATTTTGGTGTTCAATTAGGGTGTCAAGCGGGTGATGTTGTTGAGAGTGGATGTTACATAATGGTTAATGACCCATTGTTTTCTTTAGGTCAAGATTTAGGTACGTTTGCTGAATGGGGTTTTAGATTTAGATTCTTTTATGGGTTATGTCGAGGGGTGTTATCACAATCATTTATGAATAATTGGGTTAACGGTAGTTTATACGCGTTTCCAATACAAGTTGACACTTACTTTAATAAACAAAATCAACCAGAATATCCAAGATTTGCTGACGAAGTGGTTTATTTCGAAAAGGATACTAATAATTTTTATTATAGAAGTTCTCCTTATAGAATAACTGGTACTACTTCAGGTGCAGGTGTGTTTATTGGTAGACCGGTGGCAGGATTAAGTGCTCCCGTAAATAGAAGAAATTTATTATTCCCTACAACAATTATAAATTTAGGTATTAAAGATGATTTTTATAAAGAAATAATTTTTGACCCATCTGCTAAAGGTTATATTATGAAAAGTCTTGTCCCAACAAGTTATTCAGATACCTCAGATTTAGTTAATTTATTTGTAATTTCGAGAATAACTGATGAAGGGTTTTTACGTCAAATTTTTGCGTTTGGCGATAACGCATTACAACAATTATTTAGTAGAGACGGTAGTTCAAGGAGAGTTGATGCGGATTTGGCACAAACAATGTCAATTAATTCTGAATATGGGGTGATACCATTTTCACCCCAATTTTATAGTGTTACAGGTGCGGTTGACGACCCGGTCCAAATACTCGGTGATTTATCAAAACCGACAATGGCGGTGTTTTTTTCGTCAACAACTCAAGATATACAAAATAAAGATTATTTAACTCCCGGGGTGATAGATTTTAGACCATCAAATAATGCAAATGCTATTACATATCCTTATGGGATTAAATCCCAAGAAGTACCTTATTATCAGTGGAACATCAAATCTACTGCGACTGCAGGGGTTTTTGGTGAACAAGGGAATAATTGGGCGACAAATGTAACTGATATTTTTTCAAGACGATATCAATCTCTTGATAGAAGGGCGATTATTACTCCAAGTTATATGATACCTTCAATTTATAGTATTAGTGACCAATTTGCTCGTGGATATTTATTTAATGGTAGCGCAACTACTGTTAATAATTTTACTTATGTTGCGGATGCAGGTAATTGGTCTAACCCAACTACTAAATTTTTAGTAGGAGCTCCAAACCATTTCTATTTTGGTTTGATTAAAGGTGAAACGGCATTAGATAAATTTAAAGAACTATATTCGATAGATGAATAATTACACAATAATACCAAGTAACCTTAAATATAAAGGTGCTCCTTCTGTTGATGAAAAACTTTCAATATCTTTAGACCAAACAAGTCATGAGATAACGGAATACGATAGAAGTGCTACAATAAGTCTTGCTCAAGTTTATGATGATGAGAGACAGGCTTGTACTGTTTTCAGACCAACTTTTAAAGTTAAGTATTTGTATGACAACACTTATACCGGAACAACAACTTTTTTACCATTTCAATATAATTTGTATTATGTAAACCCTGAACAATCATTTGTTAATGGAACTTGGAAGGGGTTTCCACAATATTATGAGTTTGATTTTTTTAGACCGATTGTGGACAATCAACATTTCCCTTATAAGTCAAAAAGTGCTTACACATATAATTGGATGTATTATTTGACATATCCTCACGCCAATAACTATAAAAAGAAGTTGGTTTACTATTCTGATATACCTAATGGGGATATGGATTGGTTAGCAGAAGAAGGGATTCCATTTATTATTGAAAATATTGAAATTAATGGTAATGGTTTAGTGTCTTTTAAATGTATTGGGTCTCATGGATTAACACCAAATGAGTACGTTGAATTATCTTTAACTTATAGAAATTCAAACATATTTCAAGTTTACTCATTAGGTAATGGATTATTTGATAGTGATGAATACGTATTTAATGTTTTAAATATTGGATACACAGGTAATACGTTTGCGGATAATGTTATGGGTACATTCAAAAGGGTGATTAACCCTGATAACTTAACGGAAACCAAATCAAAATATTATGTTAGAGAACATAAAGTGATTACTGATTTAGATGACATTATTGTTACTAAAATTGGTTTTGAAAAGAATGTATTTAGAGAAGATAAGCAATTTGAATATAGTTCAATAACTCCTAATAAAATTTCAAGGGTGTCGCAAAAAACAAGTAGTAATGCTTACAACATGACATCGGCGTATGATTTAGATTTTGCTGGGTATTTAGATAATCAAAAACGACCATTAAGTGAAATTTTCTTAACGATTGTTAACAAGGGTTATTCCGGATATTTTAACGAACCTTCATTTGGTGTTGGTTTAAAACAAGGATGGGAGTTTAATTTAACTAAAGAAGTTAATGAATATTGGGATTTGATGAATAATGAATCAAACACAACGGTTCCATTAGAGTCATACACTCAAACTAGTGGTGCTACCAAAACGTTCTATTATAATGGTGATTTAATGAAAGGTGATGTAATGGATGGTGATTTTTGTGAATGGAATGATTATGAACAAATTGAGAGAGTAATTTCTACTTATTATCATAAAATAAATTATAATCAAACAGTTTTCCAAACAATGAATAATCCGGACACTAATTCGTTTGGGTTTTATTATCAACCTCATAACAAAATGACTTTGAGGGTATTCTCGGATTACATTGAAACGGGGGATGTTAATTTTATTGACCAAGTACCGAGTTATTCGTTTTATTCGAGTACTGACCAACAATTTAGATGGAGGGATTTGTATACTTATGGTTTTACTGATAATTTAGAGAGAGGGGTTGATTATCCGTTTTTAAATACTGCCCACTATCCATTCTCTGATATTACTTTTAGATTAATACCGGAAGGAATAAACTATAACGAGAGCCTATATGGCACTGATTTTGCTATAAAACCATTAATTGATGAGTGTGAATAAAGTAACAATAGTACCTGATGGTCTGGATAAACAAATCAATATACCGGTAAAACTAACTTGGGATTATTTGGGATTGGACATGGCAATCGAAGAATATGAAACTGAAGTTATTACTGAAGCAATTGGTGTTGGCCGTGATTTTGAAATCAGTCGATTCGCTCATGCTCCTGATGTAACAACAAATAACACAGAAATTAATTATGAGTTTTACTTTTATTCAGGAGGTTCAACTTACGATATTAATAATTGGAAAATAAATTATTTAGGTGAGGGGTTTACTCCTCAAGATTTGTATTACTATACAAATAATTTTTCTAATTCATTTTTCAAATTAGATTTTTACGATAATACGGATGAGAAAAAACAAACAAATTATTTAACGGTTATTATTCCGACACAACAGGGTCTTAAAATGACAACTCCAATGCAAAGAATTATTGTGGACGTTAGAAAACCAAAATTTGTTTTAGATTATGTGGGGGATAAAGAAGGGTTTTTTCTTTATTGGTTAAAGAAAAGGAATTTTTTGGATATTAACACCTTTTATATGTCGGCTAAATTTTATAATGCTAAGACCGGACAATTCACTAAATTGATGACAGATAATGAGACCGATGGTCAACCAAAAGGACCTCAAGCAAATTTTGCTCTTGGTTCTAATCAATATGATTTTGATAGTAACGTACTATTTTATTATATCGTAAATTTGGATTATAAAAACCAAACATATCAGGTAGTTAATAGTAATGGACAGAGACTCGGGACTACAGTTCCCATAAAATGGTATGAATACCTTAATCCACCTGTGTAATGGAAGATTTTTATAATATTAAAATATCACCTGAAACGATTCTTGGGGATTTATCTGTGGTTAACTATGATGGGATACAAGTTGGTGTTTATTCTGCGATGACACAAGTTGTTAGTTCAGGAGTTAACGGTAGTTCATTACTAACAGGATTGACAATTCCTATTTTAATAAGACAAAGTGCTGTGGATGCTGGATATTATAGTCCTTTTGATGGCGCGGTTTTACAAAAAGATGTTGTGGCGAATTTCATATTCTCATCAACAACTGATAACGCTTATAAGTATTATGTGTATAACACATCAAATGAATTTCAAAAGTTTTTGGACTTATCGGCATATAGAATTGATTGGGGCGATGGTTCACCAAAACAAACAATAACAACTTACGCGCCTAATTCAATTAATCATACATATCCTCAGTTACCTAAACAATATACGATTAAATTAGAACAAACAAATCCATGGGGGATTACAACAGTTTCAAAAACAATTACGGTTCCTTTTAGTGATGTTGTTATCTATAATCCTGAGGGAGAGGCATTCTTCGCTCCGTCATCAGGTAATTGGATAGGTACTTCTGTATCGTATGATTACATATTTTCAGGGGATGCGGTAAATGAGGTTAGTGCTCAAACATCAAATAATTATGTTTCAATACCATTCACAATTTCAGGAATAACAAAATCAAGAATTAATGAATTAAAAACGTATGGAACATTAAGTATTAATGATAGAATTGGACTTCCGGTTATTAGTAATGGACAAATATGGGGTGCAATTACTGATGTTACTTCAATTTACACTGCCTATACAGTTAATACGGTTAATTACTATGATTACATTGATGGGACCACCATTTATTTTGAGCAATCATCAGGATTAACTGACAATAATTTAACTGCGGTTCCAATAACAAAAGATGAGGTATTATTAAAAGTGATTGACCAAGCTCAAGTTCAAACTAACGTTTTTGTTGAAAGAGGTAAGAATAGTGCTTACGAAAGAATACAAAGACTTGGGGAGGTAGATAACTTGGGGGATATGATTAATTACGGATATGGTTTTTTTAATGTGATTAACAAAGAAAACTAAAATGAAAAAAAGAACTAAACTATTTATAAAATAAATAAGAAGATATGGCAATTGGAAGCTATGGTACTATAAGACCGTCAGATGTTTCACCGGCAGATGTTGAAATCATAATGAATTATACCCCAAGTAGGGATGTGACGGATGCCTTCGTCCTAACAAAATTAGATGCTCAAACTATTTTACGACCTTATTTTGAGAATTCGGAAACAGGTGGAAACGCCGGGGTTGAGGTTTTAGGTGGGTTGTATAACTTAACATTACCTGCGAGTCAATTTAACGCGTTAGGATTTTACACCCTTTATTTAAGACCTGCCCAAATTAGAACTACAATTACTGATTGTGGTGTTTTAAGTGCACTCCCAAATGTTAAAGGGTTAGTTATTGATTTGGCAAATGTTCCGACTCAATATCAAAATAAGTTTGTTCCTCAAGGATTGGTTGGGTTTAGAATTGAATATTTAAATCCGGATGGGTCAAAAATTCCTAACTTCTTTAGAGTAATTACTTCAAGTTTCTATTGTGAACCTGTTGTAACAAATGAAGTTAATACTCAACAAAAGGCGATTAGATATAGATATGTTGACGGTTCATCAAATTTACTTTTCTTGACTTTATCACCATCATCTTCACCGACAAACAAACCAAACGCAACACCGTTTATTGGTCAACCTAGCCAAGATATTATAATTTCAAATACATTTTTTAATCCAATTACATTGGAGATAGAAATGGTTGAATACGACATATCATCTCTTGCAATTGCTCTTTATGGTAATCAAACCAAATCAATTGATGATGGTATCTACACAATCTATGACTCTGCTAATAACATTTACAGACAATACAACTTATACGAGGTTAGAGACCAATTTAATGCGTTGTTATATGAAGTTAGACAGAATAGAGGTAATAATATTGATTTTAGTAAAAACTTCACAAATATAACAACTTAATGGCAGTAACAACGAATACGACAAAATATTTCTATCCGCCGAGACCCGGAAGTGGGGCTGCGACTTTCTCCGACAACATTGTAGGTTTACAGACTGTTGAGGGAGGAGGTTTAACGCAAGGTAATTTTGAGTTTACTACATCGGTTACTGAAAAAGTTAGTAGAAACTTTAATGTAGGTGCATTTTCCGAACCGTTAAGTTTACAATCATTAAACATTGAAGATGTTGCTGAAAGTAGAAGAATTATTGCAACCCAATTTAGGGTTTATCCTAATTATGATGTTTCTCAAGTTCTTAATTTCTCGATGTATGGGTCTTTACGTAAAAGATTTCAAGTATCGGCAACTAAAGTAATTCATTATTTTCCTGCATCATTAGATGTTATATTTAATAACTTAGAGTTTGTTACCGGGGCAACCGCGGTTAACATTTCTTACGATTCGGTTAATGATGAAACATATTTTGAAGTGAATGTAGATAGGATTAATAATCCTTTTGATATTGATTACTCAGTTAGTGCTGCAACTAACTTAAACTTAAGGGAAATAACTACATCACCTTATCGAAATTTGTATAACACTTATTTAGATTATTGTGTTAGTATTAATGATGACATCTTTAAGATTGTATCATTCCAACCATCGCCAACATTAAATACAGGATACATTTCATTCTATGTTTCAGGTGCTCCTTTTGGTACTACAGCAACTACAATAAATGAAGACTATCAGATTAGACCAAATGATTTAGTTGCTGATAGAGTTTTTGCTGAAAGTTTTGATGAGGTTGAAAAATTCTTATTAAACCGATTAATCAGACCGGAATATACTGCGGTTTTCCAAGTTCCTGCCCAAACTGAAAATGGGGAGTTTTATACGAATTATCAACAAGTAACTTGGCCTAAAGATGGGGTGTGGAATTTAGACATTCGTTCATTTTTGTTTGATGATTACTTATCTCAATTAGATGAAATTGCGGTTAATTTAGATTCGTTTAAAACAAATTTAATTTCAAGATTTTTAGTTACAGATTCGTTAAAAGAGTTTGATACCTTAGGTCAAAAGGTTGAAAAAATATTTCAAATTTACGGAAGAAGTTTTGACCAAATAAAACAATTCATTGATGCGTTGGCATATATGAATTCGGTTAATTACAATCCGTCAAACGACATACCATCTCAATTATTGGTGAACTTAGCACAAACCTTAGGTTGGACATCTAATTTCTCACCAATTACAGATGAGGATTTTTTAAGTTCTGTGTTTGGTAATACTGCAACTCCAACATACCCTGGTTATGCAAGAGCCCTTACTCCAACTGAGATAAATTATGCTTTTTACCGTAATTTAATTCTGAATGCAGCTTACCTTTTTAAATCAAAAGGTACAAGAAGGTCAGTTGAGTTTATGTTAAGATTAATTGGAGCTCCGGATTCTTTAATTGAGTTTAATGAACATATCTATTTAGCGGACCAAAAAATTAATTTAGACCAATTCTATGTTCAATGGGCTTCGATATCAGGAGGTACTTATGTTGATAGAGTTCCTTCTTATTTACCTGGTGATACATATAGGATTAAAGGTGGTATTTATTCGGGTTATACATCAAGTGCGACTTATGAAGACGTTTCAATTCGTTTATCGGAGTACCCTATTGATGTCTTTGGATATCCAAAAGCTCCTGTAAACACTGAAAGTTATTTCTTCCAAGTGGGTTCCGGGTGGTACGAATCAACACCACAACACAGAAGCCCTGATAAGGTTGTTATTACAGGAGCGGTTTATACCGGACAAAACTATAATATTCAAACTCAATTACAACCGTTTACTTATGGACAACCATATTTAGACCGTTTTAGGGATTTCCCTTATATGACTGAAGGATTTAAATTACAAAAAGTTGTTGATAATAATAAGTCGTGGCTAGAAGAGGATACTAAAATAAGAGTTTCAACAAGTGCTGATTATAATGCTTACTATTTTGTTGACGATGAAAGATTAGTATTGAATGTTAAGAATGTCGACTTATTTTTAAATCCATCACAAGGGTTGTTATATGATGTTTGGAAAGAATCGGTAGAGTATGATTACCCATTTCCTGAATCAGGTTTAACCGTTGGTTATCCGGTTCCGGGTGGTGTGGATTGGACTTATATTAACCCTGAACCTAAAAAGAAAACATTTTTTGAGTTCTCACAAACATTTTGGGAGAATATGATTAATGTTAGGAATAGACAATACATCAGTGATGGTAAAACAGGAGGATATCCGGTACTTCAATCAATTTGGTGGAAATATATTGAATCCGAACAAACTGTTGGTTTACCTAATAACAAATATACATATCAAAAGTTAATTGATTATGTTAATGGTATTGGTCCTTATTGGATGAAGTTAGTAGAACAAATGGTGCCTGCAACAACAATTTGGAATTCAGGGGTTAAAATGGAAAACTCAATCTTACATAAACAAAAATTTGTTTATAGAAGACAAAGAGGATGTCAATTTGTTCCTGTACCTGTTACACCATGTTTTATTATTTCAAACATATTTGATTACACTTGCACTACTGAGCAAACTAATTATAAATTATTTCCTTGGTTAAATGGAGACCCTGATGTTGGGAACTTTAATAGTATTTTGGCGAATAGGATTAACAATATGTTATCTCAAAGTGGATATACATTAAATGATTGTATTCAAAATTCTGTTCAAACCGAATGGTATGTTGATTTAAGAATTGAAAATGAGGTATTAATTAAACAACCGGTTTTGAATCCGGATGGTACAAATTATGTTGGTTATGGATATACTGATGTTCCAACAAATACTATGTGGAAAAATTCTGTATATGAGTATCTACCATTGTTATATGATTATGGGTTTCAAGGTGAAATAAGTGGGAATGATTTAATAGTAACAAGTCTAACTTGTACTGAAAGAAACATAAATGAAACCCTTACCTTATATGCAGGGATACAAATAAATATAAATTGTAATAGTAACTAATGGCGTTTAATTATAATATAAATGTAACAGGAGATTGTAATAACACTTCAGACGGGATAATTAATTTTTTTGTATCTGGTGGGTCTCTACCATATACAGTACAGTGGATAGACCCAGTATTTCCAACTGATATTATTTTATCATCAGTTACTAAAACAAATTTGGTTGGAGGGACTTACAGTATTAAACTTACAGATAGTTCATTACCTACCAATCAAGTTGAATACATTAACATTCCGGTATCAAATGGGGTTTGTTGTAGTATTTCAAATGTTAACAATACTACCTGTTCTTTAGATAATGGGTCAGTAACAGGTACTTCAACAACACAATATTCATCTGCTGATTATTATCTTTATCACGGTAATGGGGTATTTAGTCAATCTGCCACTACAAACCAAGATGATGTGATATTCGGGAGTTTAACAGCAGGAACTTATTACATGACTGTATTGGACCTTGGAGGTTGTACAGGAAGAAGCCAAAATTTCATAGTTGAGGAATCTGAACCATTAAACTATGGGTTATACATGGTTCCAAATTCTGCCTGTGGTGGTACTCCAATAGGTAAAATTACTATTACCGGTATTACAGGTCAACCACCATTTACTTATTTATGGGATACTGGTGCTAGTGGTAATACAATAACGGGTTTAACTGCCGGTGGGTATTCTGTAACCGTTACGGATGGGTATGGATGTCGATTAAGTAAAGGTGAAACCGTAGTTAATGTAGCTCAATTAGGTTTTGGGACGTTCACCTCAACACCACCAAGTTGTTTTGATGCGGATGGAACTATAAGTTTAACTGTTACAGGTGGAACAGCTCCTTATTATTATTCTGCGTCTACCGGGGATGTTTTAATATCTTATTCTCAAACATATACAATTTCAGGTTTATCGTCAGGTGAGTATGGATTTTCAGTTACAGACGCTGGACTATGCCAATTAAATGTTACTACTTCAATTACTTCGGTAAATTCAATATCTTCTGTTAGTGTTAATACCACAAATTCAACTTGTTCTAGTGTAAATGGTGAGATATTAATTTCAGTTATTGGAGGTGTAACACCGTATACTTATACATTAGTTTCTCCGGGTGGGTCAACCTCAAGTATAAGTGGTACTCAAACAGCTCAATTATTCTCTAATTTGTCTTCAGGTACATATAGTGTTGCTGTTAGTGATAGTTCAGGGTGTGCTTATATGGAAGAAGTTACGATAATTGCCGAAAACAAATATACTATTTCTACTCAGGTAACGGGAACTACTTGTGGAGGTGCAAACGGTGCTGTTACTATCTTTACCACTCCGGGGTCTACCTTACCGTTAGATTATTCAATTGATAATGGTGTGTATGATATTATTGACACTACATTAACTTCAGTGACTTTTAATAATTTAACTGCGGGTAATCACGTTGTTAGTGTGTCGGATGCGGATGACTGTATCCAAACCGCAAACATTTTAATTCTTGGAAGTAGTCCATTAGATTTTTCTTTGTATAGTACATCTTGTGGTACCGGTAATTCGGGAAAAATTACGGCATTTATTAATCAAGGAGTGACACCATTCAGTTTTTATTGGTCTGATAATGTTCCAAATAATCCGCAACAAATCCAAGTATCAGGATTAACCGGAGGTACATACAGTTTAACTGTTGTTGGAAATGACGGATGTTCGTTATCTCGTACAACAAATATTAGTTGTAATGCGACCTTAACGTCTTATCAAACATATGTTATGGGAGCTGAGGTGTTTAACATTGAATCACCAACTAAATTTGGAATACTACAAATGTTAAATGAAGGGTTTTATGATTTAACTATTGATAATACAGGATGTGATTTAGTTAGTGCCACGTTTACCGCTAAAGTTTCGGTGACTCCATTAGATTTAACTACGAGTGAGACATTTTATACATCTACATCATTAGGTAATGTTCCTGATGATAACTTATATTATGATACAATAACTCAGTTATTATTAAGTATTCCGGGTATTGGTAATGTTATTGTGAATCCTTTAGATAATGTAATAACAATTGAAACCGCAAAAGGTAATGACACATTAATAGGTCAAGAAATTGTTATTGATTTGATAATAGAATATGATATAATTTGCTTAACATAATGACACAAATTAGAATTGATGAAATATCGGGTGGGACTTACCCAATTAGTGTATACATTGCTGATGTGTATGGTAATAATCGTAGTTTATTAGGTACTATCGGTACAGGTCCGGTACCACCAACAGTTGATTATAATACTGTAATACCAACAATATTTAATACTGCTCCTGAAATTATGTTATTGTTAGTAGATGATAACGATTGTGAGATTTTTAAAATACTTGATTGTACTTTTGGTTGTGCATTTGAAATCACTGTTAACTTGGTGTCATGTGTTGTTAATATTACCATTACAGAGCAATAATTACAATACTTAATAATAAAATTTTCATTTTTACTTTAATTGTTACTGAAATAGAATTGTTGTGGTATTTATTTAATAAAAACATCGAATGTCAATATATTCTATTCTTGTTACCAATAATGCACCTGGGTGTACCGCTGAAATCGAACAACAATTATCGGTTGTTGGATGTTCTCAGTATATTGTTAAGTTAACACCAAATTCAAATTCAATAGGGCCATTTAACGTATATTTAGACGATATAATATATTATTCTGATGTTACCCGTAATGAATTATTAGATGGTGTTATTGTTACCATTCAATGTGGTACTCCGACTAACACTCCAAGTCCAACACAAACTCCAACAAACACACCTACTAATGGATTAGCTGTTACCCCAACACCAACGGCTACAACAACTCAAACACCGACAAACACTCCAACTAATACTACAACTCCTACTCAAACGCCGACAAATACTGGGACGCCTACAAACACGCCTACTAATACCGAAACTCCAACTCAAACTCCAACTCCAACTAATACGGGAACGGTTACTAACACGCAAACGCCAACTAACACAGAGACTCCAACACAAACGCCAACTAACACAGAGACTCCAACACAAACACCAACACCTACTAATACAGAAACTCCAACTCAAACACCAACTCCAACTACTACAAACACACCTACTAATACAGAAACTCCAACTCAGACTCCAACGACAACTAATACAGAGACGCCTACAAACACACCAACACCAACTAATACGGAAACTCCAACTCAGACGCCTACTAATACAGAGACGCCTACAAACACGCCAACTCCAACAACTACTGAAACTCCAACTCAGACTCCAACACCAACTAATACGGAAACTCCGACTCAGACGCCTACTAATACAGAGACGCCTACAAACACTCCAACTCCAACAACCACTGAAACTCCTACAAACACACCAACTCCAACAACTACTGAAACACCTACTCAAACACCGACAAATACAAACACACCAACTAATACGGAAACTCCGACTCAGACGCCTACTAATACAGAGACGCCTACAAACACGCCAACACCAACTAATACGGAAACACCAACAAATACTCCAACACCAACAAACACAGAAACTCCAACTCAAACACCAACAAATACTCCGACACTAACTCAAACACCGTCACAAACAACTAGTTTATTTAAAGCGTATTTATTCCCTGAGGCATTAGATTCAACATCTCAAGATAGTTTAGGTCAATTTATGTTTGACAATGGTGCTGATTGGTATGGGTTTGTGAATAGTGGTACTATACCTGGAAGTACTAATTATGAGTCGAATATGTTGACTTACATTCAATACCCGGGATGGACCGGAAGTTCGGGTAATTTTATTACTAGTGTAACTAATTTAACAGGAAATATTAGACAGAGTTCGGGTTCAGGTACCGATACGTTTGGATGTTCTCAAAATCAATATACATTTGGAACTATTGAGGTTACAACAAGTAATGTTAATCCTAATGTACAATATGATTACAGTATTTGGATTCCACTCGCAGGGGTTGGAAATACATTAACTAATATGACGGTTGATGTTGGGTCATCAAGTCCTTGTGCTAGTAATATATTCTCAGATGGTATTCCGGATTTAGGTAATGTTGCAATCGATGTGGATGTTCCGATAGGGTCAATATTACCTGCAGGGACATATAGAGTTCTTTGGAATTTTGTAGTACCAGCAACACTTCCATTAGGTGCAACAATATATTTTAAAGGTGATACAAAAACATAATATTCAATAATATAAAACAATAATATAATATAATATAATATGGCATTTCAATATAAGAATCCGATTTCATTAACTCAAAGTTCAGGGACCGATACTGTAGGTAGAACGGTTACGTTTGGTAATACATTCTCGGTTTTGAATATTGGGGGATATATGGAGGTTTGGGAATTAAACGATTTAGAGTTAATTTTAACTGCTTCTACTTATCCTGCTCAGATTCAGTTATCTGCAAATACAATACCAATTAATTTTACTAAAGGTACAGGAAGTGCGTTTTCACCGGATAATCTTGTTTTAAATTCGGATAATATATCATCAGGTAGGAGAAGACTTGGTATGCAAGTATGGGTTCAAGAGACAGATACTTCATATCAATATGTGATACCAAATTACGATACTCTTTGGAATAACTTATCAGGTTTAACGGGGAATTCAGCGATTACTCAAACTGACTATACAACAACAGTTAATAATCGTTCACAAGCGGGTCGAAATTTTATTAATGCTTGGACAGGTTCAACAATTGAAGG
>Ga0181344_1000472_pt1 | contig 16007 bp, 11 predicted proteins | sample Su13VDMLBDD_FD_130098 | JGI IMG/M metagenome (GOLD analysis project Ga0181344, IMG submission 130098) | Freshwater viral communities from Lake Michigan, USA - Su13.VD.MLB.D.D | ecosystem: Environmental > Aquatic > Freshwater > Lake | place: USA: Michigan | collected 2013-07-15
CACCCTTACATGACATGATTCCCTTCCTGTCTGATGAAGAACTCCAACAAGAAATGGTGATAAAACTATGAAGATAGCCATACTAGGTGCAACTAGCGCCATAGCTAAAGACTTAATCCTATCTTTTAGCGACGAGCATACGCTTGAACTGTACTCGCGCAGGATCAGTGATGTGACTACGTGGATGCTGGAAAATAACCTGCGTAACTTTACCTCGCAGAGTTACTTTGAGTTTAAGCATACCCGTGAGTTAGACGTCATCATTAACTTTGTTGGTGCTGGCAGCCCTGAGAAAGTCATTACCCTGGGCGAGCAGATCTTTGAGATCACCGAGTCATTCGACCGCATGGCATTAGATTACATAGAGAGAAACCGTGACTGCAAATACATCTTCATATCCAGCGGAGCAGTCTTTGGCGACAACTTTGCCACACCAGCAGACATCGACAAAATCTCCTCTTTCCCTATCAATAACCTACAGCCCCAACATTACTATGGGTACGCTAAGGCGATGGCAGAAGTCAGGCACAGGATTACCGAGCGTAATATCTTTGACCTTCGAGTGTTCAATTACTTCAGCCCGATGGTAAGTACTAATTACCGGTTCATGATTACCGATATGATCCGCGCTATTAAAGATAAGTCTGTGTACAAAGTAGACCGCACTCCTATCGTCCGTGATTATCTAGGATCGTTAGATTTCTACCAGATGATTAACGTCTTACTGGGGAAGGACAAGATGAATACCGCTGTAGATATATACAGCCGCCAGCCTGTCACCAAGGACAATTTATTAGTTGCTATGGCGCAGCGGTATGGATTGGAATATGAAACTACGGGCGCGCAAGTTGGACTGCCGGCCACAGGGATAAAACAAAATTACTTCTCAACAAATACAGGTGCGTATGTATTGGGATACAGACCAACCTTAACTTCATTAGAAAACATTTTCTTGGCTGTAGACAAAATATTGAAATAAATCTATGACCGATAAAATAAACTATGAACGGAAGTACTGCGCACACTGCAATACTTTTAAAGCTCTTGATGGTGGAGGGATGAAGCAAACTAGGAACAGCCCACGTTGGTGCTGTAAAGAATGTTTAGCCAAGATAGAAGCGAGGAAAAAAAATGTGGTGCCCATTGTGCGATAGTCCTACCAAGGTTACAGACACGCGCAAGTACAGAGACGTAACAGATACGTTTGACTTTGTTCAACGTCAACGTGTATGCCGTGAATGTAACCACAAGTTTTCGTCTATAGAAATCCCACAGGAAACCTGGGATAAAACTTACAAACTACCTAAGAAATATAGGAGCTAGGAATGAACTGGGATGAATACAACAAACTATTCCACAAGCTTCAACTTAACCTTGTAGCGTTTCAACCATTACTGCAATGCGACCAAGAAGTATTGAGGCTAGTAAACGCAGCCATAACAGAAGAACGAGAGGCTTGTGCAAAGTATTTTGATGATTCGGACTACATGATGTATCGCAGTGAAGTGGCTAAAGCTATACGCGCAAGGGGACAGGCATGACTAATTACGTATACACAACACACGAGATGGCTGCATTCCACATAGAAGAAGGAATGTATACCATTAAAGAACTAGAGCAAATGCTTGTTGAATTTAAACGGGCAAAAGAAATACAAGACCGTTATTTAAATAATGCTTTGGGAATAAAAAGTGAAAACAATTAAAGAGTATATGAACGAAGTAGCTGGCATAGGGTGCGTGATGTGCCACCACCTTGACCTCGGCTTCTCTCCTGCCGTTCTCCACCATCCCCGCGACGCAGTGGGTGGGGCGCAGCGGGCGTCAGACTGGTTGGTAATCCCCCTTTGTCCTGAGCACCATGTTGGGAAGTCGGGATACCATGGGTTAGGAAGCAGAGGGTTTTATACACGCTATAAGCTCTCAGAGTGGGATCTAATGGCAATGACTATTGAGCTGCATCATAAGGCTCAGTCTTGATCGCCGCCGTATTCATCCATCAATCTTGTACGTAACTTCCTGTCTAAGAATACGCCATTCACCGACTCAGCTTCACGACGCCGACGGGATTTAAATGAAGACGCCATGGTCTTAGCAGTAATAGCAATCTCAGGATTCTTGCCATTAAATTTTTGAATAGCTTTCATGGTGTCTGAAACTCCATCAGAGTCACCATTCACACGAGCTCCATCCAACTTATCCAACAATGCTGAACGCCTGTCACGAATGCTTTGCTCTGCTCGTTTCATAGCACCTGAATCAGCTTGGGCTTCCGATAACTCTGCTGGGTTAAATCCCCATACCTGCATAAATACATTGTAGGCATTGATGTCATCGGTAATTTTTAAACCATCTTTGGTTAATGCACCCTCTGTCCCAAGACGGAAAGCTTTCATCCCGTTGCGTACAAACGATGGCACCAAAGCTTCCATGCCACGCTCAATCTCACCTTCATTAATAAGCTTTAGTCCACGCTCTGCATTCCTGAACGCGCCGTAAGCTGGGCCAGCAGCCTGCTCAATCATGTACAGACTTGGGCCAATCTCTGCTAAACGTTTAGGATCATCACGCCATAGCAATCCGTTAAATCCTGTACGGCTGGCTATGTCTACACGCAGCAACGCATTAACTGGGCCTTTGTATCCTATGTCACCCATAGACTTTCTAATCGTAGCGTCTAAGTCAAACGGCTCGTCATCATCATCCATCAGCATGTTAGCCAAAAGAGATACCGCTCCATACATAGGCATACCCTGGATACCGGCAAAGATGTATGACATGCCGGCAATACCTAACAATTGATTGCGAGCTATATCTCTAGTCTTCTTGTCGTACCCTTTAAATGCTTGGTGGAAAAGTCTTCCAAGCAAATAAATCTGAGCTTGAGCAAATCGTTTAAAAGTAAAAGCTATCTTGCCTATACCTTGCTGGAAAAAACGTGGGCCAGTTTCTGACAAAGAGGCACCGTGCGCGTCATTGACCAACGAGATAGCCTCATCTATGGCTACGTCTACAGACTTGCCTGCTTTCCTAGCTAAATCAAATGCTGCTATCAGCGTAACTTCACGATTAGCGCGCTCAGAGTTTTGGAATATCCAGCCGAGCCCGTGTTCTATTTTGGCTCTTTTGCCTGTAAAGTCTTCCACTTTAGCCTTGCGGGCTTCTGTTAATTCATATCCTGTAGATCGGCGAATAGCTGCTCGCTGAACAGCAGCATCGTACAGTTGTTTAAACTCACCCTTAGCGTTAGCACCAAAGGTAAAGTCAGGAAGGAACTCACTGTTGTTATCTTTGCCACCCTTCATGTACATGGCCGTAGCTTTTTGCATAGCATCCGCTGCCTTGCCAAACCCATACTTACCACCCAAAAGCGGGTAAACAACTATCGGCATTTGGGTTAGGTTGACGAGCGCACTGGAAACGTTTCCAGCGATGTACCACATGTAACTGAAGTAACTAGCCTTAGCTACCAAGTCACCGTTAACAGGATTGCGAATAAAGTCCAACTGCTTCTGCATGTTATCCACAACATCACGGTGTTCCATAGATGGGTCGTTCTCAAACTCTTTACGAACGCCAGTAACAGAATCTTCCACATCAGTTGCATACTTCATGTTGGCTAGTTGATTAGCCATCCTAGTAGATACGTTTGCATAGACTTGGAATACATCTTCATTAAAACCTAGTCTTCCCTCACGCTTTCTAAACTGTTGACGAATAGACTGCGCTGGGAATAGGGACAGATAAGACTGGTATATCTGGTCTATAACTTCTGGTTTTACGTTTGCTTTTTCTAAATCTTTAACAACAGTACCCATAAACCCTGTAGGTGGAACAGACCGGTAGCTGATTTGCTGCAAGCGGGTAAACTTCTTAACGTCCTTAATGCCAGTTTTTGACACAGCTTCTGCTGCAATATTTGCTTCACGCTGGCTGTCAAAGGACTGAGACACTCGCTCGCCAGCCTTGTTGGTATACGATACCCAGTAATCACCCTGGCGGAAGAGCGGCAAGTACACCTTCATCCGCTTGGCTTCCATCTTCAATCGTTGAACAGATGCCGGGCTTTGCTTTAGGTTCTGCAACAGAAGACTCATATACTCATCAGAAGACTTCTTGTAAGCAGTGCGCAGTTCTTTGTATACCTTCTGTAATTCAGGAGGTAAAGATTGGAACTTCTTAGTCAACGGGTCATTAGCAAACGCAGGATCCAGTACATCTATCTGATCTAACGTTGTGCGGTTAGCTATATCGAAAAACTTAGGCAGTACGCTCTTGTGTTTTTGAGCTATAGAAAACCAATTAGTAACGTTCTTACTGATGTCTTGCCGGCGAGTCTGCATGTCTACAGCACGGGCTTCCAACGCCTTAGTTAACTTCTTCAACGAAGGCAGAGCATCGCCATAGAGTTGTTCTATCTGCGGCATGGTAAGGAATCCTAAAGCTGCCTTGCGCATACCATCAGGTATGTTAGAAGCAGCGTTCAAGAATCCTTCTTTAATGTCTTCAGACATCTTAGGCAGATCATTAATACCGCCAGATATCAGATTAAAGTTACCTCTAGCAAGAGTGCTGTACTTTGCGCCTTCTTTAGCAGTAACCGGCGCTTTGACTGGGCCAGTAACTACAGCATGTCTAGCTTGACGAATCAGTCCTAATATATCTTGATTGCTAAAATCTTTGACTACACCAATTTTGCGTAAGAATTGACGTATGTAATTCACTACCTTTTGCAAAGCGTTTAACTTATTCTTATTCTCTGGAACTTTGGTGTCGTAGACTTCCTGCGCCATCTCAGCCAAAACTTCTTCAATAGAATCTTCTTTGCGTAAGCCTTGGTTTATGTAAGCATCTGCGCGTTGTTTAACATCCTTGTTGCTGTTGTAGATGTCACGCAACACTGGCCTAAAGTTTTCACCCAACGTAACACGCAGACCAAAGTGACCTAAAGCTTCGTGAGCCAAGACAATGGCTACCTGCGCATCCGTAGGTAAGTTGTCAGCTATCAGATAAACTTTTTTATCGTCTGGGTCATAAACGCCGCGAGGATTTACTTTTTCGTCAGCAGCTTGTTCTCTTAAATGCTTAGGCAAATCAGCAACTGACTGTACAGTTTCGTAGTCAGGTGCGTTTGTCCATGTTTTCTTAATGTTATTAACAGCCCTATCTACAGCAGCCTTAGTCATTCCTCTCTCATTCTGTGGTGCATTAACCAAAGGAGAAGTGCTGAATAAGAACTGTTCTTTAGGTGCGTAGACGGGGTTCTTAACTAAAACTAACGGGCCAACCATAATTGCTTCATCACCAGAAACAATAGGCTCACCAGTCTTCCGGTCGTAGAAGTATGAGTGTCGCGTAGGATCCATACCTACCTGCGCCCAGCTCTTATCTTTTAAAGCGTCATTAGCTTTTTTTACAGCTTGCTTCTCAGAAATAGGTAACCAGTTACCTTTGACCACAGCAATAGTAGACTTGGCTTTACCCGTAGCAATAGATAAAGAAGCCTTCTCTACAGCGCCAAAAGTAGGATTAGTAATAGCAGCTACAGAGTCGTAACCAATAGACTTGCCAGCGTTAAAATTTTTCTGTTGTTCGTGAACAGAGATAGCCCACACACCATGATTAGTGTAAGCAGGGATGTCCAACCGCAAACCAACAGGCGATCCTTCTTCTAACTCTTCACGAGGAGAATAAATTCTTGCACGTTTATCTGTGGATAACGCACGTTCAAGATCTGCGGAAGAAGCCGGCGCAGGAATCTCTTTATATGGAGTAACCGGTTTAAGCGCTTTGACGCCTTCGTCGTATTGCTCTTTGGTAACTTTGCCATCAATAAGGCCTTGCGCTAACTCTTCCAACTCTGGGATACGTTCTTTGGTTTTCTTGCGGTCAGCACTAAACAATGCAGGAGAAGGCGGTTCTTCTTTTTTTGGTTCTACCTGTGGATATCCTGTTTCTTCAAAATTACGAATATCGTCTGGAGATGTAATAAGACCAGCATCATAAGCACTTTTTGCTCTAGCTAATATAGGGTCTTTCACTCCTGATATAGTAGTTTTCCCTTTTTCTAAAGAGTCAAATGCTGATTCATAAAAATTATCTGTCATGGCTTTTGCCATGCTTCCTAAATTTGCAAGCCCAGTTTCTTCTTTAACTTCTGCAACTGGAGGTGTTGCTACTTCTGGAACTTCTGCTTGAGCAACTTCTTCCTGAGCAACCTCTTCCTGTACAACTTCTTCTACAGGAGTGCGCGCTGTATTAACTAACTCTTCGACGCCAGTAAGAATGGCTGGGTCTAGCTTTTTATTCTTACGCATCCTATCTAAGACTTCATCTACCTGTGCCGCTTGTTCTGGCACAAGCATGTCCTTACCTGCCATCTGTTTGTAATAGCCAGACTGTGGTTTTAGACCTGTCTCATTCAAGACGTCTTTAGATAACAAGCTTGCAGGTGGTTCTGGTGGAGGCGGAGGTGGGGGCTCGTATGCTTCCAGTTCAGTTATCTTGTCAGCTACAGTTTCAGACTGCGGTAAACCACGCAGCATCTCTATCTGTTTCTGGGCTTCTTCTAAACTTGTAGGTTCTTCTGGCAGCAGGTTAGCTATCTGCTCCTGCTCTTGACGGATCTGTTTATCCTTTGCTGCTTGTTCTTCACCACGTTCTGCAATACGTTGACCCACACCTACAGGCGCACCAAATACACCACCACCTATAGCGCCACGTACACCAGATTCAACAATGCGATCCCATTCTTTACTATCCCAAATGTGCTCAGTTTTTTTAACAAAGTCTTCGGCAGATATGTTAATTGCTTCCTGCGCGCTTTCTGTTAAACCTTCTTTAGCTGCTGCTTCTGGTATTGCCGAAACCACTTTGCGCAATAACCCTGGCTGCATACCAGAACGCTCTAGAATCTTCTCTACAATACCAACCCGTACAGGCGCAGACATAGATTTCAAGATAGACGCTGGCAAGACAGAATCCAAAGCAGCACTGACAGAACCAAACAACGCAGCCACGCCAGGCTCCATCTGTCCTGTCTCTTGATAGATGCTGTTAAATACTTCAGGCGCATTTTGAGCATAGCTGCCAAGATAGACACCAAGAGATGTACCTATAGCACCACGTTTGGCTTCTTCTTTTGCTAGTTGTTCAGCACCAAGTACGCCAGCTTCGCGTAACGCACCCATACCAACACGACGCCCGATAGTCCCACCTATACCACCAGGTAGCAAAGATGCTGCAATATCTGGAGCAACTTCAGCCGTAGACTCAATGCCATATTTCAAAGCTTTGAGTGGACTATCGGCTTGTTTGTAAGATGTAAATTCAGGAGGGTTGTACTTGGCAATGTTGCGTTCTGTTTCAGCAGCTTCAGCTAGTTGTTTCTTAGCGTAATCTTCAAACCCTAAACCAGATGCCACCATAGCAGGCAGCACATCACCTATAGTGGATTTAAACCGCTCTACACCACGACGAACACCAGCACCGCCGGCTTCAAGTAATCCACGGTCAGGGCGATATTCTTCCTGTTCTCCACCAAGTTTATATTTCAGTACATCAATCAACTCATCTTTAGTAGCGCCTTCAGGGCCATTCAGAACGTATTCTTTCCCTTCTGGGCTAGTGATTTTGTACCGAGCCATTTACGATCCCTCTAATGTGAATTGAGAATATCTATCAGGTTCAGAGCTGCCTACATTAGGATTGTTTGCTAACTTAGCTATTTCTGCATTAATAGCTGTTTCAAGTTCTTTTTGAACTCTTGCTTCAACTTGTTCTTTGCCGCCAACATCTTTAAATTGTTCACGTAACTTTGGCTCTAACTCTAATTTCATTTGCTGTTTAATATCAAACAATTGTTTAGCGGTAAGCTTGCCTCTGTTTTGTTGACTAGCCATAGCCGCAGCCAATCTTGCACTTGCGTTTTGTCCTGCAATATTCAGTGACGTAGTAGAACGAAGTTGCTCACCAAAGATATTAACTTTCAGTACTTCTGTTTGTTTAGCAGCGTCTTGGCGTAACTCTGCATTCTTAGCAGCGATAGCATCTCGGCGAGCCTCACGTTCACGTACTTGAGAAAGCGCTGAATCCGCACCAGTTTTCTTAAACGTGTTTTCAGCCATACGAATTTCACGGTTTAATGCATCAAGCTTATCTTCGTTATCAGAAATCTTATCCATGGAATTCATGTATTGACCCAGTGACCTTTGAGCCGCAGAGTTCAATTTGTCAAATACCTGACCTTTTCTTGCAGATGCAAACTCAAATCCAAACGACATAAGTGCTGCACCAAGAGCTTGTTCCTTGCGATCTCTTAATCCTTCTTTCTTTTTGGTAACGTCGCCCATCATTTTGGTGTAAATATCAGTATCTACACCAGCGTCTCTGTAAGCATCCTTCTGTTCTTTGTAAGCTTGCGCAAAGTCAAGTGTTGATTTATCTGTTAATTGTTCTGGTTTTACTACGCCTAAAGTGGATTTGGCCGGAGCAACGCTTTCGGTAGGCTCAGGTTCTTTTTTAACAGGAGCTGATATAGGTGGAAGTTCTTCCACTTTCATTTCAGGTTTAGCTGCCGCAGTTGGAGCAGAAGGTGCTGCAATAGCAGGCGAACCCATTAAAGCATTTCTTTCCTTTTGAATTTTTTCATATTGAGCTTGTTCTTCTGGTGTCTGTTGTTTAAATCCACCATAGCCTAAGCCAAATAATTCAGAAGATTTTTCTCTTTGTTGTTGCAAATTCTTTTGCTGTGCATCATATCTTTCGCGAGCGCCAGGCGGGCCGCTCAGTGCGCTAGATATAGCTCTTCCAATAGGGGAGGATGTATCTTGTTCTCCAGTTTTTGCCGCTTCAGATTGAAGCATAGCTGGGCCAGAAGGCGAACGTTCTGCTGCTTGTGCTGGAGGTATTAATGCACCGATACCAGCATCAGCACTAGGAGCTGGTTTGATAGCTCTAATTTCTCTCTTAATAGCAGCAACGTTAGCTTCATTGCCTTTAGCTTGCTCTTCTTTTAATTCTTGCAACAAGGTAGGTAGACGCCATTCTTTGTCTCTTTTCCGTTGCACATCAGGACTAATGCGCATAGCTGGATCATTACGAGAATCAGTCAGCACACCATCTGCATATCCGGGGATATCACCACCGCCTGCAAACGCAACTATCCCGCCGCCTGCCATATCATGCAGGCCAGAATGTAACGCAGCCATGCCATCACTGTGCGGCATCATGCCCATAACACCGCCACCTGCGGCCATTTGTGGGGGCATCTGTGGAGGCATTTGTGGTGCTTGAGCCATCTGCTCTTGCGGCATTTGACCTTGCGCTGCTGTAGGTGCCTGCCCCAGTACATCTTGTGCAACTGTAGTCTGCGGCGGCTCCATAGCGGACTTAGCTATACGGTCAATCATCATGCCAGCTAACACCGCTTTCTGCGGCTCAAGCTGACCAGTCTGTACCAAGTTTGCTAGTTGCGGTTTGCTGTACTTAGTAGCAAGCGCACGAATTGCATTTATCTCACCAAACATGATTACCCCTTAGACAAGTTGTATATGCCTAGATCGGCAAGACCACCGCCCGCAAAGAACTTACTAGCGCCATACAAAGCTGTACCCAATCCAGCCATCTGCGCAGTCGTAGACTCCGGTGCTTCATATAAAGATTTGGTAGTACTTGTAGGTACGCCTTTTAGCATTTCCTGCAAGAACGCAATCTGCTGGTATGGATACTGTTTCTGCGTCAAGAAGTCTTGATACTGTTGCGACAGTTGCTGCTGGTTCATAGCCTGACGTTGCTGACCCACAGCCTGCATAGCATTGATAATTGCTTGCTGCTGACCCATCTGCTCGCCACCCAATTGACCCAACTGTTGTGCTGATTGTAGTTGTGTCTGTAAACCTTGTAAGCCAAGACCTGCGCCGTACTGGCGTGATTGTTCTGTAGCCTGTTGCGCAGCCATCTGCCTCTGCGCTTCTGTGTTGTATAAGTTCTGAGCCTGCTCGTAAGCCGCTTGGCTGCCAGCTTTCTGAATATCGCCCATCTGCGTAGCTAAATTACGATTAGCCTCTGCCTGCAAAATAGCCTGGCGCGATCCACCAAAAGCTCCAGACTTAACAGCTCCTGCTTGTTGCTGTTGTCCAGCTATATCTGCCTGACGTTGTGCTTCTCTCTTCTGAACATCTACGACATTCTGAGCATACGGAGACATATATAAACCTGCTAACCCTGGCTGGGTAAAGCTAGGAGCGCCAAAGTTAGTTTGTGGTTGATACTGAATATCGCCGGCACGAGCACCCGCTGAAGCAGCATACTGTGTAGCTGGGCCTAGTTGTTGTGCTGGGCCAAGATTAGCTACAGCCTGCTGGGCAGTAAGCTGGAATGGATCAAACCCAGCTATACGATTACCTTTGTATGCTGTGTATGGAGTGGAAGCCTCTGTTACCGCACGTTGAGTAGCCTCCATAACCATAGGCTTGTACTCAGCAGGATAAGATAGCTGCGTGACTGTCTGGCTAGTAGGCGTTTGTGCGCCTCCGCCGTCACCATAGAGCTTGATCTTGCCACCCTCTTTTGTGAACGCGCCCAAATCACCAGGTATAAACCCAGCTTCCATCATTGCATAAGATACTCGGCTCATATTCGCCTCTATTCAAAGAATTTCTGGTACGTCACGCTCTGCGCTTGGTACCCATATTTAGTTGCGTGTCTTTTCCACCCTGGTCTGCCAACAAACTCTATCCCACGACAGCCAGCATTTATTGCATACGCCTGTGCGTACTGTTGCATTAAATCTTCAATCTCATCCATGTGATTATTTAACATGGCAGCGTACTGAATAACCAACATACTTGATTGCGGATACTGTTTTACCTCTGTGATGAAATGACCGTGTGCTTCATGCGTCTCTTCATCGAACACAACCCATAATGCCATCTGCCCAGTAAACAGAAACTTTAATATGTCATCTACAGAAGACCGGCCTCTACTTCTTATTGCCGATTCTTCTAGGTACGGCATGATAGCCATAACTGTTTTGGCTATCTCCCCATACGGTATTAGACTTATGTTTAGCTTCATGCGGGCAGAAGTTTATCTGCTCGACTATTAACCGCAACCTTGCCATTACCAACTGTTTTGCCACGAGCCCGCTGTACACGTTGCATCATAGCGTAGAGTTTTCTTGCACCAGCATCTGTAGAGCCATTACCAAGCTCTGAAACAATTCTGGCCGGCACAACAAACTCACCATCAGCTAAACGAGCAGGTTGACGATTGCCTATGGTTGCTGGAATAGAATCACTAACGCCGTCACCTGGGCCTTTTAGTAATCTTCCGCCATCAGAGTACCCACCTAAATTATATTCATCATCAGACATCCCACCAACAGCCATACCACCCATAGCCATACCTACAGGAGCCGCTTGTTGCGCTCTATACGCAGCTAATGCCTGTTCCATAGAAGTAGGTGTTTGTGGTGCAGCACCGTAAGGTTGGAAGCCAAATACGCTAGGCGTAGGCGCAGCAAAGTTCATACCTTTTTGTAAGGATGGCGCTTGAGTAGCTAACTGTCCGAACAATGTTTGCAATCCTAACTGTTCTTGCGTAGTAGGATTCAACGGCAGAGCACCCTCAATAGTTACAGCACCACGCTGCATAGGCTGCTGCATACCTGTAGCAGTAGGTTGTAATCCAGAGATAGCACCTAAGCCTGTTTGTGTCTGTTGTTCTGGTGTGTATTCCAAAACAGTGCCAGGCGAATACTTAGGAGCAGGTGTTGTACTAATAGCACCTTGCTGCAATCCTGGAACCAAAGGCTTAGTTAAAGATGATAAGTACTCTTCTGAAGACCTAAGTTGTTTAGATAGATCTGTCGGCAACGTACTTGCACCCATGTACTTGCGCAGCTCATCCATAGTCGGATCACGACCAAGAGCATCTTTGTAAGACATAGCAACTTCATCTGCTGTTAATGGTCTGCCTGCGCGAGCCTCTTGTGCTGCGGCAGTTGCCTGCGTTTCCATAGCTTGACCAAACAAAGATGAACCAATCTTGTTTAAGTTTTCTACATACGCTGGCTGCGCTTGCAAATAATTTCTTAGTGCATTGAAGTTAGTCAGGTTTGACTTCTTCATGTTAGCCATCTCACCAGCAGAAGGATCACGCCCTAAGTAATACTTAAAGTTTTCTGCTAAATCATCAGTAGAAAATTCTGTTTTGCCAGCAACGTCAGGCAATCTCATAATTTGACCAGCAAGAGCAGCGTCCGTAGTTTTCATACCCAGATACTTGTCCAGTTCTTCTGGCGTTGGGCGACGTCCGGCTACATCTTGGAATAGATTGTTAACATCAGACTCATCCATGATGCGAGTGGTTCCATCGTAGCCTGGCGCTTTGGTGTACTTATTGAAAGCAGCTTTTTCTTGATACGGTACAAGATTACCGTTAGCATCTTTCATATACTTTGGTGTATACACCCCAGCCTGTGCAGATGTACCAGCAGCACCTGAAGCATATTCAGCTTGCAGGTCAGCAATTTTTCTTTCTATTTCTTGTCTTTCACCAACAGAACCTAAGCCACCTTGCGAAGTAACTTTAAGCTGTTCTTTTAGCTTATCAATCTGAGCTTGGTTTGGATTGCCAGTAATAGGAGCTGCTGTAGATTGAGCGCGCAGAGCAGATATACCAGTAGCTTGACGCTTGGTTTGCTCTTCATATTTTGCTTGCTCATCTTTCAAAGCATTCTGGTATTCGTTTAACTTACTCATGCCAGTTTCGTAATCTTCATTAGCCTTATCAACCAATTGCTGATTAGAAGATTTTACTTTTTCAAACTGAGCTTGTTTTTCCTGACGCTGTTTTGCAAAACCAGCAGCTTGTTTAGCCGCCGCTTGTTCCTTAGAAGCTTGTGAAATTTGCGTTTCAGCATCTTTATTAAACTGAGATACCTCTGTCTTAAATTTATTAAAGTCATTGGTAAAGTTTTTAATATCACTACCAACATCACTCAAAGCGCTAGCCTTGTCTTTGTTGATATTAGATAGTTCGCTGCTACGATCTTTCTGGTAGTTAGCTAAATCTTTTTGTGCGTTAGCTCTTTCTGTTTTGTCTTTAATTTTAGATATGCTTGCCTGACGGTTCTTTACCTCGGCAGCAGTTTCAGAATTAAATCCTTTAACTTTATTTGCGTACTCATTATTAACTTCCTTAGTTTTGGCTGCTTGTTCAGCCTTCATCTTAGAAAGATCCGCGTTATAAGACTTTGTACGCTCGGCTAACTCTTTAGCTTTGTTTGCCTTGTCTGCTTGACGATCTTTAATCTGATTGGATAGGTCGTTGTACTTACCCATCTGCTCATCATACGAACCGTACTTTTCCAAACCAGCCAATTCAGTTTCTAACTTCTTAGTGTCGGCTAACTTAGGAGTAATTTTCTTAGGAGCAGTTACAGGCTTAAGCTTGGATATAAACGCACCACCCGATTTAAAGTTCAATGTTGCCAGACCACCATCAGCAAACTTTTGTTCACCAGTATAGGGATCTACACGCTCGTAGCTTTCAGGTTGAAATACATTTTGAGATACAGGATAATTCTTTGGCACTGAATAACCAAATGGCTTAATGTTAGCCATAGGGTAGTTAGTATTAGCCCCAACAGAATTTGCTTGCGACATTTGTTCTACTGGCTGACCTACTTGTGAGCTTGGTTGGCCTACAGATCCACCGTCTGCATAGAAAGAATAAGCGCGCTCGCCACTCTTGCCTGGCATCGGGCCTGCGCTGTATTGTCCTGTAGACGGGCGATAGTACGGATTAAATTCTTGTGCTGGAGCTTCACGCGCAGGGCCTTTAGGCTCCTCGCGAGACATAGCAAGCGCACCAAGACCACCGGTTAGTAAGTAATTTTTATTCTGCTTTAAGAAATCTTCACGAGCTTTATCTGCTTCTGGGCCAGACCCAGAAAAAAGATCGCCAAGCTTTCCTGGAATACCTTTTATCCTATCAAGCACAGACCCTGCTGGTGCATTTGCTCCTGGAGGTAATCCAGTAGTTGGGTCAACAATATTTGAAGCAACTGCTGGAGCGTTTGCTGATGGAGCCGCACCAAAGAAATTTGATTGTGAAGGCTGCACTGGTAATTGCGCTCCTGGCGCATAAGCACCAGCACCTGTAGCTGCTTGCAATCCAACCGGCAACTGACTTGCAGCAGTACCTACACCGGCAGCACTTCCAGTCAAACCACCAGCCATAGTATTGCCAAGAGTAAGATTTGCTTGTGCGCCTAAATTAGCTGCATTCTGAGCGGCAATTGTTCCGGCAGAACCCAATGCAGAAGCACCAGCGCCAGCAGCACTCCCCATTAATCCAGCACCTAGACCCGCTCCTCCATAAGCGCCCAAGCCCATCATCAAGCCTTTGCTAAGGCTCCCTGTTATTGCAGTGCCTGCACCACCCACCATCAACGCAGCCATAGGAGCGCCAACACCAGTCGCCGCTAGTGCAGCACCTGCCACCATAGGAAGGATGCTAGACAGGAAACCTGCTTCTGGCAGACCAGTCTGAGGATTGATGGTCAATGATCCGCCATGAGCCATAGCCAAGGACTGTAATCCTTTGACCTCGCCTGGGGTCATGTGGACGAGCATCTTGTCCTCGCCCCTGCCAGCAGTTTGAAGATGGTTAGCTAGTGTGTGCAGGCTCATGTTAAGACACCTTTATCTTTAAAACATTAGTAGAGACATCATAATAGACATCTCCAATTCTTAATTTACCGGCAGATTCATCTGTACTTGTAGCAAAACTAACTACAGTATTTCCAGTAGTCGGGTCAGTAGCACTAAAATTTAGCGCAGCTATAACGGTATTGCCTGTTCTTTGCGCAGACCCAGCGCTTACGCCAGGGGTATCTAATTGTGCAAAGTACAACCGCAAAATGTTGTTTAATTGATCTTGATACGAACGGCTGTATTCTACCGGAGCTATTGGTAATGCTGGCGATTTTGTCGTACCAGTTGACATACCTATCGTCTCCCGTCACTTCTGACGTCTATTCTTGGAGCGCCTAATTGCCACTGACATCCCAATTGATCTGAGCTAACCCTAAACGCCATCTGGCGACCGCGGAGGCGGGTGTACACAATCTGCGTAAACTCCTGCACGTTGTAGTTCTTAACTGAACTATAAGACTGAGCTGACTGAACCAGCGGCGTATCTGCCGTGCCATACGGCGCACCAGGGTTCTGGCGTGGGCGTAAACTAAATGTTACTTGCGGCTTGTCAGGAGAAGATGTCGTTGACCCGTCAAACGTGATGTCAGGAATCATCCGCCACACAAAACCAAAGTTGTGCCCGTCACCAATATCAAAGTCAGATGATTGTATGTACGACGTAATAGGCAGAACCGTACCATTTACTTCCACATTGTTAGTGCCGCTCTCGTGGTACACAATAGTGTTCTGATATGTAGCGCCCATAGGATACTCGCGCAGCGGGCTATCACTCCAAGCAGTCCTGCCTAAAGTACCGTAATACCAGACCTGATCCAGATAGTTGTAGATCACATACTTGTCAATAGTCGATGAATTAGCTGAACAGTAGAACCACCATATCTCACTGAATCCTTCGTTTGTCCCAGCAAAAAATTGATAACTCTGCTGTAAATTTATGTCGCCGTATACATATTGTCGAAGTGAACATGGAAGAGTTTCCACTCGACCTGTGTAAACGTAGAATTTATCTACGCCCATCCAGTAAGTCAGGTTGTTAGCCGTTGCTACCGCGTTCGGGCCGACGATAGATATATTGTCAGACAGGATATTAAATCCCCACACAAACGGTGGGCCAAGATACTGCATAGAAAACAACGCAGCATCTGTAAATACTAGAATTTCTTGGCGAGTTTGCTGGGCAGTAACAATCGTAGAGCCGCTAGACAAACGGTAACTACCAGCCTGATTAGTAATAGCTGGCGTCCAAGTCTGATAATCTTCCTGCGCAGACCAACGGATTAAC
>Ga0181344_1000473_pt1 | contig 16004 bp, 14 predicted proteins | sample Su13VDMLBDD_FD_130098 | JGI IMG/M metagenome (GOLD analysis project Ga0181344, IMG submission 130098) | Freshwater viral communities from Lake Michigan, USA - Su13.VD.MLB.D.D | ecosystem: Environmental > Aquatic > Freshwater > Lake | place: USA: Michigan | collected 2013-07-15
AAGATACTTGTAGACAACGCAACAGGAAAGGTTTGTTAATGAATGAAATAGTCCAAAGCATAAATAATTATATTTTGCCAATTGTTACAATTGAAAATATAATATTAGAAAAAGATAAAGTTTTTATAACATATAAAGCAGTAGCAAACCAAGAAATAAATATTGGTAATTTTACTTCACAAGATTATTTTAAATATTTAATAATCACTATTGGCTGTGGAAGTGCCGAGAAAATAGATGTTATAACAGAATTACCAATAATTAGAAATGTTGTTTTGGATATTAATGTAGTTGGAGAAACAGATGTATCTGTTGCTTCTAGTTTTTCTTTTGATAAAATCAAACAAGATTTCTCGCTTAATGACGCTTATACTACAATAGTAGCTAGCTTACTTCTTGGTTCTAATTCAATTACCTATCCCTTAACAGATACTGATACCATTTTAATAGATCCAGTAATTCAAGATGGTATTGAAATACCCACAAAAGCTATTGATTATCGTTATATAGGACAACTAGATAACTTTGATTTAGTTACTACATTTGAAACAGACCCAACTACAATTAATAATACAGCATATTTTATCTCACTTGGTAGCAGTACATACGGTAAGGTACTGACAACTTTTGTAGAATTTAATTTTAAACAATATCTAGAAAATAATTCTTATTTTAAAGAAGATGAATTTAGTGACTTTTCTATATCGATTGGAATTGGAGATAACAATATTGTAATTGATAATATAATTTTAACAAAAACAAAAAATTCAAATGTTAATCTTATAAGTAACAACAATAAAACAAAAGCATTATATACTGATAATAATAAAGTTCTGTTTTATTTTACAGAAGAATTTACTTCGTCACAAATAATAGATAAATCTTATATCTTAAAAGTTATTTATGTGGATAAGACGTATACAAATTTTTATAATAGTCAACAGTCTACTGGCACCTTCTTTGATATGTTAAATGATTATACTAAGTTAAAAAATTTGATATTTATAGGTAAGAAATATAATGCTTATCTAGCAGATTCAATTAAACCTAATCCATTTTATTTAATACTTGACAATGAAAGATTTACAGATCAATTTGTTAGTTTTTGTAATAGACAACAATTTTTATTCAATCCCAATGATGGTACAAAAATTACCATAGATGAATTTATTAACAATACTGTTGAAAGCTTGATTACTAATATTAATAAATTTGCTAAAGTAAAAATAAGTGATCTTGAGAAGGAAGCTGTAAAGAAAAGTCTATTAGTATCAAACACTACTTTGCCTGTATGTTTGGATTTCTTTAAGATAATGGATGTAATCCTATCTACTATACAAAAAGCTTTAAACTCCGTTACCTTAACAAATAAAACTTATACAAAAAATCTACCAACAACAAAAACAGAAATAGGCGAACAATATTATGTTTTTGATACTCTAAATTTTTCTAATTCAGTCCCAACTTATTCTACTGATAAGTTTAAAGAATTAATTAAAAATTTAGTGATAACACCAAAATATTTTTACAGTTTTGGAAAATTTTTAGAAATTAGTAATAATATAGATTTTGACGATGAAACTTTTAATACTGTTAAGGATCATTTATCTACTGCTAAGACTAAAAAAAGATCGAAAGAAAATGCTGACTTGACATTTGGAGAAGATTTATTGTTAGAATATAGTGTGTCATACTCTAAAACATCACATATACTTGTAGAAAAAGAATTACCTAGATCAACTACAACACAATTTTCAAATGTTTTAACTAGTAAAAAAGCTTTATCTCCAACACAAAATTTAAAAATTAGTGATATTACAAAATTAAATAAAGATGTTTTGTCTACTATAAAACAAAACAACAGATTATTAACAGGTATTTTACTTGGAAATGCTATTACAACAGTAAAAAAAGAGCAAATTTCCCCAACATTAATATTTTTTTATTGGGAAAAATTAGATAGTGAATGGAAGTATATGTCTGGGGCTGATTACAACATAATAAAACCTAATTTGTTGATTAAAGCAGTAAGGTATGTTACAAGTGATAGTTTACTTAATGTTTCAAAAACACCAGTAGAAAATCTTCATTTAGATAGTAATTATTTTATATTAGGTAAACCATGAATAACACAAGAAATAAATTAGCATTATCTTCTTTGATCGGAAGTCCAGAGAAATATGATAGTATTGTTTATGATGATCTTAATACCGCTATACAAGAAGCACTTACTAACGAAGATGTTAATATACTACAAACTGCTATTATTTCTTTCTACAAGGTTTTGGGGGTAACAGATCCAGTATTATTAGCTACTGGACGTTATTTGGTTTTGGAAAATGAAAAAATAGTTAATGCTACAACTAATATTTTATATTTCTTTACTTATGAATTTACAAATCAAATAATAACTTTTAATTTAGATATAGAAAAATTTAAAGATTTTTGTAGCAGGTATCTCCCAGCAGTAGAAACGGCAAATATAGGCAAAATATCAAACGTTTTTGTAAAAGCACTAAACGAACTAATAAATACCAATCCTATTAATTCATATGTTTATTATGAAACTAATAAACTACTTGAAAATAAAGTAAGTAATCAACAAGATGGATACGAAATAGAAACAGTATACAATTATTATTTGAAAGAATTTGAAGAGATATATACAAGAAATTATGATTATGTTTTTAATCAACCAAATTATTATTTTACACAACAATCTCTTCTTGCTACTTCTAACAATAGTGTAACGAAAGAAAGCATAGGAAATAGACAATATTTTGTTCGTAATGCCACTAACTTACAAGGTAAACTAGACAGGGGAGAACCAATAGTATATAGGGGTTTCTGTATTAATACCAATAAAATACCTACATCTTTAAGCCCAACTGCTTTTCCTTATCGTTCTATTCTGTCTTTTAAAAATAGAACACAATCAAATATATTAAATAATTTTTTAAATGATAATGATTTAACATCGTTATCAATTTATAACTATTCTTCTGCTATACAAACATCTTTTTTTAATGAACCTCTTACAATAGAGGAAACTACTACACTTGAAGTAAACGCAGAAAGCAGTATTTATAAAAATATTTATGGTCAACCAGTAGAATATAACATTAGCAGTTCTGTTTCTATACTTTCTCAATCTTATTTACCCTACAATAAGGTAATTGATTTTGTAAGTTCTGGTAGTTCAATTGGATTCCGTTATGAACCTCTTACCGCTCGGTCATATTATTTAGTCCCCACCTTGTCTTATTCTCAGTTCGTTGGTCAACAATACCTATTCACATTTTTAAAACACGAAGCAGTTTTAAGTGATTTAATAAAAAACGATACTTATGATAAAGTATTAGGTTTAGAAACTTTAAGTAATACTACGCTATTCTATACAATAAAAAAATATCAAGATAATGTATTAAAACAAACAATTGTTATTCCAAAGACTAATCCTACTAAAGTATTAAATACCTTTATTGATACTCAACTTATATATGATAAGAATACAACATATAAGGTAAATTCAGTAGATTTAATACCAAGACTTATTACAACTTATTCTTCTTCTTATGTTGATAATAGAATAACGGTGCTTCAGGCAACATCAGCACAGCCAAGTTTATATGAGAATTCCTTATTTGAAAAAACAATAAAAGTAAATGATACTCCACCGTTAATGCCTTATGTTGAATTTACAACTTACAATAACGTTCCAAATAAACTTACTTTAAATTTTAATACCACATTTGGAACATTAGTAGAGGAACCAATTTCAATTTTACAAAGTGACGTTGAGATGAATAAAAATATTTATTTATTACAAAATAGAACAGATGGTAAAATAAGTTATGGAACCACCGATCCATTAAGAAACATACAAGTTTTTATTAGTAATACTAAGCCAACTTCTTATTCAAGTTATTCATCAATTAAACCTATTGAAGTTTCTATGAATTCTTCTTATTCAAAATCAACAACATTTCAAATACAACCTAATACAAAATATTATTTTATGTTTAGAGCAGTAGATATACACAATCTTACTTCTAATCCTTCTTCTATTTACGAAGTGGAGATAGTTTCAAATAACGGTGCTATTTATTCTATCATTACAACTGTTAGCTTTGATATTAATAAAAACTATGATACCTTCAAATCATTCAAAAAATATATTAATATAGAACCAAATGTAAAATATTCTTATATTACACAGAAACAAGATGGTTCTGTTGAACTTGGAAGTGATAACAATTTATGGGATCAAAAATTTAAAGTTAGGGTAACTTCAAAAAAGAGTGGAAAAAGTTTTGATGTTAATGTTAGTTTTACGAAGACAGAGTTAGATTTTACATAATATACTATTTAATTAAGAAGAGGTAAAAAAATGGCATTTTTAGATAATAGTGGAGATATAATACTAGATGCGGTATTGACTGATACTGGTCGTTTAAGATTGGCAAAAGGAGATGGATCTTTTAAGATTACTCAATTTGCTTTTGGTGACGATGAAATTAATTATAGTTTATATGATAAAAACCATCCATCTGGTTCAGCTTACTACGATCTTGACATTCTTCAATCACCTGTATTTGAAGCATTTACCAATAATGCTTCTTCTATGAAGAGTTTACTTCTTTCTAATCCAAATTCACAACTACTTTATTTACCATCTTTGGTTTTGACACAATTAGGAACTGCCGCAGTATTTTATCCTAGTTATAATACGTTTTTTGTATCTGCCGATGAGAATACAGCGACTAGCTTTTCATCCACTTCTGCCTTGAATGGTGTTACCACAACTAGTAATAATCGAATTATAGTAGATCAAGGAATTAATTCAACAGAATTGGCTAACACTACTTTAGTTAAAGGGCTTGACGGTTCGTTAGAAGAAACACAATTTATATTAGAATTAAATAATAATTTATTAATTCTGTGCGATGAAAATAATAACTTATTAAATTCTGGAGTAAACTCTAGACTATCTTTTATTGATGATGATGGGATTGCTTCTTATTCTGTTAGCATAGACGCAAACGATACCTCGGTCGTAATAGATTTAAAGGAAGAAACTTCTAATACTAGTGAAATAGAACGCACTTCATTAGTAGGTCCAAGAGATAAAAGAGTTAAATTTAAACTAAAAGTTAAAACGGATCTACAAGCAAGCACTTATTTATTTACAACCTATGGTGGAACTGATACTGTAAACAGCATAGCCATATATTATATCGATACATTTGTAAAAGTTAAAGGTGTTACAACTGGTACAAGTATTACAGTTCCAATAAGAATAATAAAGAAACAATAATTAAGGATACTATAAAATAATGTCGAATTCATTTAAAACTTTAACCTCTGCTGATGTTGCCGTAACAAAAACTTTGCTACACGAAGTAGTTCCTTTAACTGGAACAATAGTTAGCGGTACATATTCGGATCTAAACATTAAAAATTATAGTCACGGTATGTTTCAATCCGTTTATGACTATCCTTATTTAAGTTCATCAGCAAACCATATTTTTGATCTTACAGTCGGTTATGCTGCTACTTCTTCTTTATCAAGTTCAGCAAATACTCAAAATAACAAAAAAATTAATATTTACAATCAAATGGCACAAATTCTTGTTGGATTTGATACTGGTAGTGTTATCCAAAGATTTGATAAAGATGGTGATTTCTCAACTACCAACGTAAAACTTAACGAATGTTTATTTGTTTCCTTTTCAAGATTGTTATCAAAAGATGAATTAAAAAAAGGTTCTTTATCATTAAGTCTTTACAGAAGTGGTTCGTCCAATTCTTCACTTAGCGATCTAGTAACGATTAGTGATTATGGTGCTGCTTCCGATTATAGAACTAATAGTCCAGCAGGAGAGTATGGAATACTATATACCTCTTCTGTGGATACAGGGTCTGCTGTTGGTTTAGTTTATTATCAAGCTGGTATTGCTGTATTAACTGCTTCTATCTTTACTGGTGTCTTTGGAGCTAGATCTTCTACGCTCTATACTTCATCAGTATCAACATTTATAGCAAGTTCTTCAATTTCAAGTTCTTGTGATGCATTTAGAAATAGAATAAACAATATTCAATTTAATAATACAACTGAGTTAAACTCAACAATTTATTTCTGTCGTGCTAACCATAATGAATTTAATTATTCCTCTAATCCAACTTATTTAAATAACGGAAAGATAATAGTAAAGAATGTATCTACCGATGCTCCTGTATCTTATATAACTACCGTTGGTTTATATGCTGCTGATAATGAACTTCTTGCTGTTGCTAAGCTAAGCGAACCATTAAAGAAGAGTGTTGATAACGAGCTTACTGTAAGAACTAGATTAGACTTCTAAGCCAAAAATGTCTTTAAAAAAAATCAAACCAAATGAAATTTTTATAAACCAGACAGAATTTAACCCAAAAATTAATTTCTTTATTTATAATGGTAAAGCATATTATAATAATAAACAAGAAGTTTCTGGTGCATTTACATCTAATGTTGGTTGTATACCAATAGGTAATATAAGCTTATACGAACAAAATGTAGATAGAAATAGTAATACTGGATTTATTCATCCTTTTATAGTTAAAGATGGTTCTATTTCTTCCTTTCGCACAACCAGTATAACATCATTTAATACTGATTTTCTATATGGTGACATTATTACTGGTTCATATCCTCTTAGTGCCTCTATAAGCAGAGATTTTTATCAAACTGGAGAGACAAGAAAAAGAATAACATCTTTGTTAAATACTTTAGATTATTATTCAAATATATCTAAACATTATTCTTATTCCTCTTCTTATGGTAATAAAGCAACGCAGCCCTTAAATTTAATAAGTATACCATCTATTTTTTATGGAGACGGTATACAAAAGCAAACAGTTTCATTAGATTTTTATATCTCTGGAACTTTAATAGGAAGACTTGAAGATATAAAGAAAAATGGGGAACTTGTTCAAACACTACCTTCTGGTTCAAATGGTTCTGGCTCTGTTGCTGGTGTAATTCTTTATACAGAAGGTTTTGTTATCTTAACTGGAAGTTGGGGATTAGAAACTGGTATCGCAAGAAATTATTTAGATGATCCTACTAATCCTGTTACTTCTTCTTGGTTATATTATGGTGCTGGAATAATTGGTGGAGAAGATTACACACCTGGTATACTTCCATCCTCCAGTTATTTTATGGAATTCAACGGAACAAACAAAACTCCTATTATGAATTTATTTGTTCACGCTAAACGTGGAGAATTAAATAATTCTTTAAATCCTACATTTACTCAAACAAGTATGTCAGTTTTGACAAGTTCTAATACGTTTGTTGAAAATAATTTAATACAACCAGCAAACGTAGTATCAAGTTCATACGATACTGAACCTTATTTAGAGAAAACTACATTTATTTCATCAATTAAGTTGTATGATGAAAATAAAAATGTTATAGGTATAGCTAAACTTGCTAAACCAGTAAGAAAAACTCAAGAAAGAGATTTAACTTTCAAATTAAAATTAGATCTATAAGGAATAGATGGAAAAACCAATTTGTGTATTGGGACTAGATGTTAGTAGTTCCAAAATAGGCATAGCCGTATTAGATGAAAAGAAAAACATATTAACCTCGGAAGTATTAAAACTATCTTCTGATCTTTCATTAGAAGAAAGAGGTTTAATGTTAGAGAATAAATTAATTAAATTAAATAAACATTATTATATTGATGATATCTTTATTGAAGAACCTTTTATAGCATTTGGTGGTGGAAAAACAACAGCACATACTATGGCTACTCTTCAAAGATTTAATGGAATGTGTTCTTATATTGTATTTAAAGTATATGAGATAACACCTGTAATGGTTTCTGTTAGGTCTGCTAGAACTAAGTTAGGAATCAAGATACCAAAAGGAACGAAGAAAGGCGATTCTAAGAAGTTCATTATTGAGTATGTTGAGAAGAACCATCCAGATTTTCAGTATAACATGACCGCCCACGGAAATCCAGCACCAGGAACAGATGATAGAGCAGACGCTATTGTTATTGCTTTGTATGGCTTAGAAACTACTTAGATATATGAAACCTTTTCTTATATCAAAAAAGAATAAAAAACAATTTTTAGAACTTGATTATCTTTATGCTGAATTGGATTACTACGAAGAAGGCTTAAAAGAAGCTCAAAATGAGTTTCAAGAAGCCTTTTTTGATTATTCAAAGAGAAATAACTTAGGGTATAATCAACCACAAAAACCAGCTAATTCTTTATCAACTGACATTTCTACCTTTTTTGAGAAAGAAGATGAAGATAATTCCTATGAACGTTATGAAACTCCACAAGAACAACAACAAACTGAAAGTGAACCAGAAGAAAAAGATGAAGATCTTTATAAATTATACAAGAAAATTGCTTCGTTAACTCACCCAGACGTTATACCCCTTAGTGAAAAAGAAGAATTAAAGCAAAAAAGAATTCAACAATTTATTGAAGCACAAGAAGCTTATAAACAAAAGAATTGGTATAAATTATGTCAAATAGCAATCTCATTAGGGTTAGAAGTTCCAGAACCTAAGAAACAACACTTAAAGTGGATGGAAAGCGAAGGCGTTAGGATAAGGAATAGGATTGAGCACATCAAATCAACGTTTGCTTGGGTTTGGTATAACGAGGAAGATAATAAAAAAGATTTAGTAATGAGAAATTATTTTAGAGCTATTGACCCTAAAAAATAACTATGCTATGGTTTAGCCATGACCAAAACCTCACTACTTTCTGCTGCCCTTGGAGAATATCGCCGTTCTGGTGACGAACTCCTATTCTTTTGTCCATTTTGCCAACATCACAAGCGCAAACTCTCTGTAAACTTAAAATCTAATAACTTTAAGTGCTGGATTTGTGATGAACGCGGAAAGAATGTTCGTCGCTTACTAAAGTCCCGTTTAACACAATCCCAGCTTTACGAGTGGGATAAAATCAATAATGTTGTTGATTTATCTCAACTTGATGAAGATATCTTCCAAGAACAAATTAAAGTTCTTGAAGAAGTGATCCAACTACCAGAAGAATTTACTTCTCTCGCAAACAAAAATCTTCCATTAAGTTCAAAGTTCCCCATGAAATATCTTAAGGATCGTGGATTTACAAAAGAAGATATTGTATTGTGGAAAGCTGGTTACTGTGCTTCTGGCGAGTATAGTGGAAGAATTATCATCCCATCTTTTAACGAGAATGGCGATGTTAATTACTTTGTTGCTCGTTCATATACCGATAGCTTTCCAAAATATATGAATCCAAAAGTTTCAAAGGATATTGTTTTTAATGAACTTTATTTGGATTGGGATAACGATATTGTTTTGGTTGAGGGAGTGTTTGATGCTATAAAAGCACAAAACGCAATCCCTCTTCTTGGTTCAACTCTTAATCAGCAATCAAATCTGTTTAAGAAGATTGTTTATTATGAACCAAATATTTATATCGCCCTAGATCCAGACGCAGAGAAGAAAGCATCACATCTTATTGAGAATCTTATTCAGTATGATTTAAATTTGTTTAAGATTGATGTTGGAGGATTTGGTGATGTTGGAGAAATGACGAAAGAACAATTCCTTGAAGCAAAAGCAAACGCTCAACCAATTGGAGATGATTGGGTATTAGAGAAAGGATTGCTTGCTATTTAGCCCATTTGACGTTACATTCTTAGAGAGGTTAGTATGAAAATTGCCCACGTTAGTGACACCCACATCAAAAACTTAAAGTATCATAACGAATACAAGACAATTTTTAATAAGATGTATGAAATTCTCTTAAATGAGAAAGTAGATTATATCATTCACTGTGGCGATATTGCACATACAAAAACTCAAATCTCACCAGAGTTTGTTGAAATGGCAGCAGATTTCTTTATTAATCTTGCTGCTATTGCTCCAACATATATTATCTTGGGAAACCATGATGGAAATTTAACAAATGATAATCGACAAGACGCATTAAGTCCAATTGTAAACGCTCTTGGTATGGAAAATCTTCATCTTTTAAAGAAGTCGGGCGAGACAAAACTAAAAGATAATTTTTCTCTTAATGTTCTTTCTATCTTTGACGAAGAAGGTTGGGTAAAACCATCTGATCCAAACGCAGTTAATATTGCGCTTTATCATGGTTCTATCAGCGGAGTTAGAACTGATACAGGGTTTGTTCTTGAACATGCAGACCACGATATTTCTATTTTTGATGGTCACGATTATGCTTTTCTTGGTGATATCCACAAGACAAATCAAATCTTAGATGAAGGTGGGAGAATTAGATATCCCGGCTCTACGGTTCAACAAAATCATGGTGAGACAAACGATAAGGGATTTCTTATTTGGAATATCCAAGACAAGCTCTCATTTGACTGCCAGCACGTTCTAATTCCAAATCCTAATCCTTTTATCACAGTTGAATTGGAAGAGAATGGAGAGCTTCCAGAGGGCGTTAGCGTGCCTCCTAATGCTCGTCTACGTCTTCTATCAAGAAACAACCTACCAGCAGAAATGATGAAGAATGTTGGTGACGTAGCAAAAGAAAAATGGAAACCAGAAAGTGTTTCTTTTTTATCCAAGAACGTCGCCCGATCAAAAGAATTAAGGGAAGTTGTAGGTGGTATTGATAAAAACGATCTACGCAATCTAAAAGTTCAAGAGCAGCTTATTGAAGAGTTCTTGGTAAACTATAAAGTTGAAAGAGAAATTCTTGATAAAGTTTTTGAGATTAACAAAAAATATAATACAGAAGTAGAATCAAAAGAAGAAGTTGCTCGTAATGTAAATTGGAATGTAAAGTCAATTGAATGGGATAATCTTTTTAATTATGGCGAGGGAAACAGAATTGATTTCTCAAACCTTAAAGGAATCGTAGGTATCTTTGGAAAGAATTATTCTGGTAAATCTTCTGTTATTGATAGCATCCTTTACACTCTTTTTAATACAACTTCCAAGAATGAAAAGAAAGTTTCTAACGTTATTAACACAGCAAAGAAAGGCGCAATTGGAAATCTTAAAATCTCAATTGGAGACAACGATTATGTAATTGCTCGTAGCTGTGATAAGAACATTAAGAAGAACGGTGGAGAAGAAACCAAAACAGAATTGAATTTCTTGTGCGATGGTGTTTCTATGAATGGTAATACAAGAGTAGAAACAGATCAAAACATCAAGAAACTATTTGGGACTATGGATGATTTCCTATTAACCTCTATGTCCTCCCAGCTTGATTCACTTTCATTTATTCGTGAGGGTTCAACAAAGCGTAAAGAGATCCTTGCTCGTTTCTTGGACCTTGAACTCTTCGATGCTAAAAACAAATTAGCAAAAGAAGAAAGCGCAGCACTAAAAGCAATTATCAAAAAACTTGAAGTGATTGATTATGATACAGAAATTGCAAAAGCACTTGACGAACTTGATACCACAAATGAACTTGTAAATCACAATAATTCTAACTCTGTAAAGATTTCACAAAATCTTGTAGAACTTCGTAATGAGATTTCTATTATTGAAGGACAACTAAAAAATAATAATACAGAAATAATTGATATTGATGCGACATTAGAACGCAAAACATATCTGGAACAAAGCCTAGATAAAGCTACAAAACAAAAGAATTCTAAACAAAATGATCTTGATAGTAAACAAACAGAGCTTGAAAATATCAAATCAATCATTACCAAAGATTATTCTAATATTGATGAATTAAAAGAAAAGAAAAAGCAAAAAAATGTAGCCACTTCTAATCTTCAGCAAATTAATTTTGAACTACAATCAATTACAAAAGAAGAAACAGGACTTAAAAGTAAAACAGAACTTCTAACAAAGGTTCCATGTGATTCAAAATTCCCAAGTTGTATGTTCATCAAAGATGCGGTAGACGCTTCAACAAAATTAATTGAAACACAAGCTAAGAAGAAAAAGTTAGAAGATGATAAAGAAGCAACTTCAAATCTACTTGAAAGTTACAAAGGTATCGATGAACAAATTAACAAATATGAAACCTATGTAAATGATGTTCACAAACTTGAAAAAGAAGAACTACAACTAAAAGTAGAAGTCGAGAAGATGAAAACGATCATTTCAAACATTAAAAAAGAAATGATTATCACAGAAGAAAAGATTGATAAGTATAAAAAGAACGAAGAAACATTCAACAAAGCAACAGAGTTAAGAATTGATAAAGCGCAGAAAGAAAAAGAACTTAAACTTCTAGAGGAAGATTTCAAAAAGATTAACGAAGCAGTTACTAAATCTTATATGAAAATTGGTTCTCTAACTGAAAAAGTAGCTTTCCTTAAGGCAGATAAAAAAGAGTTAGAGAATTATAGAAATCAATTTGCTGCTTATGATTATTTTATGAAAGCCACAAGCACAAATGGAATTTCATACGAGATTATCAAAAAGAAACTACCAGTTATTAACGAAGAGATTTCAGCAATTCTTTCTAATGTTGTTGACTTTGATGTTTTCTTTGAGGATGATGGTTCAAAACTCAATATTAATATTCAGCACTCAAATGGAGATTCAAGACCAATTGAAATGGGTTCGGGAGCGGAGAAATCTATTGCTGCTATGGCTATACGACTTTCTCTTCTACAAGTATCTAATCTACCTCGTAGCAATATTATGATTTTAGATGAACCCGGAACTGCTTTGGATAGTGAGAACATGGAAGGGTTTATTAGAATTCTGGATATGATTAAGAACTACTATGATACGGTCCTTCTAATTTCTCACATGGACGCTTTAAAAGATGTAGCAGATCAAATAATAACTATTGATAATAAAGATGGATTTGCTTATATTACTATTTAATTATAAAGGTGTAAGATGTTTAAAAACGGATTAGATAAATTTTTAGATAAGATTATATCAAGAAAATTACTTGTGTGGATTATAGCAACAGTGTTTATGTATACTGCCAAAATTCAACCAGATGATTGGATCATGATAAGTATGGTATATATTGGTTCACAAGGGGCGTTAGATATAGTTGATAGATATACAAAGTCAAAACGTCAACTAACAAATAACGAGAATATAAATGCTTAATTTTTTAAAAGAAAATTGGAAATTATTACTTGCTATAATTTATGCTATAGCAATTCCATTATACTTTTATAGTTCTTCAAGTTCTTTATCTAATAGTTTGGATAATTCTAGAGTTTCAAGCGAGAAACAAATAAAAGTTTTACAACAATCTTTAGAAGATCAACAAATATATTATGATGGTTTGTTTGAAGATTTTAGAGCTTCAATCGAAGTAGAAAACGAAAGACATTATGCTGAACTTGAAAGAATACGACAAACTCAAGAATATCAACAATCTTTACTTACAGAAAGATTTAAAAATGATCCAACACAAATAACTATTATTCTAAAGGATAGATATAAATTAAATGGTAATTAGCTTACTATTATTATCAAAATTTGCGCTTGCCCAAGATTTTCAAAATATAAATCAAGGGCAGGCCGCACCCTTTACTGGCACACTTTTAACGCCAGAAGCCTTAGCTAAGATTATTACATTAGAAGATAGCAAACTTCAACTATGTGAAGAAACTTTAATTCATGAGATGAAGACATTAACTATTACTAAAGATACGGAAATAGATAAATTAAAATTTAATTTAACAGAAAAAGAAAAATCTTGTGATTTAATAGTTAAAGAAAAAAACAAAGAATTAGATAGAGCTTATGAAGTTATAAAAAAACAAAATAAAAACTTAACTCCCTTATGGATTGGTGTTGGATTTGCTGCTGGACTTGCTACTTCAATTGGAACATATTATGTATATAACAATATATGAACCAGAAAATAAAATAAACAAGTAGGTTTTTTATGAAAGATCCAAACGAGATTGTAAAAATAGAAAAAGCCATAGCTCAAAAGTATGGTGAAGACACAATTGCTAATCCAAAACATTATTGGAATGAAGACAAAGAAAAAGAATATGTAGAACAATTAAAAGAATTATCAGCAATAGAAACAAAACAACAAGAAAAAGACCAAAAAATAAATATTGATGGTATTTTTATTTCTAAAAAACTACTTAATAAAGACAGTAAAAGAACCTGTCCAGTTTGTTCTGTTTATTCTTTTGATACTAAAGACGATCTATATATGAATAGATACGAATGTTGTTTCAAATGCTACGTTCAGTGGGTAGAAGGAAGAGAAGAAAGATGGAAAACAGGTTGGAGGCCAAATGAAAGTAACGTTAACAAGAAGTGAATTAAAACAAATAATTCAAGAAGAATGGAACAGAGCAGAAGCTTTGGAACAAGGTTCTCCAACTGACGGATATGACGAAACAGTCGAGGGACAAGATCAAGAATTAGATTATGAAGGTTACATGACAAAAAGCCAACTTTTTAAAATTGGTGAATATGCTTTAAAACTTCACGATATGATTAACGACGGCGATAATCTACCAGAGTGGATGCAATCAAAAGTTTCTCAAATGGAAAAAGATATTGGCTCTGTCTACCATGCACTTAATTATGATACAAAAAGAGGAACTATATAATGGCTACAACCCTTGAAATAATCCAAGGCATCTCACAAGCAGCTTCACATGCTTATGACGGCTCACACATGGCAAAGTATAATGCTGATGGTGAAGAAAGAAAGATAGGTCTTCGTAGAGAAGAAGGCGATCCAATACTTGATTCAAGAGTTATTGATGGTTTCAAAGTTAAGTTCAAAGGCAACAAACTTTGTATTACTTACCAAAGTGAAATTTCTATGAAAGAAATCCATAAAGGTCCAAAGTTTGAAAACGAAATGGAACAAGTTATGGCTGATATTGTTAAATTTTTAAAGAAAGAATACAAGACAATTACAAAAAATAGTTTATCCTTAAAAGCACTTGGAGAAGTTGATATCTTTGTTCAACCAGTTTCAAGAACCAGAACAGACCTTAGAATGTATCAAGAATTTGAAATTACTTCACTTGATAAAAAAGCAGTTATTTCCGTAGGACTTCCAAGCGAAGATACCACAAGAGACATAACCAAAAAATTCCTTGCTATGGGAAGGGAGAAGGCTAAGAAACCTTCAAACGTTACTAGACCAGACGAAAAGAAAAAAGAATAAAATGAAATGGCTACAGCATACCGACTTACAAAAGAACAAATTAAATCCGAAATTGTAAAGTGTGCTAAAGATCCAATTTATTTTTTAAATACATACGCAAGAATTTCGGACACACAGAAAGGCCCAATACCTTTTAGAACTTTTGAATTTCAAGATGAAGTTTTAAAAGATATGAAGGACTATCGTTTCAACGTTGTGCTTAAAGCTCGTCAGTTAGGTCTTTCAACAATCGTAGCAGGTTATATAGCTTGGCTAATGTTGTTCCACAGAGATAAGAATGTTCTTATCTTGGCAACAAAATTACTTTCAGCAGCAAACATGGTTAAGAAAGTTAAATATATTATTAAGAGTTTACCAGATTGGTTAATGATTGCTGATGTATCGATAGACAATAGAAATTCATTTGAACTTACAAACGGTTCACAAATTAAAGCTTCCGCGACTTCTGGTGATGCTGGTCGTTCGGAAGCTCTTTCTTTATTGGTTCTGGACGAGGCTGCGTTCATCGAGAACATGAAAGAACTATGGACAGGTGTATATCCTACGCTTGCTACTGGTGGTCGTTGTATTGCTATCTCAACCCCTAATGGTGTAGGTAACTGGTTCCACCAAACTTACTTGGATGCGGAGACAGGAACAAACGAATTTCATCCTATTAAATTACACTGGTCAGTTCATCCAGACAGAGATCAAGCTTGGTTTGAAAGAGAAACCAAGAATATGTCTAAAAGAGAAATCGCACAAGAATATGAATGTTCTTTCAACGCTTCTGGTGAAACCGTAGTTGGTGCAGAAGAATTAGAATATATAGAAAAGAATTGTAGCGAACCAAAATATAGAACTTATATGGACAGAAATCTTTGGATATGGAAAGAACATAA
>Ga0181344_1000474_pt1 | contig 15998 bp, 24 predicted proteins | sample Su13VDMLBDD_FD_130098 | JGI IMG/M metagenome (GOLD analysis project Ga0181344, IMG submission 130098) | Freshwater viral communities from Lake Michigan, USA - Su13.VD.MLB.D.D | ecosystem: Environmental > Aquatic > Freshwater > Lake | place: USA: Michigan | collected 2013-07-15
AATTAAGCATGGTCCATTGGTGTACGGGTTAGCACACTGCGCTCATAACGCATGAGGATAGGGTTCAACTCCCTGATGGACTACCAACAAGCAAAGGAGAATAATTATGACCAAACTATACCCTATAGGCACACAGCTTATAACAAAGAGGCTGAGTCAGGCGTACCTTGCAGATGAAATTGGTTTTTTCATTGAAACACAGATTTCAGATAAAGAATTTTGCCAAGATTTTATGCTTCTGCTTTGTGGCTTTGATATTGATACATGGCGCGTCACCGTTACCAAAAAAAACCAAAAATGGTTAAGTCCTGTACCGATAGTGGGGGATTTGGTGGATGTTGATAAGAGATATTCAGTACCTACAACTATATATGTTTCTAAGTATGATGTTGGATTATTAGACAACCCTAGTGCAGTCGTTAAACGCATCATTGAACGCACATACCCCAACGGACAACGCGCACCGATGATTGAATGGGACAAAGTGATCTTGCTAGAAACTGAGGGAGAGTGATTATGAAATTATCTTATACAAATAAAATACTCTGTCTTTTACAGGATGGAATAAACAATCCAAACAATGATTTTGTAGTTATCACTGATTTAGATCAAGATATTCTTGGAGAAAAAACTTTATGGCATGGTTGGGTTTACCCTGCTCTTTGGGAATTTGATGAACAAAAAAACAGATGGGTGGCCCAATACGACCCATTTTGGCACCAAAATCGAGTGCTTTTAAATATACAACATATAGAAGATTTAGAGATTTACGATAATAGGATAGAGTTTGCACAAAGAATGATGGATCAAATAAAAGAGCGCACAGGAGAGGCACTGGTTTCAGACAAACAAACTATAAAAAACCGTTTTGAAAATAATAAATATTTAAAATCTTTTGTTTTATAAGATTACTGGTCAAACACTAGACAGCCACCCTGCTCCTTAACCCTATCTAGCAGATCGTCAATTTCTTGCCTGATGCTCTCTAAACAATGCACAGATGCGTTGATGTGGTAATCGTCAACCGTGTTGGCATGGAAACGCGCAACACGGCATAAACATTCTATCGTCTTCAGGTGGTTGTTTTTCAGGATTATTTCCTGAACGTTTTTTAAAGGCTCTTGCTTTTTCTTTTTGTACTCGAAAAAATCAATGACCTTCCTCATACTGAATCTTGCCCTCAAAGTATGCTTTTTTAATCTTCTCCGGCACGATCTCAAGTTCTCTAGCCACATCATCGAAATTTAAATCCAATACTTTACAAAGGCAACGTAAAAATGCTTCGTCCTGACTTTTTGTGCGTCGGTCCTCGATAAAAAGAATCTTGTGACCCGATCCTGAAAAACCGTAATTTTTCATCAAATCAAGAACATGACCTCTTGACCAACCCAACGATTCCCTGCGACTTCTTAAAAGCGTTTTGTGCATAACATCCTTTTTCTTCTTGACTTAGTCTTTGTCTATTTGGTATGTATATCACACACCCACACAAAAAGAAAGTGTTTTTATGATTGCAAAATTAAAGTCTGAGTTTGTGTTTAAGAGCTTTCCCTTTGAGGTTGACGAAATTAGTGATGAAGAGATAACCCAGTACCTTAACAAGGCTGCCAGTGAGGGCTGGTCTTTATACAGCACGAATCTTGCTCTTGATTCTGACCGCGTTGTTCAGACGTTTGTTCACAAGAAGCGCAAAAAGGATCAAAAAGAAGATTCTTTGGTGGACACGTTTGGCACTCATTGATGATAAGGGATGAGAATTTTTTAGATGAAGCTGAAGTGGATATTGATTTTAATGTCTTTCCCACAGCCAGTTTTGTCATCACGTTCCATCCCTTCCCAGACGAATCTGATGCTCATTTTGAATGCACGCTTGTGGATTTGATTTGGGAAGCGGTATCCCAAAGAATTGAAAACAAGGAAAACCCAAAAACAATCTCAAATTACCTGAGAATGTTAGCAAGCGAAATAGATGGAGCGTGTGATGATTGAATTTTTTAATTATTATGGAAACGTAGTTGTAGGCATTGACGTAGAGTTTAAGTTGTATGAGGCGTTTCTTGCCTTTCTTGCACCGATTAGTGTTTACTTTTTTTTCAAGGCTTTAAAATCTTTTAATAAAAAACAATGATTCTTAAAGCCGCCTGTTTTGTCTTGATTGTCACGGTGCTGGCTTTGCTGTCTCTGATAGTGCTGGACGATCAAAAAGTGTGTTTTGATTATGGTCGCCTGAAAGATAAAATGGTGTCTATGGTTGTGGATTCTGAAACGGTGCCTGTGGAATGATTCGACTGCCAAAAGCCTTTTTTAAAGGCAAGAAGCCACCTAAAGCAGCTAAAGTCAAAAGCATTGAGGAATCCTCTGGCCTTGAGTGTAAATTTCTCTATCTCTGGGAAATACTTTCAAAGCACAAACTGGAAAAGGAATACAAGTTTCACCCTGTGAGAAAATGGCGGTTTGACTACGCACACCCCAAAAGCAAAATAGCCATCGAGATTGAGGGGATTAACCCGCACAAAATGGGCCGTCACCAGACGCTTGTGGGATACTCAAAGGATTGTGAAAAATACAATCAAGCGCAGTTTATGGGCTGGAAAGTCTACCGCTTTACACAAGTCATGATAACCGAAGACTGGATTCTGTTTGTCAATAACCAGATAAAATAAACGTTGACTTGGTTTGCTTTGTTGTGTATTGTATACACACATCAACACAAAGGGGCCTTTATGAATATCTTGTACGAATTACAGAAAAACATTCATGCGCCAAAGGACAAAAAAAACACCTTTGGAAACTACAATTACAGGACCGCTGAGGGCATTCTTGCGGTGGCTAAGTCTGTGATGCCTGAGGGCGTAAGCATTGTGCTTAGTGACGATGTTATCGAGATTGCGGGGCATGTTTTTGTGAAAGCAAAAGCAACCTTAAAATCAGGGAGTGACGTTATTGCTGAATCTTTTGGTTTTGCTGGGCATCCTTTGGATAAAAAAGGAATGGATTTTTCGCAAATCACAGGTGCCTCTTCGTCTTATGCCCGTAAGTATGCTTTGCAAGGCTTGTTTGCCCTTGACGATAGTTCCGCTGACCCTGACGTTACCAACAAGCACGAAACAGACACAAGAACGAAAACTGCCCCTGCAAAAACTTACGCGCCTTCTACGCCAGTGGCTGACCAAGGAACAGGACCAAAAGTGGCAAGCGATAAGCAAAAGGGCATGATCTCTATTCTTGGGAAAAAGCTGCCCCCAGATGTAACGGCTAAAATCAAAGCAGATTTTAAAATTATGACCATAGATCAGTGGAATTCTATGACATCATTCACAGCGTCCAAAATTATTGAGGCATTGCAAAATGCGGAAAAATCGCCACAAGAGCATGTTTTGGATGATGAAATTCCTTATTAGGGGCAAAAATGCTTTGAAATTACAAAAAATGTCTATAAGGTGATGTAAAACCTGCCAAAGGAGAGATGAAGTGAGGTTCTTTTTTTCACTCTCTAAACCTAAAAAACCCCAAATAAAGGAAGACCCCATGTCTGAAGTCCAACAACACTTAGCCGCTATTGAGGAAGTTTACAAAGTGGCTTCTTTTGATCTTGCTGCTATTGCTTTCCGTATTATCCGCAGCCCTGAAATTGTTGCTAAAATCACAAAAGTGGAAGGCGAGCAATTGATTCTGTCTGCTCTTAATGACTTTCCTAACTTTCAAAACCAAGTTCGCACCACTGTTGCACACGTGCAACAACGGGGAAACTAAGGGCCCCTGTTGTGGATAACAGCAGCAACACAAATACCAAGTTGCTTGTGACGTTGCTTGGTATTGTTATCGCTACCATTGCGGGGGCTGGTCCGTATTTTTTGCAGACACAAGCCGCCATTGATAAAAACTTGGCCGTAATGGTAGCCTTGCAACAGAAGTCTGAGAAAGACTTTGAAAAGCTGGAAGGTCGCTTGACCAACGTTGAAAACGCCATCCCTTCTTTAATTTCCCAAGGTGATAAATGATGCTTTCTCTTTCTCAAGATGGAATTGACCTGATCCATGCTTTTGAAGGGTGCGTGTTAAAGATTTACAAGGATTCTGCTGGTATTGACACCATTGGGTGGGGTCACAGAGTATGGCCAGAGGAAATACCTCAATTTCAAAACGGAATCACCCAAGAACAGGCGGATGCTTTGTTTTTAAAAGATGCGGCAAAGAAAGAAAATTCTGTTCGGGATTTGATTTTTTATCCCATAAACCAAGGGCAATTTGATGCGCTTGTGTCCTTCACCTTTAACCTTGGGCGCAAAAACCTTGAACAATCCACACTTCGTCGCATGGTGAACGAAGGAAGAATTGACGGAGCAGCCAGAGAATTTGAACGCTGGATTTATATAAACAAAATTCCCTCAAATGGTCTTCGCAGACGCAGAAAAGCAGAATCCTTGATGTTTTTAGGCAATGAAGGATGGAAAGAATTGCTATGAAAAACCTAACCGTTTATCAAGATGTGTTTGAAAACCTTAAAGGGGAAACAAACGCGCACTGGTTATGCGTGGCATTAAATGACAAACTAAATGAAATTCATAAATTTTTGCCTATGATTTCTCATACTTTGCGGCTAAATTTAGATGATGTGGATCAGGAAAAACGGGAAAGTCTCGAAGAGATTATAGAATTTACGGATGATCTCGCTGAACATATCCGAGTTGAACAATGCCGTCATATTGATAAAATGAGAGAGTTTTCAGGGTTAAGGGAATACGGGAAAGGCATGAAACTATGAGTACATGGAAAGAGGTGGGAGAATGGCTAAAATCAAACGCTATGGACGGCGCAAACCTAGTCGGCTCTCTTTTAACGGGGAACATTCCAAACGCAATAGCATCTGGCGTTTCTTTAATCTCTGGTGCCACAGGATATGCAGAACCTGATAAGGCCCTTAATGCCCTTCAGAAAGACCCACAGGCCCTTTTAAGACTGAAAGATATGGCCTACCAAAACGAATCCTCTATCCGTAGTCACCTGCTGGAAATGGAACGCATCCGGCTACAAGATGCCCAACTAGAGCAAAAGGAAACGCAAGACACGATTAGGGCAGGGGACAAAGCAGATGATATTTTTGTGCGCTCTACCCGCCCTGGTATGGCGTGGCTAGGACTATTAGGAAGCATCGCCTATGTTATTCTTATGCCCAGCCCCAACGAAAAAGTATTTGATGGGCTTATGATGCTGCCCTACATTTACATGGGGCTGAGAACATTTGATAAGCTTTCGGCATTACGAGCAAAAGCATGAAATACAAAACAAAACCCGTTGAAATTGAGGCTATGCAATACGATGGGACATACGAGTCCTACAATGCAATGGTAAACCACTGGGGTAAAGATTTTTTCAGAATGTGCCACCACCATGACGGGTTATTTCAAATTGAAACTTTAGAGGGGAGAATGCGTGCCGCTAAAGATGATTTTATTATTAAGGGTATGGAAAATGAATTTTACCCTTGTAAACCGAGCATTTTTCACAAAAAATATGAACCTGTATAAAAGCGGGTCTGGTTCAGTCTAGCCTTAGAAAGCCAACGACCCGCACTGTTTTTATACAGCAAAAACGATTGACTAGTAACCCTTTCCGCCACCTTTTCCTTTTTTCTTTTTCATAAATCACCTATTTTTTCTTTTTGGATTTTCCAGCCTCAGACAAGGCAATCGCCACCGCTTGCTTTTGTGGCTTTCCTGCTTTCATCTCTTTTTTGATGTTAGCAGAAATTGTTTTATCCGAAGAACCTTTTTTTAATGGCATATCATGTCCAATCTACGGTTGGTGTGTTGCGATCCCCTGTGGGAGACGTTGAGGCTTGTGCAAATACGGTTGTACCATCCAGTTTATAAATTGTCACGTCACCCGTTGTTTCGTTGACGTTGACTTTAGCCAGTTGTGTTCTGGCCACACCTTTCAGCATTTGGCTTGATGTAATGGCATTTTCCATTGTGTAATTCCAAACAGCATCGGCGTTTTGCGCTGCTGTGGGGACAGAGCCACCTTCTGTTACGATTGTGGAGGCGGCGGATTGAATTAAGAGGGTTTGGACTCCGGCGGTGTAGGCGATGGGGTCTCCTCCTGGTCCTCCGATGAAGTTTCCGCCGGAGATACGGGCGATGTAGTTCCCCGCTGGGAACCGAAGTTGCCAAGACCCCAGTAATTCGACGGTGAGACCAACTTGGACCCCGGGTCCAAGGACATTGAGTCCTGACCCTCTACCGATTCTGTCATATATGATTCCTTCTTCGCTCGCTTGTGCTTTTTTTATTGCGTCGTAAATGTCAAAACAATCCACATCTGACGTTCCTACATCTATATCAATTATAGACGCATTAAAGTCAAATGTAAAAGGCGCTAAATAATAGGTCATTAAACATCACTGTTTCGGCTTGCGTTCACACTTGCTCCAGCGTTGGTCACAGATAACGTGGTAGAGAAAGGCACAATCGGTGATGCGCCACTTCCATTTCTTACATCCACGCGGGCATTAAAGTTAGAGGCATAAATAAACGTCACGCTTTCCGATGATCCTGTTGCTGCCCTATCAATATAAGGCACAAACACATCATCCGCTGTCACAATGTTGCTGGCTAAAGAAGGCGAAAGACCCGTAAAGGTTTTGGTGCCAGCATTAAACGCAGAATACGTATAACGTAACCCCTTAATCCGAATAACACCAGAGGACGGCGTATCTGTTTTAATGCTTTCCACAACCTGCAATGACGTAGCCCCTGCACTGGCCGCAACGGGCGTATATTCATCTTTTAACAAAGCCCCTGATCCATTGTCACGCGCCACCAAAACACGATCTCCTGCCACCAAATTGCCCACCGTGATGCCGATTAAGGTGGGTGGAACCTGTGTTGTTCCATCGTGGGCAATCAATTGGTATTTGGTACTTTCCGCAGGCAAAACACCCGTCAACCACCACCCCTGCGCCACAAAGAACGTACCACCCGCAAAGGTTCCAAAAGGGGCAGCAGGAATTTCCGTATAGGCAGCGTTTAAAACCCGATACCGCCATCCGGGAATGCTGTTAAGCGTGGCTGCACTGCTTTCTCTGGTTAGGTATTGCAGATACTGATACGCCTCTTGCAGGGTACAAGAACTGGTTAAAGCAATGGTGCCTTTATAGAGCTTTGATCCGTTTCCATTGCCCAAATCTTGGTTAGTATCCCCAAACGTGACCGTGACTTTGCTGGATAAGGCCGCCGCGCTTGCCTCAGACAACACAATGTTGGAATCAAGGGATGTTGACAAAGCCGCATTGCTTTCACCACCCGCCGACAAGTTTACATCAAAGTGAGAGTATGTCTGACCCCATTTTCTTGAAAACGCCGTGACATTTCCCGAATCAATCAGGGTTCCACCTGTGCGCACCTTCACCAAAATCTGAATGTGACCGTTAGACCAAAAGGTTGTGAGTTTTGATCCATTTTGCACAACGTACACAGGCGATGCCGCCACAATACCACCGATGGTTTTTAAACCAGAGTATTGAACGTTTGCACTGTCTTGCTTAATAGACCCAAAATTGACAAACTGCGCCGCCGTATCGTCCAAATTGAATATAATAGAACCACTGGTCAAAAGGTTGAGACGTGACGCAACAGCAGCATCCCGAGGACCATCTAAACGTGAGGGGTTAGGGGCCAAAATATCCACAAGATCATTGCCGGATGCCGTCGCATCATCGGCTAAATCTTGCAACCATGCGTGTAAAGCCAACACCGAATAAACGGTTGTGCTGGCCCCAGCTTGGCGACGAATGTCACCTGTGGCACTAATTTGAAAATCGTCTTGAATAGCCATTAGTCTACCTCTTGCAATGCGGTTACCGTTGTTGGGGAAGATGATGAAATTGTGGTTTGCGTAAGCCAAGGTTTATATGTTGTTGCGCCACTTGCATTTCTTGCCTCTATCGCAACAGACCCTGTATAATTTACGTCAAATTGAACGCTTGTCCCCGCACCAGAAGATAATTGCTGAAGCACGGCCCCTGTATCAATGCGCGTTATTTTTACGCGGCTATTGGCTACAAGATTATTTACATTCACAATCGAACCCGGAAAAGGATATTCTATAGTTTGATCCGTGGCATTCGTTATGGTATCTATTCGTATATATGTTAGAAGGTTGTTTACATTTGCGGTGTTGATCGTTGCTCTAACCTTTAATTTTACGCCTATAGCAGGTGTGACTGTGATTGCGGAAAGATTAGTACCTGTCAATGCAAGCCAAGTTCCATTGTATCCGCTGCCAATATCATATTGAAAAGCAAGTGTGTGGTTTGCGGTATTTGTACCTGTAACCGTAGGGGCTACGTTAGCAAATCCTGTAACACCAAGTGCAAAATAAGGCATTTCCCAAATAACTGAATCAGTTATTAATTTCATAGCCACACTTCCAGTAGCAGTAAAACCAGACCCCAGCCCAAGAGAAGCAGAACATTGAGAAAGAGATGATGAAGTAGGTTCGTTGCAAGCTATCAATATAAAACCAGCTGTGGTGCTGGTCCATGCGTCCATCCAGTGTGTACCAAAAACGTTAGCTTGCCCAGAAGTCGGGGCAGAAAAACGACCTCCTTGTATTGTTGAATTAAGGTTATTTATAATTTGAATATCCGCTGTATCGCCCCAAAGATTATAAGCATTAAAACCGTTTACAGAAGAAGCCGTTAGTACCGCGCCTACTCTCATATTGATGGCATAACATCGCCTCATTTTAACGTTATTTGATACACTTAGTGTTGCAATGTAACCGCAACTATTGATACTTCCACCATCATACGGATTTGCCGCAGTTCCGATATTGCGAATTTCGCAATTAATTGCACCAGATCCAAGAGCAGCAACGGATAAATAAGGATGAACATTGGTTAAATTTTCATAATTAAAAAATCCATCAACAACAACATTGCTGGCAGATTGCGTAATTGCTAAAGCATTTAATCCATCGGTTTGTGTTGTTCCAATCGAACGACTTGCATATTTTGTATTATTTACAGTAATTTTAGATGCCGTAAAAAAAGCAACGGCAGAAGGAGCACCAATACTAACAAGATCATTGATAACAATATCAGAAACACTGTTTAATTCAATTGACCTTGATCCACTGTTTGGAGCGTTAGTAACAGGCGCACCAAAATAAAGTCCACGGCATTGATTTAGTGTAAAATTAGCACAGTTAATTAGCCTAAAAATAGAATTTTGTGTATTATTTAGAATGCCAGATACGTCTTCTATTGTACCGCCCACATAATTTGTTGAAATGTTAATGGGTGAATTTAAAAGTGCATCAACAATGCCAAATCCAACATTTCGCACAGTTGTTGTTCCGATTGTTGTGGAAAACGTAGATTGACCACCAATAGAACTATTTTGAATATCAATTAAATAAGCATTTGAGACGCTCACATGCCAATTACAAGTTACCTTGTCCAAAACAAGAGCCCCAGCCGATGTATTAAACGCATAACGACTTGTCGCAGCAGCAGGTATCACGTTGACATTATATGCCGTCGAATCTGCATTTGACATAATAATGTTTGGAATGCGAACCTTGCACCCTGTTGGCGGTTTAAAACCCGCATTGTTGGCTCCACGGGCAGCGATTGTTAAAGCGCCAGTGGCAGCATCAGAATAAAAACACATCCCACGCTTATCTGTTGCAACAGCACCATCCAACCATCTTGTGCTTGCATTCAACCATTTTTCATACACACCAGAACCAGAAGATGTTTCGATCCAAATAACAGGACAAACATCTGTGACAGGAAACTGAAACGTTTGATTATCCGTTCCATTAGTTGTTCCTAATTCGTACCAATCGCCAGACGAAGAAAAATTACCCAAACGCGGAATTATGACTCGAGTGCTTGTTCTTCCCACAACATGAATCCACGAACGATTCCCAACACTTGATGCCGTAATTGTGGCCCCTCCTGGAAGTGTGATTGTTTCGCCACTTTGAAACGTCCCTGTTTTGCTGCGAAGCTTGATAAATCCCGTTGCCGGCATCGCACCACCAGCCGCAACAGGCGTTAAAGAACCCGTAGCCCAAATTCGCGTCAATTCCCCTGTAGCACCACTTGTGCCACCTGTGACGCCATTTGTGCCTAACGCACCTTGCGTTGGAACATTCCCACTTGATGCAGAAAATGGAATTTCCCAAACTTGCGATCCATCAATGACAAAAGAACCACCCAGTGTGGATGATAAAGTAATGTTTCCAAATACGGCCGCTTGCTGATTTAAACGCACATCAGAATCAATTTTTAATGCGCCACCATTGATTAATATATCTTCACCATTCAGCAAACCAGAAATAGACGCATCATCATAATTGATCGGCGATGCAGGTGTTCCTGTTGTGATGGTCTGATTGGCCATGAAAACCTATTAGCGGCTAGTGGTAAATAATTTTTTAACTCTTGGTATCAAACCAAAAGCTAACGAAAGAATAATAAAACCTACAGAAAGATTTACAAGATCAAAGTTTTTGATTGATAACACAATACAAAAAAAAGCCCCAACACACTGAAATGTCCAGTCCACAAAAGAATCTTTAAACGCACCACCACGCAGCAAATCCGCGCTTTCTTTTAATCCAGCAAAAACAACAGCAGGAAGAATACTAAAATACAAAGGCAAGACTTGTATGGCAATGGCCGTGATAAGAACACCTATGGTAAAATGCCCTGTCTGGTTAGTCACCCAACCATACCAGTCTCTTTTTTGCGCGTCCGGTGTTTTTAATGTCTCAAGGATAAGGGACAATAAACTCATACTTGAGATGCCTGTATAAACATGCCATCAATCTGTTCACTTGTCAGTGAAAGCAAAGACCCAAAAGTCGAAACAAGAGGATCGTTTCTTTCCACGGTCGTCAAGTTTGCCCAGCGTATTTTAATGGCCGCATTCTGAGCCGCATTTTCACTAAGCAAAGCACTAAACGCCGTTGGGAACAAGCTCCTGTCTTTTGCCTCTGCCTCCGTTATAAAGCCCATGGCCTGCAAAACAATCAGCATCTGCGTGGCTGTGATGGTGGGAATGGGTGTTGGTGGGGCAACGTAGGGGCCGATAATGACATTATCCGCAATCAATTTTTGGTATTCCGCGATAGTTTCGTCAACAGGAATGGACGAACCTTGTCCGTCTGTGATACGGGTGTTTTGTGAGTTGGCGTATGTATAGGTCATAATTAAAGTTCCGATGATGCTAGAAAATCAAAATCAACAACAAAACTTCCTGATGTTGTCGTCGTAACGCGAGCACCAAAAAAAGTAGAATCTACTTGTTCAACAACCAATGAATTTGCACCTGCTCCTCCATAAGTGATGTTTGACACAATCACAGCGGGTGACGCAGTCCTTTTGCGGCTTCTAAAAGAACGATAAGCGGCCCTAGAATTTCCTGCACCACCTGCATTGCCATAACCATAAACCCTTCCAGTTTCAAGATACCATTCACACAAACCAATTTCTGTAGCTATTGGTCGATATTCAGGACGTGGCGGCGCATTATTTAACCCCAAAGGCGCATCTGGCGTAACACGAATGTCCGCTGCTGAAATGTAAACGTTTTTCCCCGCACCATTAAGTTGAGAACTAAAATTAAGATCAAAACCATACCCACGGCTCCCGAGACTGTTTGTAACAAACGTATAAGCAACGGTTGCCGTTGCACCAGAGGCAATGGTTTGCAACGATGTAACACCAAGATCAGAAACGACTGAGGTATAGTTATCTGTTGCTGTTGGATAATAAGTGTTTATTGTGGGCGTTATAGATGCCCCTGTTTGGTTTGAAATCACAAACTGAACCGTTACCCGTCTCCCAGAAATCTGCCCCGCCATATTGCTTTCAATACGTTGATTCACGGTGCATCCAGTCAAACCTGATGCTCCCAAAAGACCAAGTGAGGTTGTACTATACGTAGAGCCACTTAAAATGGACCCAGCTTGCTGCCAAGACACGCTGCCTCCAGTAATCCCTACAGCCCATCCGTCTAAGGTGTAAGTTCCTCCTGGTGGCGTAATGGTTCCTGACGTTCCTCTTTGCGCAACTTCCATAAATGGATTGCGAAACATGTTTTGCATTCCGCTGGGAAGATGCAAAAGGTAAGCAAACGTTCCAAAAGAAACATCCGTGGGCGTTGCACTGGAAATCAATGCGTTTGCCTTTACCGTAGTCGCTGGCATCAAAGCCAAGTTTGAATTTTGAATGTTTGATTGAACCACACCAAACGACTGAATGTTGTCCGTACTTTTTACCAGAACGTCACCAGACGTCTTTAGGTCAAACCGATACGTTGTCCCATCCAAAAACACCGTGGCGCGTCCAGCAGCGTCTAAAACGACTGGATTGGCATTTGCTGTTAAACCCGCCGCATCCGTGTAGGTTGCTTTCGGTGTTGTGCCACCTGCATCATAGGTGTAAAGTTTCCCACCCGATAAAGGGTTTCCGTTATCGTCAAAGAATTGAACAAAATGCTGGGTGTATAAGACGGCCATTTATTTTTCTCATTCTTGCATAGCGTTGACAGCAGTTGCGGATGCTCCTGCACGTAAGCGAACCTTTAGTTCTTCTATAGGCCCTTCAGCCTTTACATACACGTCTTTTATCATCTTTTTTTCTGATTCAGACAACCGTTCATCACCAAAAACCTGTTTCATAAGCAAAGCCTTTTGACGGGGATTGTCTTCGTACAAAACCTTTGCAACGCTTCCAGCCATATTGTCCGTCAAACCAGATGTTCTTCTTTTTAACCATCCCGATAATTTAGACAATCCGATGGTTTTAATAGTGCCTGCACCCGTCAAAACCTCAGCACCCGATAATTCAAAATCTTTGATTAGGTTTTGTCTCCGAGCCGTGGCGGAATTTCCCAAAACCCTGTTTCGCGTTTGAAACAATATGTCTTCCGCTTTAAGAGATTCGTAAAAATTCTTAAATTCTTGCGGTGATAAAATTTCCTGCCAACGTTTCACATCATCCGTTTTTCCCATCAATTTAGGATAAGGATTGCCGCCTGTTTCTAAAATCTTTCCCATACGCCCTCTAGCCGCAGCTACAGCACCGTCTCTATAAGCCGATTTTTGCGCGGGTGTTAGTTTTCTAAACTCTCTTTTAAGAACATCGGGTCTGGTTGAGAAAAAGTCTTTTTGTCCTTTAAGTGTCTCATTTCTTGCAGTGATATAATCGCCTGCTGTTTTTCTTGCTCTTGCATAAGGATTTTGAGTGCCAACAATTCTATCAATTTCTTTTACAAATTCAGATTGATTTGCTGCTAATAACTTTCCTTTATTATTCAAATTACCTTGTAAGTCTTTGTGACTGTCGATAATTTCATCCATTCCTTTTTTGTAAGCATCAAGCATTCTAAGATTTGGCACTTTAGAAACTATTGGCTCTCCATTCGCATCGTAACCTTTAATTCCATATTCAAAATCAGAAATTTGTTTTTTACCTATGTTTAGGTTTTCCGCTTCTATGGTGGCTTTTCCTTTTGACAAGGCCCCTTTAAAACTTGGGGAATCTAAAAATTCTTGCAATCTTGGCGACCAAACAGCTTTTTTACCCGCAGCCTCATCAGCCATTGCTTCCTTCATAAAAGAAGCAATTTTTTCTCTATCAGATATTGCCGTTTCTAATTCTTTTGTTTTTGCCTCTATTTTTTGAGTCAAATCCCGTTTTGATTGATTGATATTGCTTTGTCCGTAAACATTAAAAGGACGCGATGCTTCTTTACCAGCAGTCAAATCCATTTCTTGTTGCAAACCTTTTAATTCTTTTCTCAAAGAACCAATGGTGTTTCCAGAACTTGCCCATTGTTTTTGCAAGGTGTTTTTTAATGGCGCAATGCCTGTAGATTGAAAAGCCTCTTCGTATAAAGGGGCTGCTTTTTCTCGTCCCAATTCCACACGTTTAGCCACAATATCCGCAACGTCTTCTCCAATAGGACTTACGTTTTTCTCAATGGCTTTGTTAATACGTTCTGCCGATCCAGCCGCTTGACCAGAAAAATACTTTTGTGCCAGTTCTTCGCCTTGTGGATACATGGCCGAGGTTTCTGCCAAGCCTGAAAGCTGTCTTGGTATTACCTCCATTAAGGGCTTTCCGCTTGTCGCCCATTCATTGATAACGGATTGATAATTATCAGGAAATTGTTTCTTTAGTGCATCTACAACCTTGTTGACAGCACGAATATCGGCATCTTTGTTTGTGCCAGCCATGGATTGAATATCAGCAAATTTTAATTGATCCAAATTGACAGGCAGTGTTTCTGTTGGCGTTTTGCCAGCAATTTTTTTAGCAATGGCACCACCTGCTGCACCTATGACTTTACCTCCACCAGCAAAACCCAAACCCGCTAAACCACCAACACCCGCTTGAACGGCTTTTTGCGTAGTGTAATCACCTTCACCTGTTGATGGGGTAAACAACACTGATCCTATGGCACCTTCCCTAGCAATCCGTCCAAGTTTTTTTGCGCCCTCCATAAGGGGCCCAGAAACCTTTGGCAACGTTTGCACTGCTTTTGCCCCTAAACGATAAGGATACATAGCAGAAGAAGCAATGATTTCTCCAGCCGTTCCAGGGACATTAGGATATTGATCTAAACCACGTTGCGCTTCTTCAGCTGCTATATTTTTTTCTCTTTGCTTTAAAAAAGCATTGATTCTATTTACATTTCTATCAACATTTTCTTGCCACGGGTTTCCCAGTGCTTCAGAAACGCCTCCTGCAAGATTTGCGGTGCCTTTGCCAAGTTCATAAAAAGCATTTAAAGCCCCAGTTCCTTCTCTACCGGATTCTTGTTTTGATAAATCCCAATACCTAGAAAGCAAACTTCGGTTATCTTGAGGAGGAGCAGACTGCTGTTGAGGTTGAACGGGTTGTTGCCGTTGTGGGGCCTGCTGTTGCGTGGGTTGAGATTGTTGCAAAGCCTCAGAAAACGCTGTGTTTAATTGATCCTGCGTTAATTCATTTGGGGAATCCAAAGTGTAAGACGCGCCATCAGATGCTTTTAAAGTGTATTTAGGCATGATTTATCACCTTGTGACTGTAACTGGACCAACACTAGTTTGTATAACATTACCAGCAGCAGGCATCATAGGCTGTGCAGCATTTTGACCCTGAGGCTGACCAGTAGCTTTTTGGTAAGCCCTTTGTTGAGCATTTAAGAAAATTTCTTCTAAATCATTTAAAGCACTCGTAATGGCTTCTATTGATTGCGCCCTATCTAAACGTGCTTTTGCAGCCGTGGCTTTTTCACCTTCTATTACTGTAATTTGACCACCGCCTCTTAACCTTTCAAAAGCATCAAGAAACGCCTGACCTTGTATTTGTTTCCAAAGAGCAGTGGCATCTGCCGCATTAGTTCCAGGAACTGCGCCTAATAATCCCAATCCACCTTTTTGAATTTTTGATATTGAAAAAGGTTGACCAACAATAGCAGGCAAACCAGGAGAATTTTTTAAAGATCGGACTGTTTGTAAAGCAAAATTAGTATCATCAATAACTTTTCCTAAATTGCTTTGAGCCTCAATTTGGTTTAAAGCTGTTGTTTCCCCTACTTTTTGAGCAATGTTTTGGTCTGTTTCAAAAACAGATTTTGCCGCAGCAGGACTTGCAAAAATTTTACCATTATATTCAATATCACCATTGGCAAGTCGCCGAGGCCCCATTAAAGTCCTTTGATTTGGCCCTTGTGTCGCAGGTGCAGGAACATTTCCTTGCGTGGGTGGTGTTAAATTTAACTGTTTTACAAGCGCATCTGCTGCCGGTAAATCTATATAACCTTGTGCATTTTGTGGAATTTTTATACCGTTATTTGTAAGAATTTGAACAGATTTGGGAGTTTCCATTGTTGACATTTGATCCAATGGATCATACGGAACGCTACCTTGTTGTGTAGGCGCAGTGGGTGTAGGCGCAGTGGGTGTAGGCGCAGTGGGTGTAGGCGCAGTGGG
>Ga0181344_1000475_pt1 | contig 15994 bp, 19 predicted proteins | sample Su13VDMLBDD_FD_130098 | JGI IMG/M metagenome (GOLD analysis project Ga0181344, IMG submission 130098) | Freshwater viral communities from Lake Michigan, USA - Su13.VD.MLB.D.D | ecosystem: Environmental > Aquatic > Freshwater > Lake | place: USA: Michigan | collected 2013-07-15
GAAAGAATAATGACGCTGGTTTTGATTTACCCATTTCGTCAGATACAATTAACAATTCATTATTATCTCTATATTTAATATATAATTCATTCAGATCATTAAACGTAAAAGTTTCTGAAGAACCAGCATGACCAAAAATCTGCATTGCAAAATCTTCATAGGTAAAAGAATATAGTTCTTCTTCACTCTTAAACCCAAAGTGGTCCATTAAATTTAAACTGGTTACCTCACCTTTAATTTCGTAATTAAACTTATCGTCCTCTGTTACCAATTCGGTATTACCTGACATGTCGATATCGAATGTTTTTAAGTTACCATCAGTCTCATTTTCCTCAATCATATGTTTTTCATATAGTTGGGTGAACTTACTAATAGTGTCCCTTAAAACACCATTAATCTCAATTCCTATTTTCTTCATCGTATTTTACTAAAATTTTACTGATTAATGGATTCCTAACATTTTTAGCATTTCTAAAATCGTAAACACCGATATCATCAATACCATTAAACCTTTGTAATGCGTCGTAAAGGCCCGATTGTTTTTTATCTTTATATCTGTCAGTTTGTTCTAAATCACCCGATATAAAGAATTTACTATTAAACCCAATCCTTGTCAATAGTAATTTCATTTGGTTTGGGGTTGCATTCTGAGCTTCCTCAAATATTAAGATTGAGTTATCAATATTCATCCCCCTCATGTATGCCAATGCAAAGACTTCAATTACTTCGGCCTCTTTTAGTTTTTCTCTCGCTTCTTTACCTATTATTTTATTTAACAAATAATACGATGGAAATATATAAGGGTCTAACTTTTCTTCTAAATTACCAGGTAGAGATCCTAATTTTTCTTCCGCCTCAACTGCTGGTCTTACAATAATAAGTTTTTCGTAAAAATTGTTTGAGTCCATCAGTAAATCAACAGCAGCCTTCATAGAGATAAAACTTTTACCAACACCCGCAGGTCCTGAACAAATTGTAATTTGATTATTAACTAATAGGTCGTAATATTCTTTTTGATTATCTGATAAAAATTTACTTTTTTGTTTCTTTTTAATTATTGAATTAATAAAATCTTTTCTTGAAATTGTTTTAGGAATTGATGTGTCCTCTTGGGTTTGATTTGTTGGTTTTCTTCTATTCATTAGTTAAAATTAATTGTATAGTGATTTGGAAAATTCTTTTAGTTCTTTTAACTGTTCTTTTAAGTCAGGAATTTCAAATTCATTTTCGTAAATACTACTTATACTTCTATCGCATTGGATTTCAGTTTCTTTTGGGTTAACTACAATATTTAAATCATAAACTTGACTTATATATTCAACCAATTCTTTTTTTGTTACTGTATTTGAAAACACGTGTCTAGTACCATACCAAAAATTATTTTTATCAATAATGGATTTACAAATTTTTGCAAACTGTAAACAAGTGACCCCATTCCAATAATGATTAGTAAAACCAAAAACTGAATTATCTTTTTGTGATTTTACCCATTCGATTAATGATCTCGTTTGGTTTACTTCTTCACCAATTATTGAAGTTCGAATTACATTACAATTATTGGGTTCACCTAAAGCTTTAGTCATACCATAAACGTCATTTACATCGTAAGTGTCATTTTCTGTATACGATCCTTTTTTACCTGTATAAACACAATCGGTAGTTGGGTGAATCATTTTAACATTTAGTTTTTCACATACATTTGCCAACATTCTAGGAAAAACAGAATTCACTTTAATTGCGTTCAAATCGCCTAACTCATCAACTCTAGGTTTAATCGCACCAACACAGTTTATTAATACATCATCTTTTTTAATTGATGAATCTGATAAAGCATTCTCTATCTCTTTTTCAGAAGTATTTGATCCATCAATTAGGTTTCTATTGACTTCAATTACTTCATAATATTCTTTAAGGAATGTTGACACATATTTACCTAACATTCCAGTAGTACCTAATACAAAAACTTTCATAATTTAATTTTTTTTATCTATAATCTTCATTCCAAATATTCCATTTATCGTGATCTTCTCTAATATCATCTCCTAAACTTTCTTCCAAGGTTGATGTGGAAAAGAAGATAATTTTAGTATTTTCTTCTAACGATTTAAAACCATTAAAATATCCAGGAGGTATCCATAACACTTTAGGTGTTTGTGAACTTAAAACGAATTTACTAACCTCTTCTGTTTCCATATTAACAACACCTACAAGTGCAGATCCATTAACAACATAAACATATTTACCTTCCTTTTTGTGTCCATGCCATGCTCTAATAAACCCTCTTGAGTGATTTTCCACTTGATAAAACCTTTTAACTCCCTCGAAATTAAAGTCATTTACGAATCTTACTGACCCTCTATCGTCTACCGACACTCCACCATTAATAACTTTTGTTAAACTCATACGAATTCTTTTTTTTCTTTTTTATTTTTTAAAAATGCCCCGTTATGGTAAACCTTATCTTCAGGGTCCATAACTCGACCTTCCTTAAACATCTTAACCATCCTTAAAACTTCTTCTTCTACGGTTACTTTTGCTTTGTATTTAAACACGTCAAGTGATTTAGAATTATCTACTTTATAATTTCTAGCGTCTTGAAAAGATATTTCGGTATAATTTATTTTTGTATCCGGTATCACGTAAACAATTCTTTCACCTAATTCTTTTATAATGACATTTTCTTTTGATAAAACAAAGATTCCGGAATATTTCATTTTACATGCTTCTGTAACATATTCCGCAATATCTTTTACCGCAATAATAGGTCTCCATTGTTCACCACCATTGATTGTTATCTCACCGTCTTTAATAGCTTTCATGGTTAAAACATTAACAACTAAATCCATTCTTAATCGTGAGTATGTGTCACCTAAACCAAATACGGTTCCAAGTCTAAAAATAGTACCATTTTTATCTAAAATGTATTTCTCAGCAGCTAACTTTGTGGATGCATATGAAGACAATGGATTAGTTCCACTTTCCTCATTTAATAAACCATCTTGTGCACCATAAACAGAACATGTAGACATGAAGATTAAATGTTTATTTGGTGAGACCACTTCACAGAAATTTTTTATAGCTTTAAAATTAATTTCTTCAGTTAGTTTATGATCAACACTACACGCCGGATCACCAACCAATGCCGCCATAAGAACTATAACGTCAAAGTCTTTTGATACCTCATATAGTTTTTCAGTATCTCTTATATCACCATTAATAAAATTAACCTCTTTTAAGAATCTATTTTCATACAATAAATTATCGTATACGGTAACATCAAAACCATCTCTTTTAAGGTAATCACAAGTTAATCCACCGATATAACCCGATCCACCAACTACTAAAACTTTGTTCATATTATTTACCATATTTTTTTACTTCAGGATTAAACCCACCTGATACGTCCCCCTCGTTTATTCTTGATATAATGCCGATCAATTTTTCATCGATACACTTTTTTAATCTTGATCTTTCTCTAACTAATTTAACATCTTCAACAGACGCCCAAGATTTAAACTCAAAGTCATCTAACCTATCCATCACTTCATCTTTAAGTTTATATAATTTAAAATTAACAATTGACAGTCTGTCAACTAATTCACCCATTGAAAGTAACTCCTCAAAAGAATTACCTAATTCATAAGAATTATCATAATCCTTTATAGACGTTATAATAATTTTTTCTATATTTTCACTTAATTTATCCATAAAACAATATTAATGATATCTTATATATTAGTAAAGTTTCAAAGATAATTTCTAGTATGACCTAATCCCTTAACTTGTAACTTCACGCCTAAATTAAAATTATAAACATCATTGTTAGTGTGTAATCTTTTAATGTGTTTTTTAAATTCTGATACACATTTTAAAATGTTATCACCTAAATTTTGTTCACTTGTATACTTATTTTTATTTTCTATGTTGGAAAATAAATTACAATCTTTAGCGATCGTACCGTTAAAAATAAATAATTGAGGCATTATATCTGTGATATTTTCGTGTTGGTATCTACCGCAAGTTATACCCATTTTTGGGTTGTCGGTCTCACTATGAAAACTTTGTCCAATCGCTTGTAAAACATGACCATAATATTCATTTTCTAATGAAGATATTAAATCATCAATATCGTTAATTAATGTATCTGCAGTAATACCAATGATTAAATCGTAAGAATCTATCTCATATAATTTGGTAAACCCTATACTATAATTCCTACAAACTGAGGCACTAGGTAATTCAAATTTGTCTATAGTTTTAGACAAATCGGGAACTAATTCATAATAAGTTATATTATTTTTAATAAAATTAAGATCTTCATTATCTAAACCATTATCAGAATGTATTACAATTATTTTAAATTCGTTTATAGATTTTTTAATGTTAATTAAACTTTGTTTAACTACATCAAATTCATCATACATCGTAATTACAAGTCCAATCTTCATGGTTTTATAACATAAGCTGTTGGCGCAGTATAATCTAAAGTTTTTACTACAATATTTTTATCTTCAAAAAATTTGTCAACACCCAAACTTTCTGACCACTGATGGTAAGCGTATTCATCAAAAACAACAATACCACCACGACTAACCCTATCCCAAAAGGCGGATAAAACATTATATGTTGGGGTTTTAAGGTCAAGGTCTAAATATAATAGTGATATTTTAAATCCGGGTCTTTTAGCTACAAAATCAAAAGAAGTGTTACTAATATCCCCCTTTATTAATTCAAAATCGGAACCATTAAATCCACAATTTTTAATTTTATCATCTAATAAATTAACAAATTCCTCATCATGCTCAAAATTTCTAGTGTTAAATAATTTTTCCATTTTATTTTTATCATCACCTTCTAATGAACCTAATAAATTATTAGTCTCAAAATAATCAAAACCTATAACTTTTTTAAAACTATTAGGTTGTAATACTTTTTTTATTTTTAACCAACTTAAAATACCTGACCCTTTAAAAACACCACACTCCACAATGTCGCCAGGGATGTCTTTAACCTGCTCAAGTAATTTTACTTTAGAAATGAATTTACCTAAAACTTTAGTATCATCACTAAAAATTAAATTATTAAAAGAATCATAAATGTCTTGTGAAGTATTAATAATTTGCTCCTCTTTATTTTCAAATTGTATCATATATCTTTTTTTAAAAAATTATTTAAATCTTCCGGCGTACCTAAACCCCACATACTATCTACATTAAAAGTGGTGATTTTTAATTTACTTTCAATCGCTTCATTAAAAACTGGGCATACATAAAATTCGTTATTTACTCTTATATTTTTATCTATCATTTGTTCAGCATATTTTACATAATCAGACCCATGTTTCCAGTAATAAAAACCTACTGTTGCAATATCTGATATAGGGTTTTTTTCTGCCACTTCAGTAACAAATCCGTTTTCATCTACTTTAGCAAACGACCATTTGGGGTGAGTGGCTTTAAATGTTACCATACCACCGTCAACACCCGTTTCATTCATTTTATACATAAATTCGTTTGAATTCCAATCAACAAACTGATCTGAATTAGCAAACAATAAAGGGTTGTCGTTATCTATATATTCTTTAGCTAATAGAGTTGTACACGCAGCACCATCAGTAATCCCGTCAACCTCTACTATTTTACAATTAGGGGTTATTAAATTTAATAAAGAATCTAAATTATACTTTTCTCTGTGTTTTTTTTGTACTACAAATATATAATTACCGTCTATATTTAAATTCTCAACAATAACTTGTATCATAGGTTTACCGTTAACTTCTATTAATGGTTTTGGGAATGTGTATCCTGCTTGTTCAAATCTACTGCCGGCACCGGCCATAGGGATAAGTATATTTAATTTATCATCTTTCCATTTAGGTATCATATCTTTTTTTGTTGTTTTAATGTTTTTAATTATATTATTATAAGTAACTTCTTTTGGGTTATCAACTCTCATAACGTTAGAGTGACTTCTATTAGCGGACAATAGGCCATATGGTGAATCCTCCAATATTAATGTTTCTTCCGGTAAAACATTCATTAAAGACATTGCTTTCCAAAAAATTTCAGGATGAGGTTTACTATTTGATACGTCTTCATTTGATAAAATGATATCAAAATATTTAGTTATCTCATATCTAGAAAGTACCGTTAAAATTGTTTCTCTAATACTATTAGAACAAACCGCCAATTTATACCCGTCTTTTGATAATAATTTTATACAATTAACAATATTTTCTAATGGGTTTAAAGATTTTAATAATTCTATAGTATATTTTTGTTTTAATTTCCAAATATTTGCATGTAATTCTACAGGTAAGTTTTTTTTTTGAGTTAATAAATTTAATTTTTCTGTGGTTTTTAAACCATCATAAATTGATAAATGTTCCTCTATTGTAATTTTATATTTATCACCTAACGCTAAATTTAAAGACTGATAATGGATTTCTTTAGCCTCAACTAAAACTCCATCCAAATCAAAAATAACTAATTTAATCATGTTTAAAATTTTCTATATAATCACTACACACACCATAACAATTAGTTGTGTTATCATTATGTAATTCAGGCATTACTGCAATACTATTTTTAATAGGTTGTTTTCCTGGATACGCCCAAATATGATTTAAAGATGTAAGTGTTATATCATCTCCTTGATGCCAAAAGTAATTCACATTGTATCCACATTCCTTGAAGAATATCACAGACTCAATGTTTTTACAATGAACCCAAAGTTTAGAAATTCTATCTATAATAAATTTGAAATTAATTCCATAATCTGGTTTATCGTGACCTAACCACAACATATTGTCTTTATACCAAATGTCAATTTCAACATCATAACCTTTTGATATCGCCGAATCAATATATGTGGGTTCGTTTTCCCAAGACTCTAAACGACCATTTATGTTACCTCTATGTGAAATTAATATCATTTATAATTAATGTTTCCCTGATTCAAGAATAGATCCAAATTTGTCGGACATTACTTTTTCTTCATATAATTTATGACCTCTTGGATTGAGTCATCTAAACTAATAACTGCTTCAAAACCTAAAAGTTCTTTTGCTTTTGATGTGTTAGGTACTCTTTTTTGAACGTCATATTCGTATCCCGTTTCACAAACATGAACAAACGGATCGTTAGGTCTTAAATATCCCCAAATTTTTTCAGACAATTCCAAAACAGATGTTGCTGTGGATGTCGATAAATTAAAGTCGTTATTAATTGCTAAATCGGACTCCATTACCATTCTAATACCTCTTGCCAAATCACTACCATTTGTGTAACATCTTACTTGGTCCCCACAACCTAAAATGTGTAACGGACTTTGACCCTTCAATATTTTATTAATTAAATCAGGTAAAACGTGAGACATCATCAATTTAATGTTTCCTGAAGTTACCTCGTGTTCAGAAATAGAATCCTCTTCACCGACACCAACACAATTAAATGGTCTTACAATACTATATGGTAAACCATACTGTTCAAATGCGCCTTTAGCGAAATATTCGGAAGCTAACTTTTGGAATCCGTAAGTAGAGCTTGGTGGTGGGCAATTTTTGATTTCTGTTTCCGGTGTAGGGTATATTGTGGTTTCTTCAAACACCATAGAACTAGATATGACTACAATTCTTTTTAACCAACCTTGTTGATGACCTTTAATTGCTGCGTCAAATGTTTGAGCTAAAATCCTTTCGTTTGTTGCTAACAAATCGTATGCGTACTTATGAAAGTAAGAAATACCACCGATCATTGCCGCACCAGCAATGATCATTTCAGGTTTTTCCAATTCAACAATTTCTAAAAATTTGTTTGAAAGTACGTCTTCATTATAAAGTTTGAAGTTAGGGTTAGAGTCTTGAGGTCTTTTTACTTCACCATATTTAGAAAAATTATCAACACCAATAACGGTATATCCATTTTGCAATAATTCTTGGCTAATATAACTACCAATAAACCCTTGGCTTCCTGTTAATAATACTTTCATACTTTTATTTTTTTCTCATCCCGTTAAAAACGGTAGTTTTAAATTTATTGTTTTCTTTATCTAAACTTTCAAATAATTTTAAATCTAAACCTAACTCATTAACAAACGAATTAAGAGCCTTTGTATCCTTTGGTAAACAAACTCCACCATAACCTCTAAAATTTTCATTCACATCTAAATAAATGTCTTTTGTTGTTCCTCTTTTCACGAAGGTATCTTTTATGTTTGAGTAATCCACATTAAGTTTTTGACATATTTCATAAAATTCATTAGCAAATATAATCTTAGTTGCGTTATAAACGTTAGAATAATATTTAAGTAGTTCCGATTCTGTTGGGTGCATCATCGATACGTGTTTAGGGTAATGACCGTGGCATTTTTTAATTTTATTAAAAACGTCAATTGATTCTGTGCCGACAGCTAATAGGTCATGGTTTTCCGTAAAGTCGGAAATGGCACACCTTTCTCTTAAAAATTCAGGAACAAAACATAAAGTTAAATTAGTTCTTTCTGAAAGTGTTATAGTTGTTGTCGGTTTTACCGTTGATTTAATTGCAACTATTCCTTTATATTGATTTTCGTTTAATTCTGAAACTACTTTTTCTACGATACTAACATCGCAACTTCCGTCTTCGGTTGATGGTGTCGGTACGCATATGTAACAAATTTCAGTATTTAAAATACTTTCAATTGACGTGTTCAGTTTTATATCGTGACACGAAACAACGTGACCTAATTTCTCAAATCCATACTTACAAGCTGAACCAATAACCCCTAATCCTATTATACCAATTTTCATCTTAATTTAATAATTCTTTCAATATCAATGATAGTGTCTTGTAATAAGTTTGTGTATACTTTTTCCGTATCGTACCAAAAAAAATTGTCAGCGTGAGGGGATTTAATATTTAATTTTTCGATTATAAAATCACTAGCATCCAAACCAAAATATGAGAAAAGATCATATGTAAAATCTTTAATATTAGTTAATACCCCCGACCCAACTATAACGTCATTTTGAATATCTTTAATCTGTTCTGTTATAAGCTTCGGGTGTATAAGATCTCTAAATATGTTAATATTACCTACCTCAACTTTTTTTTTATTTATTAATGAATCAAAAATTTTAGCGAACAAAAACCCATCTTTCCTATATGGTGAATTAAAGTTAAAAGGATGTATAAAAACCACATTATTTAATTTACCATAATATTGTTGTTCTTTTACCCTCTCTATTAATTTTTGTTTTGAATCGATATAATGACTGTACTTATAATCAAATGGTAAACCAACGTTTATTGGTCCGTTATAATTGTTCCATAATTCACTAGACCCAAATAAAATTATTTTTTCATTATTATCGGATAATTTCTCAATTAATTTTAAAGTGTAGTCAACATTAACATCAATATAGTCTTGTTGCGGTAAGTCTAAATATGTTCTTTGTTCAGCAAAAGTTAGTATAACTTTTTTATACCCCTTCCCATTACCATCATAATTTCTTGAACTAACAAAATTTGTATTTTGTGAGTCAAAATAAGTTATAAGTTGAGACGTATTACCAATTATTAGATCCATATAAAAAAAATTGTTATTATGGTATTTAAAATTAACTTCATAAGTTAAAATGTTTTTACATGGTTTTTAAATGTTGTAAAATAACTTACTAAATTGGGTGATAATGTAGATTCTGACCAAGTTTTATATTTTCTATCAGAATACTGCGTAAGATATAAATTTCTATCTTCTATATTTTTTTCTTCTTTGTGTTGGATTAATGTATTTGTTGAGTGATCTTCAGTCCATTTTGTGTCATAATACATTTTATTAATGTATCCTAAATCTACCCAAGTACTATTAATAATGTTACCGTTATAGTTTCTTTCTTCTGGAACATAACCAACAAAAATACCGATATCGTTAGTTTTTAATCGGTTCCAAAAATCAGTATCTTCATATTGACCACCTTCAAACCCCTCATCAAAAAACCCAACAACGGTCATCAAATGTTTATGAAAACCAAAAAAATGAAGTTCATCAAATGTTGCCAACCCGTAACCCTCATCTAATTTTTGTTTCATAGTTTCAAAATGAGACTTTTCAGGTCTTTGTCTCCAAGATGCTATAATAACGTAATCAGTCGGACATGCCTTTATACATTCATTCCAAATTTTTACTAAAGGTCTCCTACCTGTTGAATTAACGTGTATGTGAGATACATTGGGGTGTTTAATATAATCCTCGTCTTTTCCGTTATCGTCGACAACTATTATTTTTAAGTCACAATTATCGATTAAATGTGAGATTGCTTTATTGGCGAAAGATAGATTTCTACAATCTACCGGTAACATTACTGTAAAATTTTCCATATTATTTAGTTTTTTATATTTTTTATTGAATATTAATACTTTCTCCTCTGACAAAATGATAAGTAACACAATCTTTAACCAATAGCTCTTCATATCCATCTAATTGAAGCGTGTCGTGTATTGCAACATCACCAGTGATGCCATTTCTAAAAACAGGTATTGGTCCGTATTTTTGCCATTCTTCTTTAGTCATCAACCAAGAACAACCATCGACTCTGTTTATTATACCTAACGTCGTTTGTAATTGAGTAGGTCTACCCCAATATTTTAAACAATCGTCAATAGTTAGAACATCACTATTTATATCTTTATTAATTAAAGATATAAATTTTTCAAACCCCTGATAATCAAAAGTATCGAATGTCACTCCTAAATCTAATGTGAAGTGTCTACTTATTGCGTTTATTTCTCTAATTCTTGTTTGATTTTCAAACGTGTTTGCTTGTAATATAATCTTTCTGTTTGGTTCATTAACTCTATAATTTTCGGCTAACTCATATAACTTAATAAAACTATCTTTAGAAAATACTTGATCTGAACCGCCTCTAAACACATAACCATCTGAAGATTTTTCATAACCTAAATTCCAACAAGCATATAAATTTTCAATAAAAATATTATGTGGTTCATCGTACATAACATAAGTAATATCATTATCAGAACAATAATCCACCAAACTTTGTGTGATCTCCGTTGGGATATTCTGATTTCTATAGATAATTACTATAAATTCTTTTTCACAAGGTAACCTATCAAACCCTGCATAATTTTTGATGTTATCAACATGACCTTTTAAAAGGTTTAAATCCTTACCGATTATTGTGTAATATGTAAATTTCATAATTGTTCGTTAATTGTGTTTATAATTAAATCTAATTCATCGTTAGTTAAACTGTGGTTGTTCGGTACGTAAATCCCAATTTGATCAACTAAATCACAGTTTTTAAGTTCTTTTACCCCATATCTCTCAACGTAAAATGGTTGTCTACCCATACTACCACAAACCAGTGGCCTGCACTCAATACCATTTTCAATTAATTTTTCAATGATTTTATCTTTGTTTGGGTGTATAATCGGTACACAAAAATTAGATGTGAGTGTACCAAACATTTTAGGTTTCCAAAAGTCGTTTTTAATTTCACTATAGAATCTATTATAATTTTCAAAACGTTTTTTTATGATGTCGTCTAATTTTTCTATCTGACCTATTCCAATATATGCTTGTAAATCGGTAGATCTTAAATTGAATCCAGGATAATAAAAAGTATAGAATGCGTCAAAATTAGTGATGTTATTTTTTTGTCTTAATTCTTTTTGTTTATTTAAAGGGAGGTCCCTATCCCAACCGTGACTTCTAATGCTCAAAAGAATGTTATTCATCTCTTCATCATTAGTTGAAACTACACCACCTTCTATTGTAGAAATATGATGTCCAAAATAAGTTGAGAAGGAAGTCATTAAACCAAAATTACCTAATTTTTTATTATCGTATTCGGTACCTAAAGATTCGCAGTTATCTTCTAAAAGTATAACATCATATTTGTTGCATAGTTCAACAATCTCATTCATTCTTGGTGAAAAACCTAAAATAGAGACCAACAATAAAGTTGAGGGGTTTTCCGTAATGAAAATCTGTTCTAACTCGCCAAGATCGATTGATAATGTATCTAAACTAATGTCGCAAAGCAATGGTTCTAAATTTAATTGTAAAATAGGTGCTAAATCAGTAGCCCAACATAATCCAGGTAAAACAACTTTATTATTTTTCATTCTACCTGATAACATCAGTGCGTATAGCATTAATAAATTAGCGGAAGATCCTGAATTAACAAATACGCTAAATTTAGTACCTAACCATTCAGACCATTTTTTTTCAAATTCTAAAGTCACTTGACCTTTAGTTAATCTTGGGTATGTTTTCAACCATTCAATTAATCTATCTATATCGGAGTTATTAATAGTGTCTCTTTGTAATGGAATGTTATTCATAGGATTTTAATTGTTTTATAAAGTTAATGATATCTTGAGAGTATTTCAACCAAGTCATATCACTTACTTGGGATCTACGTTTTAATATTGGGTCTTCGATTTTTTTAAAAATTTCAATCAAAGCATTTTCATTATTAGTTTCAAACGTGTGATCAGCAAAAAACTCATAATTATTAAATCCAACATCCGCTGAAATAACAGGAACACCAGTACTTAAGGCTTCTTGCATTGACATTGGTCCTGCTGTCCAAAGACCCGGAATTAATAAATAATCAATACTTTGATAAAAAGATGGATAGATTGAGTAATCGGCGTCAGATAACATTTCTAAATCAAACTTCTTATATTTTGCAATATTTTCAATATTTGACCAACCATCTCCTAAAAATTTAAATTTAAAATTTTCTAAATTTGCGGATAATAAAAATCTTTCCATGAATTGTTGTCCGTATCCGGGATATCCTCCTCTTGAAACTATACCTATAGTTATTTTTTTTAATGGAAATCTATCATGAGTTTGCCCGGGAGTGATAGTTATAAGTTTTTCTTTTGGTACCCCAACCTTTTCTAACATATCAGTGTACCTACGGTTCATACTAACAATACCTTTTAAATTATTGTAGGAGTTTGTTTGGTTTAATAAATTCTTTAACCATTCTTCACTATTCATGTCGGCGTGGGTAAAGTAAGCTACATCAAATTTTGTTTTTTGACCGTGATAACAATTTTGTAAATCACAATAATAATTTACATCCGCTTCATAACTTTCGCTATGACCTACTGTGATTTTAACATTAGGGTCGGTATTATTATCTCTTAATCTTTCTGCAATTTTTTGGAGTATCCATCCACTAGAAACCGTTACTACGTGTATGTGCATATTTATGTTTTAATAGGTTTATATCATTATTCATCATGATCTTAACTAAATCTTTTATCTCTGTTTTAGGTTCCCAAACTAATGTTTTTCTTGCCTTTGTTGAGTCACCTAAAAGGAAATCAACTTCAGCGGGTCTAAATAATTTTGGGTCTTGAACAACATACTGAGACCAATCACTAATACCGACTTCGGCAAAGGCTAAATCTAAAAAGTCACGTACCGAATAAACTTTGTTTGTTGCAATAACATAATCATCGGGTGTGTCTTGTTGTAACATTAACCACATCGCCTCAACATAATCAGGAGCATACCCCCAATCACGTTTAGCGTCTAAATTCCCTAAATAGAGTTTGTCTGTTATTCCTAAATGTATTTTAGCAACACCATCGGTAATTTTTCTAGTTACAAATTCATGACCCCTTCTTTCCGATTCGTGGTTAAATAAAATACCCGAACAATTGAACATGTCATAGGACTCTCTATAGTTTTTTGTGATCCAATGACCATATAATTTTGCAACACCATAAGGACTTCTTGGGTAAAATGGTGTATTTTCGTTTGCTGGGTCGATACCCATTTTACCGAACATTTCGGATGAACTTGCTTGGTAAAATTTAATTTTTTTACCATATTCTCTAATCGCCTCTAACATTCTTAAAACACCAAGTCCTGTCGTGTTACTGGTCATTTCTGGTGTGTTCCAACTTTCGGCAACAAAAGACTGTGCGGCGATATTATAAATCTCATCAGGATCACTTTGTTTGATTGCTCGTAGTATTGAATTTTGATCAGACAAATCCCCTGAAATTATTGTTATTTGATCAGATATGTGTTCTATATTTGTTGAATTTTTTACTGAAGTTCTTCTTTCAAGACCAAAGACTTCGTAACCCTTACTCAAAAGTAGATCGGCTAAATGACTACCATCCATACCTGTTATACCGGTTATAAGTGCTCTTTTTTTTGACATTTTAACTAAATATTTTAATTATTTTTATTGTAGATATCTCTTATTTTTTCTAACGCTTGAGGGTTAGTTGCTCTCTCAAGTTCAAACCATCTCGGTAAAAAGTCTAAAGGTAAAACTTCTGTTTGTAAACCTTCCTCATTTAATAACCTTTCTAATGCCCAACCTTGTTGCCCATTTGCTTTGTATGTTTCGTATTTAGTGATAATCTGATAATCAGTAGCAAATCCTCTGTGTACTACACAATTATTTGTTTTTACTGCTGTTGATAATCCATCAGGGTATTGTTTGTGGTGTAGACCCTGTTGTGCCGGAAAAGATAGGTTACCTGTATTTCTCCAAAGAGGAACCCAACCACCATTTAATGAATGATATTGATCATCTATTCTATAATGCATATCACTCCTCCAAAGATTGTAATGGTCAAATAAAAACGCATCGACTCTTTCAAATGTACCTTGTTTACAAAGTTCTTTTAATTGTTTCCCGTCATTATCTAAAAGACGACCATCTAAAAGTAAGTCACCGTCTAACCATAAGATCCAATCAGTGTCAGGATGTTCTTTTAATAGTTTAGTTAATAATTCGTTTTTACATACTAATTCTTCTGAAAATCTATTTTCTTTAGATTCTATAACAGAAACGTTATCAAATTTTTTATAATATTCTTGACTACCGTCAGTAGAATTTTGGTCAAATATATAAATGTAGTCACATACTGACATACACTTAAACCAATTTTCTAAATTACCTTTTTCTAATTCATTTCTTAATTGTGCGAAACCAACTATTTTCATATTAATTTGTTATTTTGTGTGTTTTATTCTTTTTAGTAATATTATTAAAAAGATGTTGATTTCTGTATGCTTTATTCATTAATGACTCATCTTTAACCAAATTTGTGTAATGCCATTGGTGGATCGATATTGGTTCATTAACAATTTCTAAATTTAAACCCATAAGTCGTATTCTAAATAATAACTCGTCATCGTCAAATGCGTGACCCTCTGCGTACCTTTCATCAAATCCACCCAAATCATCCATATTTTTCTTTGTCATTGCAGATACAAAATGATAATAACTTGGTCTACAAAAAGAATGGTTATACCAAGCCTCTTCACCTTCTTGGGTAAAACCTATCATTTTAAAATTACCTATCACTTCTTTTATTTGTTCATTAATGTTATGACTTTCAAAATTTAATTTTGCTATATTATCAGTTTTAATTTGATTTATAGCGTACGTTGAAAACGTTAGGTAATTTTTATCGGTAATATTTTCTTTTACATATTTAAGGACATCCCCCAAATGTAAACATTCTGGATTTTGTAAAACTATAACATCACCCGTGGCGGCCTTTATACCAACATTAAAGGGTACACACGGATTGTGATACCATTTATCTTTTTTTTCTAATCTAATAACTTTTAAAAAATCAAATTGACTTTGTAGGTCTTCTATTCTTTCATTATCATCAGAACAATCATCAACAACAATAAACTCGGTATTGGTAATCTCGGATGATTTTTTAATTGTGTTTAAAGTATTAATTAATTGTGATTTTCTATTGTGATACGCACTTACTATTGATAATTTCATAACAAAGTTTTTAAAGTTTCAATAATTTTATTTGATGTTGTACCATCACCTAACCAATCTGTATTTATTTCTTTTTCCGATTCAAACCATAATAAAGAATCTGACCAAGTCTTATTGTTTTCTGAATTAACATCAATCATATAAGAACAATTATTTTCAACCGATTCAGGTCTTTCTGTATAATCTCTAGGTACAATAACC
>Ga0181344_1000476_pt1 | contig 15980 bp, 23 predicted proteins | sample Su13VDMLBDD_FD_130098 | JGI IMG/M metagenome (GOLD analysis project Ga0181344, IMG submission 130098) | Freshwater viral communities from Lake Michigan, USA - Su13.VD.MLB.D.D | ecosystem: Environmental > Aquatic > Freshwater > Lake | place: USA: Michigan | collected 2013-07-15
AATGGAAGGAGTGCAAATGAGCGAACCAATCTACTTTTCAACCAACAGCCACCCGATATCGAATCCAAGCACCCAGATCATGCGGGTCGATCTGGACGGTGGATTCACGGTCAATGAATCCATCCCCGCCACGGACGCTGCGAAAATGGTTCTTGGACTGATGAAGCAGGAATGGCTGGCCGACGCACAGTGCGCCAAGATCCGCGAGCTTCAATCCGATGTGAACGAGCTGAAGGAGTTGGTCGAGTACCTGCAAGATCGGATCAAGCTGATGAAGAGTTCTGGCGACGAGCTGCTTGAATGGCTGAAGGACGGCACCATTTCCGACTCAAACTATCGGTTGTTGGCCAACGCATGGCAGCGAGCAAAGGAGGCCAAGCTGTGAGCCAAATCAACAACACTGGTATGCTTGAAATGATGCGCGGAACACCACCGCCAACGTGGGAGCAGACCTGCCTCAAGCTGTCCGAAGAGAAGCGTGAGCTTCAAGATCGCATCAAGCGGCTGGAGGGTGGCATCGAAAAACTGAAAGATGCGGGAGACTTGGTTTTCATCTGGCTTCTTTACAATCAAAGTCATCTCGGTGGGCTGGATGTGACTTCCGCTCTGCGAGAATGGAAACAATCTAAGAAGGAGGCCAAGCCGTGAAAACCGTACCAGACAAATGCCCGTTCTGCGAATCGCCTGTCAGAGTTCATTGTGGAAACCCACTCAGATCCGATGATGGAGGATTTGCCACTTACGAATGCAAGACACAGATCGACGTCGATTGGGACGACGATCAATGGCGGCGAGTCGGACAAACTGATGTGTGTATGATTCGTGAGATTAAACTGCTGACGAGGCAGCGCAATGAAGCGCGAGAGCGCGTGAATCGGCAGGAGTTGGATTGCATCAAGCTGTCTAAGGTGAATCAAGAGCTTCAATCCGATATGAATGAGCAGAAGGAACTGGTCGAGTACCTGCAAGATAGGATCAAGACGCTGAAGAAGGCTGGTGATGATTTGGCTAAGACACAAACTCACGACCTGTTGGAGACGATCAACTGGGCCAAAGCCAAGGAGGCTAAGCCGTGAGAACATCAACCGAAACACTGATCGCAGCCATGCGGATATTGTCTCAGGATATTCAATCCGACGATGGCGCGGCCAACGCGGCAGTCGCCGAAGCAGCGGAGCGACTAGCGGAGCAGCATATGCGCATCAAGCAATGGCATGACGCTCTTACGCCGCTCATGCCGAGCGATTTCAAATGCTGGCATGAGAACAATCCAAACGAATGGCCTGAAGTGGCTGCACGGGTCATCACTTCGCAGCGTGAATGCATCGCCAAACTAGAGCAGGAGAACGACGCCATGCGAGCGGATCTGCTGCTGTGGGAGAATGGAGGACCGTTGCCGTGAGCGATACCATCCAATGCGAGCGATGCTTCCGAGTGGCTGTCATGTCCAAGAGCGGAAAAACCTACGTCTGCACGATCTGCAAGCATCGGGAGAAGGTGAGGAAGACATGAACATCCCCATCGGCCCTGCCGCATTCGTCTTCAAGCACAAGCGAACCAAGCAAATCGTCGTCGTATCCAACGAACGATGGCATGAATTGTACGACAAGAAGGAGGACTGGGAACACACAGCAAGTCTGAACGCCTGTGGCGCTTTGCAGTACATGATCGACTCCAAACCGGCTGAGAGAAACCGATACATCAAGAGACTTACAGAATACCCATGAAAAAAGAAAAGATGACGCGAGTCGTCACCATCGATACGCAGCTCCATGACGACCTCAAGGAGTTTTGCAACCGCAACGGACTCAAGATCCAATTTGTCGCTCGGGAGGCGCTAAGGAAGTACATGGAAACTCAACACACGACGCAACCGTTGACTTCCTGCGCCGCTACCGCCCAGTAGCGATTCGTACCGTGTGGTACGGACAAACCCCTCCGGCTGCTATGAAGCAGTAGTTGGAGGGATAAATTTCCTAAAATTATGAATCTAAGAGAATACCAACAAAAAGCAGTGGAGTGGGCCAAAACTAGAGATGGCCTGATCATATCACCCGCAGGCAGCGGCAAGACATGGATTGCTGCATCGATCATCAAGCACTTCCACAAGAACGGTGCTGTCTTGCGATTCGGCTGGCTCGCTCCAACCCGCGAGACATGCCAGCAAGCGCGCACATCGCTCCGTGTTGCCGGTGTGCCTGACGAGGTAGTTGAGGTGCGCTGCCCTCACGAATCAGTGGACTTCAGCAAAAAGGACATACTGATCGTTGACGAAGCGAAGCACAGTCCTGCCGCTGGATGGCGTCGCATTATCGAATCCTGTAACGGGCTGCGTTATGGCTTTGACGCCACTCCTTGGGGCGACGATCCAGACCGGAACACGGTGACGCGAACGCTCTTCTTCAACCGAACCTACGAAATCAAGCGCAGCGACATCGGCGATTCATTGGCCGACGCTTACCTTGAAATCAGCGATGCCACAGACCTGAACATCCAGCAGAAGATCGATGACAACATCGACCGACTGTTTACTGCGCGGCGTCGGTACATGCGGATAACTGACGAAGAATTGAAACGCATGTGCGCCTGGGAATCGCTTGTGGACATCGGCATTTGCCAGAACCGCGAGCGCAATCGGTACGCCATGAATTACGCGCTGGAACACCTCGACATGCAGACTCTGATCCTCATACCGCGCATAACGCTGGGTGAAGAATACGAGAGCTGGATTCCGAATTCTCGGCTCGTTCATTCCAAGATTGGGAAGAAGGACAGGCGCGCCTACATGGAGGAATTCAAGGCTGGCAACCTGCGAACCATGATTGCGACAAGCCTGGCCGACGAAGGACTCGATCTTCCGAATGTCGAGCTGCTCATCATGGTGAGCGGCGGTCGATCGTCGCAGAAGACGATTCAGAGGGCGAGTCGCGCATTGCGAAAAACAGAAACCAAAAACTGTGCGACAATCGTAGACTTCTCTGACAAGTTCCACCCCATCGGAGCGTTTCACGCGAAAAAGCGAATGAAATGCTACCGAGAACTAGGTTGCGTCTTCATCCAATGACAAACGAATCATCGCCAACACCCACTGAGAACACGGTACTTTTGATCGGAGAATTTCGAACGGTCAGCCGCAAGACAGAGACGAAGACTGGAGCATTGATGGTCCGTCGGGTCATCTCAATCGCTCGCCACTGGACAGACGCCGATGGTCGTTTCCGCGAGGAGTACGACGAGTTTGAAGTGTCATCCTGGGGACAGGTTGCTGAGAAGATCCTGTCGATTGAGAGCGGCGCGCTGGTGCGAGTTAAGGGTCGTGTGAAAGTCGAGCGGTGGAGCGAAGGCGGTGAAACCAAGAGCGCCGTGCGTATCGCGGCGGAAAATGTAACGCTTCTCTGTTATTAACAATGAAAACGAATCAAACAATCATCGCAGTCGACCCTGGTGTTGGTGGCGGTTTTGCGGTGAAAACGGCTGATGGAATACTGCTGTTTCCGATGCCCGAATCATTGCCGGACATGGCGCAACTTCTAAGCGGCTTCAAGCTGTCCGACTCCCACTTGTGGGTTGAGAAAGTGCCGAAGTTCGTGAGCAAGCTGACTCCTGCTGCGAGCGTTGCCACGCTCCACGAGAACTACGGCATCATTCAAGGATTGGCCTACGCTCAAGGCTATGCGCTTCACCGCGTAGAGCCGAAAGTCTGGCAAGATCCGCTTGGGCTTGGAGGGCGTAAAGGGTGTGCCACCGGCCCTGAGTGGAAGCGAAAGCTGCGAGCAAAAGCTCAAGAGCTGTATCCGCATCTGGATGTCACCCTCAAGAACTGTGACGCTCTGCTCATTCTTCACTATGCCCAGGGAGGAGGACGTTGATGAATGCGACGATAACCCTCCTTCCACAACGCCCGAGCAAGAAACGTGGCAATTCGGACAACGTGTTCTTCCGACCAGTGTGGCTTGGCAAGGTGAAGCAGTTCGTGAATCACCGTGTCGATTCGATCCTTCTCGCTCTGTCTCGGATCGATTTCGATGAGCCTTGTATCCATCCAGACCTGACCAAACGCATTCTCACGCCCGAGCTTCTTCTCAACGATCTTAACCCTTGTGATGGATTTCGCCCGTTTCACGCATGAACGCTCCCATGAAGTTCTTCAAAAACAAACGTCCAACTAATGAGGAATTCAAACAAGCGTGTGTCGCCGCGTTTGCAATGGGCGTCGTCATCACCAGCGCGTACTTCATCCTCTTCGTTCTAAAGCAATGAACGCGCAAACCGAAGCCGACCTCCGCGAGGAGTTGGCCGAGTACAAATGGATTTCCAAGGAATTAGCAAAATCTCTTGGATGCGGATGCACGGTTGGTGGAGAGTTTCTCGACCTGTGCATCAACTGCAAAGAAACACAACAAGCATACAAAACCATACAGAAGACCTATGAACCTGAGCAGCTCACACAAAATCGTCCGCGTCGCTGAAGCCGACGAATCGACGCCCAAGATCGACTTCGCCTACATCGACAAGAAGTACAAGGAATGGCTCGTTCGCCGTGGATTTGCCGATGAATCCGATAGCGGTGAACTTGGAATGCGCCGTTCCAAACTGCGGGGTGTCGCCAAACGAACCGCTTTCCATGACAACGACTGAAATCTCCAGAGAACAGCTCTTGAAGGAAGCTCCGAGGCTCGTCGAGTATGCTATCCTGCGGGGTTGGATGAGTAGGCCAAAGAGGCTCAAGTCACTTGACGCTCCCTGGCACTCAAACGACGCCGGTCAGGTCCAGACGCTTACAGACGATGAAATACAAAAACTCAGGAAATCCGTCGGTATCGGTTGAAGTCATCTCCGACGACGTAGAGATACGGATCGGAGAAACGAAATGGGCTGGCGTGGTCTACACGCGAGAGGGCAAATCGAAGGTGTACGTTAGAACGAAAGCTGAATTCAAAGCCAAGTTCACACCCGTATCCGGTGATAAGCCCTGACCATTACATCGCCGCACAAGAGCAGCTCTTTGGGAAGTTTCAGAATCGCTCCATCAAGATCCAGCACTGGAGCAAGTACCTGATAACACCCAAAGAGCTGGCTCTGCTTTTCAGAAAGTTGGAGGAACACAAGTCGGTCATTCGCCAGATTGCCACGACAGACATCGGCAAGAGCGGCGACATAGCGCGTAAACACCTTGGAATCTGAAGATGAATCAATCGAAATTCGACCGTGCAAGAGCATGGGTCAAAGCCACGCCAGGAGCCATCGCAGGTCAGAACGGACACGGGGCGACATTCGCTGTTGCCACCGCTCTCGTTCATGGATTTGAGCTGACCAGAACGGAAGCTGAGACGCTTCTCTCTGAATACAACACGAAGTGCAATCCCCCGTGGAAACCGCATGAACTGGCCCACAAGCTGAATCAGGCGCAGATAGTCTCGCACGACAAGCCGCGTGGTTGGCTTCTAGAGTCACACTCAAGCATCGGCCAGGGCGGCACTCCGGTGTCTCCAACCGGCAAGTTCGTGGTGCGAAAGATCCAAGCAATTCCGCAATCAGACTTCCGATTTTCAACCATAGATTTCTTAAAAGCCTGCTTCGAACCGGACGAAGTTGTCTGCATCTGCAACGACATCGTGAGCGACGAGGAAGGTAGAAGTAGGCCAGCCTCCAAGGGTACGTTCCTCAAGCGCGAGGAATGGATTGAGAAGCATTTCACGCCGCCAATTAGTTCCATGTGGAACGGTCCTGACAGCCGTGGCGCCTACGTCCGCATCAACCCCTGTCTCGACGAGAGCGGCTCAGACTCTGGTGTCTCCGCCTATCGCCATGTTCTGATCGAGATGGATGAGAAGTCGAAGGACGAACAGTGGACAGCATTGAAGGAGTCGAAACTGCCGCTTTCGGTCGTCATCGATTCAGGCGGCAAGAGCTTGCACGGCTGGGTGCGTGTGGATGCGGCGAACAAGGAAGAGTGGACAGAGCGCCGTGACATCGTTTACCGGCATCTGGAGAGCATCGGAATCGATCCGAAGAACAAGAATGCGAGTCGCTTCAGTCGCCTCCCCGGCGTGATGCGGAATGGCGCTGAGCAGAAGCTCATTGCGGTCAATGTCGGAGCGGTGAACTGGGAAGCGTTCAAGGACGATCTGGATGCTTTAGATCTGCCGATGGAATTCACGCTCGATAGCATCATCGAGTACGATCCTAAGAACGATCCTGACAATCTGATCGGAGACAGATGGATTCGACGCGGTTCATCGCTTCTCTTCGTAGGCCAGAGTGGTTGCGGCAAAAGCTCGATGGCGGCGTATCAGGGTCTGAAATGGGCGTCGGGTGAAGCTTGGTTTGGCGTTCGGCCCGTCCGTTCGCTAAAAGTGGTTTACATTCAGGCGGAAAATGACATCGCCGATCAGCATGACGCACTCAAGGGGGCGGCCCAGATGACGTTTGGAAAGGAGAACTGGGAGCGAGGATTGCGGAATGCGAACATGCTGTTCTTCCGAGAAACGGTTCGAACAGGTGCTGACTTCGCCGTGATGCTGCGGCGACTCGTTCGGAAGACTAAGGCCGATCTGGTTTACATCGATCCGCTGCTCTCCTACATGGGAGGCAATCCGTCGGACATCGAGGTCTGTGCGAACTTCACGCGACATCTGCTCCAGCCGATTATGATGGAGACAGGGGTTGTCCTGGTGCTTGTCCATCACTTCCCAAAGCCGAAAGGTAAGGACGACAAGCCTGAGAGCGTGGCAGATTTGGCCTACTCAGGATTCGGATCGTCGGACCTGACGAACTGGGCGCGCGAGGTGATTGTGATGAAGGAGGTGGGATTCAACAATCCGCGTCGCTTCATGCTCGGCATGGCGAAACGAGCTGATCGTTCCGGCATGACGGATAAAGACGGAAAAGTCACCGGATCGATTATGATCCAGCGTGGGTCGAACGGCGACATCTCATGGAACTACGCAGAGCCTGAGAAGTTCGTCGTTGATAAAGAGTCTGCCAAAAAGCCGTACTCCAAAGGCCGATATCCTAAGCGTTAGCCTTCTCGCGCATGGCGCGGCGACGACCTTTCGCAGCGAGCGACAAAAACTTTTTCTTGCCGTATTTTTTGAAGCCAATTGAGGCGGCCAAAGCCTTCGGATCTTTCACACCTTTCTTCTCAAGCTCACCAACTAGCTTCTCGTAACGTCCACCACCACCAAGTTTCATTTTGTCCATAAAATTACCAGGATTTGCAACTCCAGTGCCGAGGAGTCGTTTTGTCGGTTGCTGTATCGCACTTCATGCGAGCGCGAAAGCTTTTCCGGTTGGCCGGAATGTTCTTCTTGATCTTCATGTTCGGATCGCCGAACCGAACGATGACAACCTTGCCAGCCGGATTCTTGACGTACACCGCGCTCTTCTTCCGCTCGCCAGGAGTGTAGAACGGCTTGTTGAGCGTCACCTTACGACCCTTGTAGGTGTTACCTTTTTTGGAGAGGGAGGTTTTCATCGTTCAAGATCCTCCTTAATCATCTGATACCTATCCTGTTCCATCTTCAAAACTCTAGGCCAAAGACGCTCAAACCGATTCATCTGAGCTTGCGTCGCCTGATCAATCGGCTTTGAAACAATGTTAAGGTACTCTGGCGTCTTAACGACACGCCCAACAGCAGCAGCGGTTGCGTTGTTGATTCCTTTTCCAAACAATCTGTATGCAGCGTATCCACCAAGACCGGCTTGCATTCCAGTCTCGCCATAAACCTGATAACCAGCAAATCCAGCCAAAGCTGGCAAAACCAGTTCTCTGAAGACGCTTGGTTTTCCAAGGTCAGAAACCTGCTCCAACTGATTTGCGATTTTTGTGATGCGAGAGACTCCATCGTCACCGAACAGCCCCTTGGTTATTCCAAAATACTTGCCTGGAGCCTCGCTTGTTCCAACAAGATCTTTGATCTTTGCCGTGTTGATTTTGTTTCCATCAACTGATTCGGCGATGATTCTGCCAACCAAGATGTTCTGGGCATCTCCGATCAAGTCCGGCCTTGATTGGCCAACAGCCTTTAGGAACTGCTTGCTGCGGTAACTGAGAGATTCACCCTCCTTGGCAACCAAGAAATCGATCAGATTAGAAGGTTCAAAACTTTCAAGCTGACCTCCAGGTTCCAACGCTTTTTTGACTGCCGCATTGAACCTTCCGCGAGCATTGCTGGCGGTTACAACCGCCTCTTCAAGAGCTTTGTAGAAAGGCTTTCCGCTCTGCGTCTCAATGTTCCTGATAACATCGTCCAACTTGATCGTATCGAGAACATCGACGTTTTTAGCGCGAGCATCTCGAACTTTGGCTTCAATAGCCGCGAGAGAATCGATGATCCGTTGCTCTCTTGACGTTATGTTCTCGGCCTTGAGGTTGGCTTTTGTTCGGGCAATTTGATCTTCCTGCTTGATTGCTGCATCAAGTTTTTCCTGAGCGCCAGAAATGTTGTTATCAACATCCTTTCTCAAAGCGTCAATTTGACCTTTCAGGTCGTTCGACTGTTTTTCCAGAGACGCCTTTCTGTTGACCAATGAACTGTACTTTGAGGCGACATCAGTTATTTCGGAAATGTCTGGAAACAATTCGTCAATAACCTCTTTCTGAAGACCAGTCGCTTTTCCACTGTTTCCAGCGGTAATCGCCTTCAGAAAATCATTTGGATTTTCACCGCGTGACTGAATGAAAACAAACTGCCTCAAATCCGGCTTTATCTCGTCGTATCGAGTTCCAAGGAGGTTTTTTAGAAGCCTCAGATTTTGAGGTCCAGTTGCGCCAGCAATGGTTCCAACGATTCCAGGCATTCCACCTTGCTCGCCAGCCTCTCGTAAAATTTTGTCAGCAAAAAATCCTTTGAATCTTGAAATACCTTCTCGATACGCAGCGTTTTCCTTTTGCAAAGCTGCTTTAAGGCCAGGATTGGACGCTAAAGCCTCATCAAGATGTGAGTTAATTTGATCAAGATCTTCAAAAACTGAATAATCAGCTTTTTTAACAGGATTTCCAAAATTGATTTTTCGAAGAATATTTGTGCGTTTCTGACGCAGTTGATTTACCGTGTACTCTTTTGTCACCTCTTCTCCGGTTGGAGATTTTTCGGTGACTGTTAATTTTGTGTTTTCAAGATCTGGATTGATCTTTGCGTATCCCTCTTCCCGATCTTTCTTGAACTTATCAAGCTCCTCTTGAGCAATCTGCTGTGTTTTAAGGCCCAGCGATTCTTTGGTGATTCCACCAGTAGGGCCATATCCAGCAGCTCGGCCTGCTTCAATGCTGGCAATCTGCTGGTTTAGATCAGCGACTTGATCGTCGATTCGCTGTCTCTCGACAGACTCTACCGGCAACGACTCGCGTTGTTTTTGAAGCTGATCGATTTCATCTCGAAGTCCTTGGGACTCGACACTTGCACGACCTTCTAATGATCGAATGACATCCGTCAAACGTGCATCACGCGAAGCATTTCGAACGTCGCGCAAATTGGTGATTCGATTGCGAAGAGCTTCAGATTCTCCAACAAAAGCGTCGATTGCATCGTTAGCCACCCTATTGGCCTGCTCGTCTGGAATAGCTATCGATTTCTGGAGTTCGGTTCTGATTGCGTCAGAAAGATCTTGCCCAGTCAAACCGGACGAACCGGCAGTGTTCATCGACTGGCTGACAACATTTCTGATCTGTTCCTGAAACTGCTGAGGATTCAGCCCTGAATTTGGAGAATAAAGCGTACGAGCAAGATCGCTTGAAAATCGGTCAAACATTCCAACCGAACCCTGCTTAACCATTTCCTGTCTGATATCCTCTGCTCGATCCTTGATGAATTGCTGCGTAAACGGGCGTTGCAATTCAGCGGCCAAAGCTCTCGGATTAAAATTAAATCCGCTTCTCCAATCTCTCACATCAAATCCGCTTCTTGCCAAAGCACCTCCACCCCTTGCAAGCCCACTTAGGCCCGGACTCAATAATCCGCCAAGTCCGGTCCTAAAAAGGACGTTGGACAAATCAGCGGAATCTTGGTCGAGAGTTTCAAGGCCAGCCTGAAGGCCAGAAGTCAAAACACCGCTTCCGGCTTCTTTTGTAAACTGCGTGAATTTTCTGGCCTGCTGACCGACCGGAACACCGGGAATAGCCTGAGCAAACATCTCCCCGGCTCGATACGGCTCAGGAGAAACTGTCTGACCAAGTGCCGCAGATCCTAGTCCGACTCCAGACTCGGTTGCCAATCCAGCAACAGTCCCCATTCCGGCAATAAACGGTGCAGCAATCAATGACGTTGAAGCGGGAAGTCCGGCTGCAAATCCACGGCGATAACCTTGAGCTTCGGCAGCTCCAAGCGGAGTGAATTGTCCAGACGGCTGAAGTCTTCCACCTTCAAAAGGGGCAAGCATTCCAGTCGGCTCTGCCATTTGGCCCATAGTGCCGACAAACTGCTGCGCCACCCCAACATTCTTCGCATCCTGAACCGCTTGTTCGAGCTGTTGAGGAGAACCAACCTGAGCTTGAACCTGAGCAGGAGTTAGCGCGGAGACTTGGCCAGCTTCCTCACGCCGACGCATCTCAGCGATGGTGGCTGGACCTTGAGATGGCTTAGGTTGGGCGGAGATTCCCTGCGCCGCTTCGTAATCGGAAATGGCTTTGTAGTCCGCTTCTGTAGGAGGATTCGGATTCGACCAGTTGTATTCCAGACCAGATGGAGATGTGATTTTTCCCATAATTACGGGGTGTAAATGAATCCAGAAGAAACGTTAGTCGAACCTGTAAACGGAGTTACACCAGCAGGAAGTGACGGAGCGGTTCCGGCTGATCCAGCGGGAGGCGATTGACGCTGCTGGCCAAATGGGGTTAGGGGCAGCTTGTAACGGGTGACAAGTTCGTTGGCCAACTTCACCTGCTCTGGAGAGATTTTGCGCTTCGTCTTAAGGTCATCAATCGTACTCCACAGGTTTTCAGCGGCAAATTTAGCAAAGTTGTTAATGTCGTTGACAAAGTTTTTGCTCCTGATGTCACCGATTGCCGCTTTCAACCGAACCTGTTCAGGCACTGTAACAGCCTTGCCGGAAGTGGCGAATGCCTCTTCATTGAACACTGTGTTAAATCTTTGAAGAAGCTCGTAAGCGTCTTTTTCTTCGTTAGTTTTTGATTCCTTTAATCTACGAGAAATTTCACCAATTTTACCATCGATAATACCAACGTAATTCTGAATTTTTCCTTTTCCATACGTTTGTTCAAACTTGTTCAATTCATCAACAAGTCTGGCTGAACCCTTTGCAGTATTCTGATCGCCGCTCATCCGACGGGCATCGTCTCCTTCAGGCCACTTCCAATCACTTTGCATCACGGAACCCTTGATTCTCGAAGCGGTACGAGCGTCAGCGGGTCCAAACAACTCTTGCCAATCGTCAACAGCATCATTTGCAATGGTCATTTTCATGCTGTCAGAAGGATTGATGCGCCCTGCTCGACGAGCCTCAACATTGGCGCGAGCAGTCTTGATTCGTTGCTCAAGGGGAATATTTTTGTCCAACTGATAAACCTCTTCGGACATTTCTGTTCCGAGGTCTTTAATAGTTTTTGCCTCATTCATCCGCTGCCTAATTGCGGGGGCGTTTTTCTGATAAACCTCTTCGTTAACCTCTCCGGTCTGAGGATTAAAAACATCGATACCCTGATTCTGCATCTCTGTTATGATGTCAGACCTAGTCTTTTCAAACTGTTCACGAGCTTTGATGATTTTTGCTCGCGGAGAGTACTGCTGAAGACCTTGGTACGCTTGAATTGCCTGTTGGTTGAACACCTTTGACCTAAAGCGCGGCAGAGCAGGCATTGGAGCCTTCAACTCAGGATCATTGAAGTAAGTTCCAATGTCCTCGTTGAACTTCTGAAAGATATCATACTCAGCAGCCTGAGCTTCTTGTTCTGCCAGCGCATCAGCATACGCCTTCGACTGAATCTTGTTCTGAAGATCCGCCTGACGCTGGCGCATGATCTGGTCAGCCGTCTGCATCTGGAACTGCTCCATCATCCGCTTTTGCGTCTGCGCGCGGTCGTAGAGGCTTGCGCCTAGCTGAAATGCTTGAAGGGTTTCGTCGGCCATAAAATCAACCTACTTCGGGGATTATTCCGGTGATGCTCATGTCGGAGCCGGTTCCCATTCCAGCTCCGCGATATTCAGATCCTGCCGGAGGTGCTGAGTAGAGATTTGTCGGCATCTGCGCCATCAACCCACGCTGGGTGTACGCGCCACCAGCGAATCCGCCAGCCTGAGAAATCGCGCTTCCGATAGCGGCCATCGTAGGATCAGGCATCGCAGCCACCTGAGCGGCTTGCAGGTTGCGATTGTACATCGCTTGCTGCTGCTGCTGCATCACTCCAACGCGCTGGGCAGGCGTGATGAACATGCTGCTCACCGAGAACGGCTGAACCATTCCCATCGTTCGCTGCTGCTGGATGAAGTTCTGAGCTTGGGCAAGACCCTGATTCTGGAGCTGTAACGAAGTCAGCCCCAAGTCGCGCGCGGTCAAAGCTCGACCAAATCCAGATGCTCCACCGAATCCACCGGCAAGAGCGCGTCCAGCGGTCGAGCGTTGAACCTGAGCAGCGACATCGGTCGGCAACTCACCCTTCAGCGCAGAGCCAATGTTCTTGCTGGCTTGCTGAACGATCTGATCGTAACCAGGAATCGCTCGGCGAAGCTGCGCCTCAAGCTGAGACTGCTCAGCAGCGGTCGTCTTTTGAGCGAGTTCGGTGGCAGGTTCGAGCGATGCGATGTTCTGCTGAATCGCTTGCCTCTGCTCTTGGGCGAAATCAATCGGTTTCAGCTCGGGAATCTTCGGCTTGCTTCCCTTGCTAAGAAGACCGCCAAGCAGACTCGTTCCACCGATGATTGCCGCACCACCTAGAATAGCTCCCATAAATTAAAATACCTCCTTCACAAGACGGTTGCCGTTCTCAATCGAGAACACCTTTTCAGGTTCGTGACGTTGGATGTTCATGGTAACCAGTCGTGCAGCCTTTTCCTCGGGAAAAGCTCGTTCGTTCTGGAAGCAATGAACCCACACACGCCGCAAAGTATCCACCTTAAAAAGCTCGTTCTCCTCGATTGTCATCACCCCATGGAGTGACGCCCACGCATCCGCGTACTCACGAAGCGCCTGAACCGAAGGAAGGTGAACTTCGTAGCCGAATCGTTCGGTGCATTCTTTGGCTGACGACTCGGGATTCTTTTTGACGTACACCTTAATCGAGTCATCAACGACAGCCTTCGGGAGGTATCCGTAAGTCGAGCAGTCAGCGACGTACTTGTAACGAGTCCGATATTCTTCAATCGACTGCTTCCAATTCGGATCAGTCGCACCCTGCTCATGTAGGCCAAGGCAGTCCGCTTCCAACGAGAAAAGGACCGACATGAATGCCGATCCGAATCGAGGCAAACCGCAAATTTGGAAGAGCTTACCTTTCATTTTTTATGCACAAAGAAGTCCACGCGGCAGTACGCGCAAGGATGAAGATGGCCGACTCAGCACCGGGGATTACACCAAGCTCACTGCAAACGATCGCAGTGTAGAGCGCGGCATTCGGGTGGATGTTTTTGCCAGCTTCTTTCATCCACCCATGAAGCTGCTCAATTCGAGCGTTCGCGTTTGGAAAGTCGGACTTGATCAGCTCGCTAACACGGCTCCATGCCGGATCGATTCGATCATTGAAGAACGAGTTTCCGAAACCTGGAATCTTCATTCCCGCCTCGATGGCCGACTTCAACGCTCGTTCGTCGAATCGTTCGTAAACGAATCGAGCAGGTCCAATCGGGCCGTGTGCATCGCCCAAACTCAGGATTGCCGAGGCGATTCCATTCGTAAGCTGCGCGCTTCCAAAGAAAGCGTTTACAGCAGCGCCGGAACTAGAGTTCTGGTTGTTCCGAGCCGCCATGTCATGCGCGTCAAAAACAGCCTGAAGCAACCCCAACTTTTGAGGAGTCGCATCAGCCAGCGCAAAGTCGATATTGAGGTTTAGAACCATTGTGAAAACCCACCGCCATTCAACCCGACTCCGACCATTCGGATCGTGTGAACAGCGTCGCCCAAATACTGCATCGTCTGCTCCTGCACAGCTTGAACAGCTTTGGCTTCGTAGGCCACTGCTTCCTGAATCAAATCGTTCTCTTCCTTCCGAATCGCCATGACCATCAGCTTGATGGCATCAGGACACGGAGGAATGAGGTAGTCATTCACGCTCGTCGCGTTGATGTGGCGCATCTTCGCCATCACCGTCACCGGCTTGTCTTCCTCGTTGTTGCAACGATCAGCGAGGTAGCTGCGACGATACTGCGGCAGAGTTTCATCAGGGTCGTAAACTGCCAGATCCGTTTCCAGCGCGGTCGTCGCGTTGTACTCGTACAAACGGCTGGCCGTGTTTGTAGCTTCGCGGATGACTCCGGTCAGTTCGGTGAATTTCTTGGTCGATTGAACGTACGGCAGAGCCAGCGTCAGCTTCTCGCCGTCGATCCAGACTCCACCGCTCTGGGTTCGAATCCACTGCCCGTTCTGATCGACGCCCTGCAAGGTGATTGTCTTGCCGACATCCGAAGCGTCGCCAGGGTAGACTCGAAGATAGCTGTTAGTACCGCCAGACATGTCGCGGTAACTAACCACAGTGCCACGGTCAATAAGCTGCTTGCCGACACACACTTGGTTTCCGTTGAGAAGGCCATATCCGGTTTCTTGAAACTCGAACCATTGATTGCGAACGGTTCCGACTCCGCAGCAATCGGCGATAGCTTCAATCGTCTCGATCTGACGCGGCCAAGTGATGCAGCCACCGACAGTGTGGATTGTGAAACGTCCGTAAGCACCAGCCCACAGACCCTTGTGAAGCAGTCGGCGGCAAGCCTGATTGATGTAGTCGTAAACGCGCGCGTCATCGACGCAAACGCCGATAGCCCGAGCAATCGTTGACCTGATATCTTGGACGATCAGCTTCATTTGGTGTAGTAGACTCGGGCGGTTCGCTTGATGAAGTAAACACCGTAGAATGGCGGTAGATTGTTGTGCGGCGCATCACCACCGGACGAAGTGGTCGGCAGCAGGTTGGCCACGCCTTCCGAACGGTTCGTCGCGCTGAACACACTCGTATCAGCCGATCCGCGCTGAGTAAGGTTGATGTACTGGTCGAGAATCTGATGCGTGTGAGACGGCATCTCGGCGGTGACAAGCGTATGTTTGTCCTCACCGGCAACAGCGGTCGAGGTGGTCGTTCCGTTGACGCTGACAACCCCGCTCGCCGCAAACGTGCCAGCGCCAACCGGGAATCGAGCTTCGAAATTCGTATCGATAGCCCACATCGAACCGGCGTAAGGATTGCCAGAGTAAACCGTTCCATCGCCACCATCGTAAGAGAGGACATCGGCACTCGTCCCAACAAAGATGCGGCGTTCGCTGCTGTTTGCGGCGACAGGATTCTCCCTCGACCAATACCCACCTTGAAATACCCACCAGTTACCGTTGTTGTCCAACCACGGATAAACCTGATTGTTCAGCGTCGGAGTCGTCGGACCAAAGTTGAAGAACGAGTTTCCGATGGCGCTGTTGAAATTTGCCTGAGTGCCGCTGATGACATCGTTGGCCAACTGCTGGTAGTTGGTCGGGCAGTACCCGATGGGCAAACTCGGGGGCGTCAGCGTGATGAGTGTAAGGTTTGGCATGCTGTTTTAAGGGTTAACGGCTTCCGAGGTGTAGGTCAGCGGATTGATATCACAGACATCAAGCGGTGTGCAGGCCGGGAACACCGTCCGGCATTCACCAACACTCGGCTCCTGAACATCGTAAGCGTGAACTCGCAAGCTCTTGATCCGGCAATACCCGATGATATTGAGCATCACCTGAACCTCGTAAAGGTTGCGAGCCGGTGTGCTGATCGTCTGATTGCACGGCGCATCCGAAGGCGTCGGAAAACGCATCTTCGGGCGATACTGCGGCTTGAAGTTCGTAATCGG